>Ga0209553_1000597_pt1 | contig 18719 bp, 22 predicted proteins | sample LauGreFBDMM110DN_2_FD_188217 | JGI IMG/M metagenome (GOLD analysis project Ga0209553, IMG submission 188217) | Freshwater lake microbial communities from Lake Michigan, USA - Fa13.BD.MM110.DN (SPAdes) (version 2) | ecosystem: Environmental > Aquatic > Freshwater > Lake | place: Lake Michigan...
ACACTTCTTTGGCCAAGCGAACTGCTTCCAGTTTTGCTTGCTTAGACTGTAGCGCCATTTGATTGGTATGACGCGTTGCTTCCATTGCGTTGGAAACGTCAACTTGAGATTGTTGTTCAGCGGTTAGTGCCATTTTTAACTCCTAGTTAAGTTATAAGGTTGGCCATTGGGATTGAGCCAAAGTAAGTTGTACCCCCATCAGGGGTAAAGAAAAACCAAATATCAATTGCGCCTGCGGTTGTTGTTCGTGAAAGCGATGCTGCGCCGCCGGGGAATTTCATTGTTGCGCCTGAACCAACAAAAGCGACTGTTCTACCGGGCGTTGCATCATTTGTCAATATCAGTGTAAACGAAGACGCGCCTGATGATACTGGAAAACGTAAAGTAATTGTGGCGCTACCGTTGAGTGTTGCAGAGAATACATTGCCGCTTGTTAAATCAAGGTTGATTGCTGTGCCGGTGTTACCCAGCGCTGTGACTGTGTCGGCGTAGCCAATTGCTTTAATGTAGTTGCCTGATGTTACAGCGGCAGAGATAGCCAGTAAGTTTGTAGAAGAAGGGGCAGCACCTGCACCGCCACCAACCACCACATTGTTTGCAGTTAAAGCGGCAGAAGAAGCCAAAGTACCAGAAGCTGTGTAAGCTAAAACACCGCCGGATGTGCCAGAAGACAAGTTAGTGCCGCCGTTGGCGACCGGGAGCGTTCCCGTTACGTTTGTAGCAGCATTTACAAACGTAGTTGAAGTCGTGCCTGTTCCACCGTTGGCGATGGGCAGTGTGCCTGTTACATTGGTTGTTAGATTGGCAAACGTAGTTGATGTAGTTCCAGTACCGCCAGAAGCAATTGGTAATGCAGAACCCAGCGTCAAAGAAGTAAAGTAAGAAGATGCATCTACAACATTTGTGCCGTCGTTAAATACTAAAGTTGCCTTGCCCGCGGGAACAGATATGCCAGTGCCTGAAGTGTTCTTAACTGTTTTAGCGCCTGTGCCCGTATTATTGATAAGGTAAAACTTCTCAATCTGGCAACCAGAACCCAGTATTAAATTACGTACAGAACCTATGCCCGTGGAGCTTTCTGTAATGTTTAAACGCAGATTTCTAGCCGCTTGGGTGGTTGCTGAGTCGGTAAGCGTAATTGTTACATCTGCGTCCGTTGCAAAATTTACTGTGGCAGAGCCTGTAATGGCCTCTCCCAAAACTGCATCACCCAGATTTGTGTTGGTAAGGTTACCCCATTGACCTGAGTTTTGCCCTGTTTCAAGCAACTCTATTTTAAGTGCTGACCATGTTGATGCCATTTTTAACTCCTAGTTCGTTGCAACAGCAACCCAACCTGCTGTTTGCGTATTGTCAATTATTTCCCAGAATGGTCGTGCAGTCAATCCATCTGTACCTGTTGCTAGCTCATTCATAGAAGCCAAAAAAACCGCCGCCGCTGTTAAAGTTTCTGCACTCACTGCATTTTCAGTAATTGAGCCTTTAAACGCTACTTGTGTTGTAATTACATCTGTTCCCGTAGCGGTTTCTGTAATTGCCGTATTAACTACAACTACCGCCGTTACTGCGTCTGTGCCTGTCGCTGTTTCTTGTATATCTCCAAAATATACAAGACTTCCAGCTATATTATCTGTTCCGGTTGCTGTTTCGGTTACCGCACTTGCAAACCCTGCGTTAGCCAAAATAACGTCCGTGCCTGTAGCCGTTTCACTTACTGCGGGACTTAAAGTCCGTGTAGCAGTTACAACATCCGTGCCCGTTGCCGTTTCTGTAATACTAGAAACAAACGCTATACCCGCAGTTACAACATCCGTGCCCGTTGCCGTTTCGCTTACTGTTGGATTAAGCGTTAAAGTAGAAGCTACCGCATCAGTAGCGGTAGCTAACTCACCTTCTCCACCCCACGAATTACTGCCCCAACCGTTTTGTCCCCAAGCCGTTCCAGCAATCGTTGCTGAATAAATTTCCCCGCCTACTGTTGCATCTGCACCCGTAGCCGTTTCGGTAATTACCGCGCCTACAGCTATGACCGAAGAAATCGCGTCTGTGCCTGTGCTTGCCTCTGTTACCCTTGTAGCATACAACGGCCCCCCTTCGGTAACGTCTGTGCCTGTAGAGGTTTCCGTTATGGTTGAGGTAAATATCTTACCTGCCGCAATTACATCCGATCCAGTAGCTGTTTCACCTACTAAACCAGATGTGTCAAACTTTGCTACAACCGCGTCTGTGCCTGTAGAGGTTTCGTCGATGGTGCTGTCGTAGGCGACAAAGCCGCCCCAACCGCTGTCACCCCATGCGCCGTCACCCCACCCGGCCATATTAAGCCGCCAAGCTGAATGTGTAAGTCACAGACAAAGTATCGCTGTTCACCACAGAACGGTCACCCGGAGAACCAAAGTCAGCCGCAGAGAACAATGTTCCTGTTGTGCCGCCTTTAACACTGCCGCTTGTTAAAAACGCGCCACCTATGGTGGTGGTTCCATTGATGTTAAACACGGCTGGTGAAGCTGAGTTAGTCACTACAGAAGGGTTAGCTGTTGTCGCTGTTACAAACGTAGCCGCCACACGGGTTGCATTGCTGTAAGTAGTATCTTCTGTCCAACCAGCGTGAGAGGCCATTGTATCACCCGCCGCAGGCGTATTAGAAGCGCCAGCGCCGTACAACCCAAGGAAGAAAGATGTAATCTGAGTGACTGAAGTTAGAGCAGTCCCAGCCATGTATGCCAGACCCGCGTTGACCACCAAGTTTTTAGACTGCGCTTCCCACTTTAAGTTGCCGTCTTTGTCGTGGCATTTGATCTCAAATAGGCCGGTTGCCTTTGCGTCCTCACCGGCTTTGGTGTTACAAGTTAGACCACTAGAAACAGTGTCAGTGGCTTTAGTTTTTTCAATGGTCATGATGACTCCTTTAATTAATTCGTATAAGCGCGTTATCCGCATTGTTAGGCGGGAATTGAATTTGAAATTGCTGGTTTACTGTGGTTTGATCTACTCCAAAGTTCAGCACCCCTATTGATTTATTACTTTTAGAGAAATTATAAAGTAGTGCCCCCCGTGTTGTAAAGGATGAACCATTCCACGTTGGATTGCTAAAAGACACATACGCAACGTTTCCCGTTAGGGTTACCGTAACCCCTGTAAGAATTTCTCCACCTGCTGTATACCCCGTTCCAGATGTTTCATTGGGGGTGGTGTATACAGTGGTGCTTGCATCTAACGTAGCAGAAGACGTGTACAGCGCAATCTTTATCGTGTCCACACTAAAGTCATGCACAGCCAACAAAAGCTGTTGTTTAAAACTGTTGGTCAATCCTGCGGTAATCATTAATTACCTCACTGGCAAGCGAACTTGACCATCTTGATAAGCATCGCCACGTTGTTTGGCATCGCCCAAATTCTTCAACAACCCTAACGCTTCTTGGTATTTACCGTTGTACAGCGCCATCATGTCTTGCTCACCCTTCATGTAGGTGTAAGCCTCAACAAGCGAGCCATACAAAAGCACCGTGTCAAAATTGTCGCCAAGCCATGAAGTACCCGCCGTAACAATAGACTCAGGATAATAGTAATAGTGCAGTTCCATTCCATACGCAGCATTAGGGGTTGGCCCCACTATAAACACCAGCTCGTTGTCATTGCCGCTGTTAGGCCCAAAAATAGCATAGTGTTTTGGTTTAGCCCGTTGCAAAGGGTTTGGATATGCTTCTCGAATAAAGTTAACGTCTCGATTAAGCAAATAAGTGTAATCGCCCTGAAACGTCAAAGTGCCAGATACAGTTGCCGTATTAGCAATTGTGAGCGTAACAGTGGTTCCTACAATCGTAGAAACCACTGCACCCACTGCAATTCCGGTCCCAGAAACATACATCCCCGCCACAATATTTGTAGCACTGGACACTACAACGGTAAAAGCTGCCGCCGTTCCTGTTGCAGTCGGTGTTGCCACAGCGTACACGGCTAAAGAATAAGTAGAAAGAAAATCTGATGGACAATCTACATACTTGTTGCCCGGGGTCATAAACCCTGTTACGTTTTGGCGCAGATTAGCAACCTGAACACTGTTGTTAATTCGTTGCTCTGCTTGTTTAACAAAAACAGGGATCTGCGCTACAAAAGATGTATCGGTATTTTCGGTATACGCTTGGATAGCCGCGGTTAATTCAGAATAGTTCATGTGATGCTCGTTGTAACTGTTCCAAGCATAGCGCCAGCTACTAAATTTCTTGCAGGAGGCATGGGCTGCATGCCAATACTTGCAAAAGAAGTATCTCCCGTGTCCCCTACATAAACGTTAACGCCTAGTCGCCCCTCAGGACGCGGCTCCAACAACGCCTGAGGCTCGTTTAACGTGCGCTTAGGCTCAAGCTGCGGGTGCTTAGGCTGATAGCATTCATCGCAGACCTTAAACCCAGTCCACTCTTTTTTAAGCTGATTTAACTTAAACTGCTGACCACACTGATCACACAGAGCAAGACCAAATTTGCCAGAAGTGTACCCAGCCATCAGTAACTCTCCGTATACGTAGGTACTGCAAAATAACTAGACCGCTCTCTGTCCTCTGCCGCTGCCCGAGCAAACTCTTCTTCGTAAAACTGCTTGAGCATAGCAATACGATCTGGCGCTTTTTTAACAGCCAAATAATACGCTAAACCTGCAGTTAAACAAGGCAAGAAACGAAAAGAAATGTCCGCTGTATTGGTGACTGCACCAGTTTCTTGTATACGGCGAATGCCATAGTAGCGAAAGATGTATTGCTGCGTTGCATCGGGCGCGGGATACAAAAACAGCTTTGCCGGCACCGTGCGCTGCACATAAAACTGTGCAGGACGGGAAGGGGTGTACTTGTTGGGTGTGTGCAAATACTCTGCACTGCCAATCCGATCAATCGTAATATCTTGTTGATCAGACTGACCAGAATTGGTACGTATCACCGCAGACAAAACATCTACTGTGTCATCCGGCAACGTGTACTCAAACGTATTAGCAACTAAAACCACCTGCCGCTGCTCAATCGTATACAAATTTAATCCGCGATTAGCCCACTCAGCAAACATCAAGTTCAATGAACGGCGCGCAGATAAAACGTCATATCCATCCCGGACTTGCACGCCGCAGCGTTCATACGCTTCGGTGATGATCTCATCGAAGTCCGGGTTGTAGGAGGAGACGCCAGAGGTAGTCATTTTTTAATAGATGGTTGCTTTTTGAGCACGTGCTGCACCTACGCCACGCACTGAAACAGTCTGACCTGTCACTGTTTTCTTAACAGGCTGGCTCATGGTCTTGCCCTCTGGGCCCGCCATATCAACAGCGCCGCCTGCAGCATAGCCTTTTTTCTTCATGCCGCCGCTGGCACCCATCTTAGATTTCATCATGCCACCGCTGGCCATCATCTTAGAGTTCATCATCTTTTTTCTCCTGATAGAGGTTGTTAAAAGTTTCTTCCGCATCCATGTACGAGTCATCTTGCTCCGCACAATGAATCCACTGGTTTGGCCTAAAATCAGGCGCTCCCTGTCCTGTAACCCAATACGCTGGACTCGTTACGCGGACCCTGTTGTTAGGCAGTGCCACAATATTTCCTGTCCATTTACCCGCATCAGTCAATATCAACACATGACTCTGTTTGTGCTGCGATGGATCCTCAGATACGTCGCTTTCCGCATAGTCTACCGTGAACAAGTATCTGCCGGTAAAAAATTCATTGTTAATTTTGCACAACCAAGGAGAAGGCTTTGCCCGCTCCAAACTGATGATGGAGTGATTGTATGAATTGCAGTCCCAAGGCTGCGATAAATGATTCAACATACGTTCTGGCCACACCTCTAAAGGAATGTCTCCAACTAAAGCCGCAAGGGGCATCCGTGCCCACATTGCCCCACCATGCACATTCTCCTGACTACCGTCATCTGCCTCACATCCCGTAAAAATAACCTGAAAACTCAAGCTCCTATCAGGGATGGTTGTTACCGCTACAGCCAACGCATGAAGGTACTCACCTTGATACTTTTGATGGCCATTTGTAAATTCTTTTCTTACCCAACATTTAAAATACGGAATGTTGCTCGTTAAATACATTATTTTCCTGCCCGAATAAGCTGATCAATCTTCTCTTCAAGCCGGTTAAACCTTTGATCAATGTGATCGGTAATTCTCTGCACTTCTGCATTGGTTGTGTAGTCACGAGCAATTTCCTCGCGGGTTTTATTCAACAAAATGTCAATTCGTTTAAGCTCGTCAAATTTCTCGCGGATAAAAAACCACAATCCACCAAAGGCAGCGGAAAGGATTGCTAACCAGATTGTATTGACTTCCATTTAGCACTTCCATCTTGCCAAGGCTGCCGCCTTGCGTGTAGGTTTACCCTTCTCATCCTTCATAGGACCGGGCATCCCGGACATGCGCGCGCAAAACGAATCTTTTCGTGGACCGCCTTTAGGCTGAGGAGCTTTTAAATTACTGCCTGTAGCAGCATTGTATTTAGCTCGGCCTTTGGCAGTCAGACCCGCACCCTTAGAGATCGGAAGCTTCTCGCCCCGACCTACTGAGAGCGAAGGGCCCTTTTTAGCCATAAAAAATGTTAGCAACAGTTATGTTGTCCATGTACGCATAAACACCCTTAATCGCTAAGACACCATCTTCTGGAATGTCCGGAGAATTATTAAAGATGTCTGTGGCCGCGGATTCATACGTCAAGAGCCACGAACCGCCACCGCTGACATACACCGCTGCAGGGCTACCTGAGATAGACCCACTGTTAATGTCAGTAAGCGTAAAGTTGTTTGCATCAACTCGGGTAATGACATAGTTGCCATCCGTAGCTGAGGGGAACGCTTCAAAATGAATTCCAACAGTATCCCCAGTAACAAGCCCGTGAGCCGTTTTGGTTACGGTTACAGTTGTTCCCGTTCGCCCGTATGTGACGCTCGAGGTTACAGGGGCAGTATCAGTATCAAAAACTGCCAATGTTCCCGCTGAAGCCGTTCCTACAAAGGACAAAGCCCTGACGCGGTTGCGCCCCAGCACTAAAAAACCACTTACGTTTATATGCGCTTGTTTAACATCAGTTGCCATCTTTTTGCTCCGGTTTGTCTGCTATCTTTTGCAGCCAGTACTGACATTCTTGCATAGCTCCAGCAATAGCATTTAGATTAGCTTCCCCTTGCCGCCTTTGAGCCTCTAACGCCTCAAGGCGCTCTTTAAGGTCTAACTCGGTCATGTTTGGCTACTGTATAGTGGAATGTAACGGGTAAGGCCGTTGACTTGAACACGCAAAGAACCACTTAGTGAAGTGGGAGCAACAGTGGTAAAAAGTACGTTACCAGATGCGCCTGTGCTAACGGGAGAGGCACTACGACCGACGTCAAACAAATTCAAAACGCCAAGGCTGTTTTGTGCGTCATCACCAAAACCAACAAAAGCCGTGGGCCGCACACCCCGTGAACCCGAGAACGATGTAAAGTCAAAAACTGCGCCGTAAGTAGCGCCTGTGTTTGTACTTGCGCCCATGTCTACAACGCCCATCACGGCAGTGTTAAGACCTGTAATTACAGTGGTTGCCGACGCTCCCATTGAAGTCTGGGCATAGCAGCCAATGATCGTGCCGCCAGAGACTCCAGCCGTGCGATGGTTAGCCGCGCCAACCAATGCCGCTACTGTGCCTGTCCATGTTGCCGCAGGGCGAACAGTAAAATCGGTGAGGTTGAAACTGCCTGATGTATAGTCAGCGGCGGTCAGAGTATCGTCTGAATTAAAGCCAGCTTTAGACGTAACTGGGCCGGAGAATGTGGTTTGAGCCATGATGGTTCCTTACATACAAGTTGTAGTGCATCAGTCTGTATGTCGTCTAGCCGGAACTAGTCTAATGCACCGGAAAGTCCGGATTAAAAGCAATATACACCAAAAGAAAAGGGGGCGCAAGCCCCCTTTTTTATATTTTCCAAACGCTTATGCAGCGCCGGGAGAACCGTAGATACCGCGTGGATCGCTGAAGCCAAAGCTATAGCGCTCACGGGCCTTGTAACGGACGTTACCTGTCTCAAAATCGCCTTCAAAAGCGGTTTTGATAGGTGAACGGTTGAACATCTTCAAACCGTTAGGTGCGTCAGTCAACAAGAAGAAGGCATCTGTGTCTGTCAAGTAATGGTTGACAGTGTATCCTTCAGGAATCAAGCCCATGGACTTGATCGCGTTGATATCATTGTCAGCCGTTGCCACACGTTGGACGGTCTTCATCAAGCGCTCTGCAGTAAACTGCAACTCTTTAGGAACAACCAGTTTACGAGCAGTCAACGCAACCTTTAAGCCGCGCTCATCGGTAAACGACGCAATGTCAATAATGCCTTGTTCGAGAGAAGTCTCGTTCAAGTCAGCAGCAACAACAGGACGGTTAGCGAAGTCTGGGCCCAATGCAGTTGGGTGGGCAATGGACATCAAAGCCACGCCGTCGCCGCCAGCAAACTGACCACCAGTAAATCCATTGTTCAGCACAGAAGCAGCTTTTACTTGCTTAGTGTTGGACATGGAACGAGCCAGCGCCTTGGTGTAGCGAACAGAAAGACGGTCGTAGAGGTTGTCCTCAACGGCTTCTTCAGTCAACGCAAACGCCATAGCGATGGTTTCGTGGGTGTAGCGAGCAGTGAACGACTCCAAAGCGGTGTCGTATGCCATGCCTGCACCCTCGGTCTTCACCGGAGCAGAACCGAAGCCAGTCAACATGACCTCTTCTTCAAAAGCACGGTCAGATGTCTCAATAGAGAAAATCTGCTCATGCTCATTTTCATAACGCTTGTATTCGAGACCGAATAAAGCATTAAGGCCGGGCTCTAGTTCTTTAACAAGTTGGGAACGGGTAATTGCCATGATTTATCTCCTTATTGACCAGCAACACCTGCACTACCGTACACGTGTTCGTTGATCTTAACTACCACCACGGCATTTGTGCCGAACTCATTGTTGACGTCGTTGTACAAGCCAACAACTTTCAAGTTCAATGCTGCTGTTGTTGCCAACGTAGCTGAATTCAACTCCATGGTAGAAATACCATTAGTAGTGCTGCCGCCTGTGCCAATAACATCGGCATTTTTGCCAACATCAGCCGCCACAAAACCTGCATCACATTGAACTAAGAACAACTGATTGGGATCGTCAAGAACATCAGCACTAATCTGGCCTGATGTAATATTGACAGAACCGGGATAAAAGTTGCTAAACGTAGGTTTGCCTGTAGTGGGATCATTGTAGTTGCAACCGTTAAACACGCCTACCGCAGCAGAGTGTGAAGCCGGTAAAAACTTTGAAATGAATCCAGCTGTAAGAACAACCAAGTCGCCTTGAAAAATTGTACCCGCTTGATTATCAGCAATCTGATATCCGTACTGTTTCTGAGCACCAGTAGCGGAAAGATTACCAATAGGACGTAGCCCGAAGGCTTTATCGATATTAGCCATTTGTATCTCCTACAAAATTAAAAGTATCAGCTATTAGACTGACGGAATGTTGTGCGCGAACTCCGCTCGGGAGATTGGATCCGCATTGAAGAGTGTGCGTTCTCACGCATCATCTCATTGTCCACAGCATGCAACTGTTCCTGTGCCCTCTGGCGAAAATAAGCATTGCGCTCTTCAACCGTTTCATTAGGGATCTTGGCAAGCAAGAGTCCACCAACTGAAATAACGCCAGCATGTTTGCCGTCGTCCATCGTGGGCAATGTTGCGCGGTATTCCTCAGGAATATTTTCAGGGCGAACAAGTTCGTATCCCTCACGCAACTTACTGTACACGTTCTGGTTGTCAAGACTTCCGTTGACTTCAGCGCGAATCCAACGGTACTTAAACCCTTCGGGGGCAGGTGGTGCATCCAAGCGTGAAGGAGGACGCCATGGCTTGCGACGAGTCTCTTTGTCCCGACTTTCGGAGGAACGACTGGCTTTGTCGATTGTAATTTTTTCGCTCATGATTTATTCCTTTACATACTTGGCATACTCTTCAAGAGGTACACCCAATTTCTTTGCCATAGCAACCTGACTCGGCGATAACCGGACAGTTCGGCGCGCACTATTAATTCCGGAACTCCGGGTAGCAGGGGCAACAGCAGGCGCGGAACGCTGTTGTCTGGTCTGGGTACTAGGTGATTGCTCACCCGCAAATTTCCTCGGGAACTCGTCCCGAAGTCGTTGGTCTAATTCAGTATAGTACTCATCGGAAGTTGGGTCAACACCCTCCTTCTCAATTAATTCTTGATGTATGCCCCATGCAGCATAGGTCAGCATTCTGTCCTGACCAAACCACGTGTTTTTAGCTGCCCAATCCTCTGCTCGGGGATCAGGAGTTGGGCGTTGTTGTTGCTGCGGCGCAGGTTGATACTCTTGCACAGGGGCAGGATTGCGAACCGCGTGTTCTTGCTGCTGCAACCAACCTGAAACCTGCCGCTGCTCCATCGTCATCTCTGACAAACGTTGGCTGGCCTCCGTCTCAGTATCAATATCACCCTCTTCTCGGGCCTTTTTAATGATCTGACGCAACTGCAACTGCTGTGTATCTAAACGAGACTTTGCCTCATTCAAACGGCTGTAATCTGTGTGCACCAGCTTCTGTTGTAGCTCATGCGCCTGAGATTGCATGCCCTTAGCGTACTCAAAAGCTGCCTGCTCACGGCGCTCTGCTTCACGCATCTTAGCGGTCAGTTTGGCAATACGCTTTTGTACCGCTTCGTTGACAGAACCCAACTCATCAGAGTGACTCTGTGCTTCTCTCTGCGTTGGTTGTGGCGGCTCAACTTCTAGCTGCCCCGGCTCTTGGTTACCGTCAGCATCCTTGCCAAACGTTACCGTTGCGGGCTCTTCATCCTCGCCTAAATTAAACTCTAACTGCTCCGTGCTCATGTTATCTGCCATATGGTGCCTTATAAGTGAACGATATCTTCAGGATTCTGGATAAGAGCCAGAACTTCGTCATCATTAATGATTCGGATCTCTCCTTCGTCAATCGGCAAGCGTGCGCCCGCGTATCGACCAAAAACAATCCAATCACCCTTCTTGCACCACGGACCGGTTGGGAACTTATTCTCATCGGCGTAAGCAAGTGGGCCAACAGACAGCACGTAGCCACAAACCGTAGCCGCTTGCTCGCGCTGACGGGTCTGGTCTGACAATACAATGCCACCTTTGGTTTTTTCTGCCCCTCTGTAGGGCAAGATGACGATTCGCCACCCCGTAGGAGTAGGAATTCGGTCCATCACCTTCTGTTCGATCTTCTCAACAATGAGGCTGCCCTCTTTGTCGTAAGCATCGTCCAATGAAGGTACATGAGCAGAAGCTTCTTCCGCCCATTTCTTTTCCAGCGCAGTCATTTCCATTGATAAACTCCTTATTGGTTTTGATCCTTGTTGAGAAGATTCTGCACTTCCATCTCAACAAACTTAAACCCCTCAAGGCGTCCCATTAAAAACCGATACTGCTCCATATCTTTCACACTGCCATTGACAATCAACGCTTCCGTCTGGTGACGAAGGTTTTTAATAGCAATCAGCGTTCTTTCAGTAAATTCAAGCATGGATTATCCAATGAAGCAGACAGTAGAGACCCCTGTCCGTGGGCTTGAGTGCATTATGCACATGTTTGTTACGTAATCAACACCTTTTTGAACGCATCTTTGCGATAAACATACGTTTTCTTAGGTTTGTCACTACTAACAGGTACTTTTTTAAGTTTTGGCTCTGGTTTTGGCATCAAAGCCTTGGTTGTTTTGGTCTGCATGGCTGTTTTTTTAACCTCGCTGTTGTTTTTGAGCATCAATTGCAAGTTTTGCCTGCTGCAAAGCCACATCACTTTGCATTTTTTGGGCATCCAACTGGATTCTGGCCTTTGCGTTACCGTCTTCAGCCTGATCATTGGCCGCTCTGGCCTGAATCTCCTGTTCTTTGACCTTGACCAGTGGATCTTCTGGTGGTGGACCCTGCAAATCGGTCTGCATTTTCTTAGCCTCTTGGTAATATTCTGCAGTTTTGATCGCAACCATGGCTTCACGTTGCAACGCAGACACCATACTCTCAGGATCAGTGCCGTACTGCGTAAACAACTCTGCTTCCGTCGCCTCTTCGGCCTTTAAACGGATGTGATCAAAGATGTGTTTCTGCATTGTCACCGCTACCTGTGGCATACCGCCTATCAAAGGTGACATACCAAACATAATATGGTTCATGATGTGTGCATCATGCTGCTGACCAGCAAAAGCTTTCAAGGGTGAGCCATCCAGCGCTTGCGAGTTTTCGCTTGCAGGATCCTTAGGCTTGTCCACGTTCTGCGTATTTAAAATCGCATCAATATCACGCACCCCAATCGCTTGGTACATGCGGCGATATGCCTCATACATGTTATGCATCTGCGGATTGCTCTGCGCCAACTGTAGTTGCGTCTGTGCCATCGTAATGCGCTGGGCTACAGAGAAGATGTTGGGGTCAGACACCGGCAAGACATCAATGCGGTCATCAAAGTCTGTGCGCTTGACTGACCTTGTCTCACCCGGCACGTCATACGGATACTCATCAGGCAGATACTCGCCGAAGCCCTTGGCAAGCAAATTAAACTCAATCCGCTGCGAATAATGCAACCGCTTGTGGATTGCAGACATCACCTGTCCGCCCTTTTCCAACAACGCAATCGTTGTACCTACCGCTGCATTCTGATTGCTGTCTCCTACCTGCATGTCCGTGACACTGGCCAACCTGCGGCCTGCATCTGCACAAAAACCAAGCAACGCAAACAATGTCTGGCTCGGCTCCTTGTACGGCAGTGGCATCAGCGTCTGACTAAGTTCCACACCGCCCGCATCAATGTCTCTAAACTCACCCGGCTGCAACGGCACATCATCATTCATAATGCGCGCGCCCTTGGCCTTAAAGCCTGCCGGCAGATTCACAAGCGTTCCTGCATCTAACAACTGACGCAGTGCAGAAGTTGCCGCTTGACTCAAGCCACCCACCAAATGCAAGAAGCCCAAACCATACGCACCCAAGCCCTGCACCAACATATAGTGCACGTAGTATTGCTTACGGCGGAACAACAAATCACTCTCATTCCAGTTGCGACGCACACCTACCGTTGATCCCGACGTCCTGTCTATCGTGATGATGTACGGCAAGCGCAAACCCGTTGGCTCATCGTCCTCATCCGTGTGCTCAAAGCCCTGCAGATCATAGTCAATCTGGAACTCCAGCAACTCCATTTCCTCATCGTCCGTATTGGGCGTGATCTTTGTGATGCGGTCTGTTTCTTTCTGGATGATGTTGTTGCCAACATCTGACGTGCTACGCTCTTCTGCAGTGTCCAAGTACTGACCACGCAGCACCGCTTTGCGATAGTCATTCACCGACATCGGCACCACATGCGTGATCCGCGGGCACTCACTCATCACACTCGATCCGTTGTACGGGATATACAAGTTGTCAGGCAAGATCAACTTGCTCACCATCCGGTCACGATCTTCGTCGTAGTACACCTTCTTAAACGCCGAGCCACCATAACCTACATAAAACAACAACTGATCAAAGTCCGGTGTGTACTCTTCCATCACCGATGTGATCTGGTAGTTCATGAAGTCACGCACGCGGTCCGCTTGCATCAACTTCTCTCGTGTCTCTTTCCCCAGTACGCGCGTGCGCACGGGCCCGTCCGCGGGCATCAATTCCTTAAGCGCCTGCGCTTGAAACTGCACAATCGCTTCTGTCAACAAAGGATGTGTCGTAGCTGCAGCACCCTTAAAAGGACGTGTGCGCTCATCAAAGGTAAAGCCAAGCAGCTTCAAGCCTTTGCCATACTGCTCTTCCCAATCTTTACGTGAGCCCTGATCCGCCTCAAACAAAGGCATCAACTCAGAACTGATCTGCTGCAAGACACTCGAATCAAGGACCTCGGCCAGATTTGCCCCAAAGGGCACTTCGTCTTCTTCCGCACCTAGCGTTACATCAACGCTTCCGGTTTCTGGATCAAGCACAATCTCTATGTCAGGCATGTCCTCTACCATCATGCTCTCAACTTCAACATCTATGTTGCCAGCAGGCAGGTCGTTGTTCTTTTCTATAGGCATGTTATTCCTTACATGTATCTGCGGTTATTGTCGGGTTGGCGCTCGATCATACCGCCAAGGGCCTTCTCTGTGGGGGGCTGGAACAAATTCATTTGAATTGTGCGCGCTGCATTATTAGGCATTTCGCTGGCTTTTTTAACTAAAGCAGGGTATTCGTCCTGATCTGCAAAATAAGAATTACCGTTGACTTTTAAAAACCTGTTTAACAAATTATCATCAAGAACAATTCCGTTAATTTTGTGCGTGGTAGATTTTATGTCTCTCATATCTACCATCCTAATGTCCCTTTGATTGTGTACACTTTGCAAGTTAGGGCCCTGACGTTTAACAAAGTCTTGAATTTCTTTAAGGTAAGGAGATTTTTTTAAATCAGCGTTGTTAAACTGGCCTTTAATTTCCGTGATGCTTTTTGTATTCTGATTTTGTTTTACAAAGTCTTGGTACTCAGGCATGGTTTTAATGTACTCCTCTGCCCGTTTTGATGTAAGTGTTCTATCCCTTGTCAGCGCGTCAATTTCTGGCAAGTGTGGATTAGCTAGAATAAATTCACGAACACTTATTGGGGGACTATTGACTGTAAGCTGAACACGGGGCTCAAACTTTTTGTCAAGCAGAATGTTTAGTCGGTTTTCGCCAGAGCCAAAGTCTAAAGCATACGTGCTCTTGTCCGTACACCAACCACCGGCACAGCCAATGTCTTTTACCATTTCTTCGTGCTTTGCGTTATCTGCCAAATCACCGGGGCTAATCCATTTGCTGCCGTTGTCATAGCTGTGGCTCACAATCTGTGGGTCCTTGGAAATAGCAACGCCGGCCAATTCACCACGTTTTTCAATAACCCATTCTTGTTTTCTAGCTACGCGATTAGACGCTTGCGCAGGAGTCAATCCCTTTAAGGTATCTTCAGTCAAGATGTAATCTTTAGGCATTGGCACTTGTTCGCCATACGCCTTAAAAACTGTTTCCTTAAACATATTGTCCATCTCGTCGGCTAAAAGTTCAAGTTTTAAGTTTTCATCTACATAACTACCCATTTCGCTTAAACGCATTTCAGGGTTGGCACCCATAAATTGTTTCATGTTTGGCGGAACGTATTTTTCTGATACGTCTTGCAACTGAAGTGGGTAAATAGAAGAATCAATTATGGCTTCTGCTTCCTGCCCTTTTGCTGTTTTTGCAAAACCAGCTTTTGGAAATCCTTCAAGTTCACGTCCAGTTCCAATAGTATTTGGATTTAAAAGATAAGGGTTGTTTTCTAAAAATCTAGGAGACGTAAAATGCATTTTTAAACCTTTATCCGCGGCCTGAACCATTTGATCTTGCTCTGTTCCAAAATCACGGCGCAAATACGCACCTACTTTGGTCCTAAACCAGTTTGCCAATGCAGGGTTATCCGTTCTAAGATTTGCTCCAGTGTCTACTGTGCGGGCCACCCTGTCTGCATAAGCATCCGCCTCATTCATTTCTGGAACAATTTGTCCAGAAACGGTTGTTCTTTCCGGTGTCATAATAAACGGTGTGCTTCGGTTGCGAATTGCATACGAAGCACCGGGGGCTGGTAGGTTTCTGTTGTACTGTTGGAAATCACGCGCTGCTTCGCCCGCTTTTTCCGCTACAGCACCTGCCGCTTGCACACCTGCGCGCGTAACGCCCGCCGGATTGACAAGGTTGCTACCTAGGTCACCCGCACCGTAGAAGCCGGCTAAGGTGGGATCAGTAGATGGGGTAAACCCTAATCCTTGTGCACGCAATTTTTCTTTAATGTACTCACTGCCCATAAACGGCTTCTCAACACCACCACCATATACATTGGCAATCATGTTGGAAATATCCATTGGCGCACCCAGAATATTCTGCGGTACGTTGGTCATGCCTTTAAGGAACTCTATCTGCCCTTGACCAGACTGCAACGCCTGAGAAACAGGACCTGCTTTGCGACCAATACCTGACTTCTGTGCAATAAAAGCAGGGGTGCTTGCCGCTTCTCGTTCTGCTGCTTCTTGGGCCGCGATCCGTTCTATCTGTTGCGGTGTTAAACGCTCTCCCTCTTCAGGGCTACCGTCTGCACGATAAACAGGACCACCCTCGGCACGCTTAAACACACCTTTAATAGCATCCAACATGCCGGGTTCTGCGACACGTGTATAAGGAGACAAGTCCCGCGGGTCTAGGCGCGTTTGACGCAAACCAGTAAGGGCGTTATATGTTTCGCGGACATCGGGACGTGAGAACAACGTCTTACGCAACTCCGGATCTTTGGTCAAATCAATCTTGTGGCGCTGCTCCAAAGCAGCTAAAGAAGCCAATTGCTCATACAAAAGATTCTTGCCCAAACCAAATTTGGATTGGTACTCAAGCATTTTTGGATCAAGATAGCTAGACTGCAAGTCGTATTTTTCTTTTAAGTAAGGGGCCGCTTTAACAGCGTCTCTAACAAAGTTAAAACGAGAAGTGCCCTTATTGCCTATCAACTCATCAAATTTACTGTTAATGTTAGCCGCAGATCCTAAATTCTGACGTGCTAACAAATGTTCTGTTTCATGCGCGATCGTATCGGGGTAGTCTTCTGATCTGCTCTTGTTTAAAAACATTGCCTGAGCCATGGCACGGTTTTTTGTATCATCCCCACCATCCAACATGTAGCCATACGCATTAGTCTGGTCAATGCGTGGATCGGCAAATAACATCAATCCGGGCAAACCTGCTGCAGAAGAACTTATGTCAGCAGGAGGAGCTACTCGTTGTAACGACGCAGGAGATGTACCTTGCCTGCGCAACATATCCATTGTTTCACGGTCTAACTTGCGCTCGCCTTCTTTAGGGCTTCCCCCTGCACGGTACACAGGACCGCCTTGCGCGTAACCATAAACATCATATTCCAGATCACCAATCTGCCTGTCAAGGCGGGAACCCATCTTGTTCATTTCTAAAATATTGGCAGGATTAATATTTAATTGCTGCATAGACACTTCAAGCGGCGTTGCTTTAAGCTCGTCCGGCGTCAAGTTACTGCGAATACGAGCCAACTCTGCCTGCACCTCCCCCGGCATGTGCCTGTACAAAGCTTCCCCTACGCGTTTGTCTGAAGGAAAAACTTTGCCATACCTAGCTTTAAGATCCTGCCCTATCCTGTCTGTAATGTCAGACAAATTTGGATACACCCTCTCCATTTCTCGAATGACATTTTCGTTGACCGTAGGATCAGCATCGTATAAACCGCGCTTCGCTTTAATGTAAGCAACAAAAGAACTAGGGTTTGCACCCTCCGTAAATCCTTCCATAGACTGGATTGCATGCTGGCCTTCGTGCAACAAAGTTCCGCGGACCGTGCCCCTAACATCATCACCCGGCAAACTACGCACTGTCCCTTGAATTCCTTCCTTTTCCCCAAAAGAAGCCGAAGCCAACGGGGCATTTTTGCGCCTTGTTGTTCCTATCCGCACATCAGGCATGTCATATGCTGGATAAATGCTCTGAAGTTCGGGATGCTTTAACATATCGTAGTACATACGCGGAACAGAGGCTGTCTTTTGTTGCAAAACTGCCGGCGCATCACTGATTTCTTCCAGCAAATTACCGCGGTTATCAACCAAAGTTAAATTCTGTGCACGGATTTGCTCTGGGGACAAGCCTTGTGCCTGCAGGTCCGCGTGCCGCGCTGCTGCTTCCGGCCTTGCACGAACAAACATCTGTGAGGGCGGTGCTGCCAAAGCCTGCAACATCTCAGAAGCCTTACCGCCGCCTTCCAGTGTTCTGCGTACCGCTGGCTCCAACGCTCTTTCCGCAGCACCAACCATACGTCCCATGCCGGGACCTTGAGCAACAGGAGCTATCTGCAACGCCGTACCTGCATAAAAAGCAGGGTTGGCTACATCCATTATTTCTTTGTACTTGGGATTTAATACGCTAAAACCCATCTGATCGGGCCGTGTGCCAAGCGCCCCAGCTACCGCTGCGTAGGTCTTAGGGTCGGGTAATGTGTTGACATCCCGCATCGCAGCAAGTCTCCTTGCTGCCTCGCCTTGCTTACGAATATTAGGATTGCCAAAAGACGGTTTGCTTAAATCCTCAGCAGATACATCCCCACCATCCTTCATCATCACCGGCTGCTGTGGATTGTCAAACGGAGAACGGATTGTGGTATTGGACAAATCAGCAAAAACATTGGCCTGACGTTTACTGACCGCCGCAGCGGCTGCCATGTCATCCTCGTCCTCCTGCGCCTTAGCCAGATACTCCTGAGTGATCGTCGTCTTGCGATCCTCCTCATCGTCCGTCTCCGCTAAGAACGATAAAGCCAATGCAGCTTGATATCCCGGGCCAAGGCTTGCAACTCGCGCCGCAGCTTCTGGCTTTATTGTAGGAGTCTTAATATCTGCTTGTGCCATCGGAGGAAGGGACGGGGGCAACGGCTCACGTTCCTTCTTTGCCACAGATGTTTCACGTGGAACATCCTTGCCGCCAAGGAATCCCTTGACACGCTCTACATATGTCTTTGTCTCCGCCGGTAGTTTCTTTGGGTCGGCACCAGAAGCAATCCACTTGTCCGTGGACCCCGGTCCCCAGTTATACGCAATCAAAGCCTTCTCTGTATCGCCATACTTTTGCTTCATGGCCTGCAAATAATCCACACCC
>Ga0209553_1000598_pt1 | contig 18694 bp, 15 predicted proteins | sample LauGreFBDMM110DN_2_FD_188217 | JGI IMG/M metagenome (GOLD analysis project Ga0209553, IMG submission 188217) | Freshwater lake microbial communities from Lake Michigan, USA - Fa13.BD.MM110.DN (SPAdes) (version 2) | ecosystem: Environmental > Aquatic > Freshwater > Lake | place: Lake Michigan...
TGGGATGGCTCATCTCGCAAAGCTGCCGCAATTGAAAAAACTCAATCTGTGGCGGGTTCTAATCTCTGACGCTGGTGCTTTGACACTGGCTCCTCTCACCAAATTAGAATGGCTGAATCTCGACAACACTAAGTTGTCCGACACCGGCATGCCCCTGCTGCAGCAGATGACTGCTCTGACCTTCCTTCATCTTGGTTCCACTCAAATCACCGCTGCCTCGGCTCCTGCCTTGTTTCATCTTAAGTCACTCAAGGATCTTAAAATTACCCGCACGGCTCTTGCCGCCAGTGACGCGGCTGTCGCTGACTTGCATAAGTTTCTCCCTGATGCCGATATTCAGACTGAATACGTCGACGCCCCCTGATCCTTCAACCTTTGTTGATCACTTGTTGATCACCGCACTTTGAGTATCTTGGGTCTTTCCTCCTACGCCTTTCGTCGGTTTTTGTGTAGCGTCCAGTTGTTGCTTATCACTTGTCTTTTCTTGAGTCTTCGCTTTGTTTCCCCTCTGTTGTTACCCCTGTATTCACATGGTCATATTTCTTTAAGCCTTGTTGTTATTGTTTAATTTTCCCTTTCCTCGCTTAGTTATCAACATTCGTCCTCGGGTCTACTACCACTTCTACTTTCTTTTAATTCCTTTTTGACTCACCTGCCGCAAACGTAATAAAAGCCCCGTTGATGTGACTCAACGGGGCTAGTTATTTTTTTCTTGACGTTCTACACCTTACTTCATGAAGAAGTCGGTCGGGCCCCGGAAAGTGTAGTACGGATACTGAACCTGCGCAGGAGCAGCATTTTCAGGTGGGTACATCAGATTCTGAGGTGCGTGATACGTGTGAAAATTGCGGTGCACAGGATGACACGGAAGATTACATCCGGGATCCTGACAATTAGCCGCCCCGTGACCCTCCCCAGACTGACACATCGGGCAGTCATGGTTCATAGGCGGTCCGCCGCTGGAAGCTCCGTAGGCCTCCTGGGGGCTTTGGCCTCGCATCGTAGGGGTAGAAGTCGCGCAACCCGTGACAAATACCCCGATCGCCCCCGAAAGCAACACAGCCATAGTTCGATACAGCATGGAAAGGACTCCCCGATGTCCAACGCAACTATCCTCTGCTATCGTGGGCAGAAGACCTAAGAAGATATCCATTTTCGGCACTCAGCTGTCCGAAACGGGACCGCGCTGCAGCAATGAAAACAGCGTTACTATTCGTTATCGGCAGACGAATCGTTGAATCGTGCAAAATCCCTACAAAACAACAAGAGATCGGTAGGAAGTATGAGCGGTCTTGCGGAAAGAGGGCGAGGGGAATACAGTCCGGAGTCGATTTACGTGGCCAGCGACAGAGAGTAGAAATCGCCGTAAATATCTGCGAAATAAGGGTTTAAGAATAAACAGGGAGTATCAAAGTGCATATAGCGGCGTCAACGCGAAGCCTATGGGATTTAGCGTTCCCGGCAGCCTGTCTGCAGATTCAGGAACTAGGATTTGACAAGGTAGAGATCTGGTTAAATGAAGAATACGACCAATTACGACCGTCGCTAGTGGCAGCAGATCCGGAAGGTTGTGCGGGTTTAATGCGAGAAGCGAGCCGTCTAACACCGAACGCGATCTTCCTTGAAAGCGAAGTCGATATAGAAACGTTCAAAGGAATCGTGAAGTTTGCGAAGCTGCAGCGGATCGTACAAATCACCATCCAGAGCTCACCGAAAGGGACCCCGTTCAATACGGAAATAGACCGTCTTCGTGAGCGAAACGCGATATGTCATCATGAAGCGATCCGACTCTCGATAGGAACCAAAACAGGGACCCTGACAGAAGACCCTCATACGGCAGTAGAACTGTGTCAGTCGGTGAAAGGGCTAGGGATAACTCTGGACCCAAGTTATTACATCTGCAGACCCGGGAGCCCGTTAAATTATGAGAGAGTCTATGAGCATGCGCAGCATCTGCATTTGCGAGACACGTCGGCTACAGAGTTGCAGGTGTTGGCAGGACTAGGTAGCGTAGATTACAACCACATCGTGCAGATGTTGCGGCAGACGGGCTATCAACGGACGCTCAGTGTGGATCTGTTGCCACGGACGATGAGCGGCGAAGAACGGCTGCGGGAGATGAGGAAATTACGTTTACTGCTGACGAGTCTGTTGTAAAGACAGACATCATGAGCACATCAGGAAGAAGTGAAAACGATTCAGGAGATGACTCAGGAAAAGAGCAGTTGGGGAAAACGATAGTCACGGGCGACCGACCGACTTTACTGAAGCGCGTGAGTCTTAAGTTTGGAGTCGACGGGGCAGTAGGTTTTGCGATATTGGCAAGACTATGGCAATTACTGACAGGGCCAGTGACGCAGTTGCTCTTGGTGTTGACTTTTGCCAAGGCGACGCAGGACTATTACTATGCGTTCAGCAGCCTGCTCGGCATGCAGATCTTTGTGGAACTGGGCTTGCACGTGGTGTTGATTAGCGTGAGTAGCCATGAGTGGTCAAGGCTGTCGTTGGTGGAAGGGGAAATAGTCGGAGACGCGGGCGCTAAGTCACGCCTGATATCACTTGGTCGCATGATGATGCGGTGGTACGGGATAGCAGCACTGGTGTTTGCGGCGGTCATCACCGTAGCAGGGTTGTTGTTTTTCAGCAAAACACCACTAACAGCGACAGCGGTAGTACGCGAGAACGTAGCATGGCTGACACCGTGGATAGCACTGGTGATCGTGAACGGGCTGCAGTTGCCGCTGCTTCCGCTGACATCCATTCTGGAAGGATGTCAGCAGCTTGCAGTGGTGAACCGAGTAAGATTCTGGCAGGCGGTGACCGGTACTTTTGGCGTATGGTTAGCCATCTCTACAGGTTTTGGATTATGGTCATTGGTGGCATCCTCGGCCATTCGATTGGGCGGTGAGTACTATTTGGTAGCAGTGCGATACCGAAGATTTTTCGGGGCATTTCGATTGCCACCAGCGGCGGGTGAAGTGGATTGGCAGCAAGAAATATTCCCGCTGCAATGGCGAATAGGAGTGCAGGGGATCATGCTTTGGCTGGCAAATTCGCTACCCCTATTGTTGATCTTCAAGGGCCGCCCGGAGGGCGAAGCAGCACAGTTAGGAATGACGTGGACAATATTGACGGCTCTACAAGGGGCATCACTGGCATGGATCGAAACACGACGTCCAGTTTTCGGAGCACTGATAGCGGGAAAAAAATATAGGGAACTGGACCAGTTATTTTTTAGGATGATGCGAATGTCGATGTTAATGATGACATTGGCAGCGGTCAGCTTCAGTCTGACGGTATGGTGGATAGGTACGCGGAGTGAATGGATTTTCGAACGTCTAGCAAGTCGGCTGTTGGGAGTGGGACCGACAGCCATGTTTGCGACAGCGATGGTATTGCTGCAGTATGCTCTTTGCACAAATCTTTATGTACGAGCCCATAAACGGGATCCGTTTTTATTGGCTTCGATCATGTCAAGTGTGACCTTAGCCGCATTTCAGGTATGGCTAGGAAAAGAGTACGGTAGCAGTGGCGTGGCAGCAGGATATCTATTGGGGATCGGCTGCGTGCAGGTACCACTCTGGACATTAATATGGGCGCGTACTCGTAAGGAATGGCATGCACCGGAGCTAGGCGATGGCTAAGGAAGAGCAACCGGCAGTCAGGACTGACGAACAGTCACACGCTTCGAAGTTATCCCAAGGGATGCTCAAACTAGAACGCATTAATTGTCCCTTGTGCGGATCTACCGAAAGCTCAGTAGTAATAACATCGAACGACAAACTGGGTGGTGTCCCGGGTGAATTCCACGTCGAACGCTGCCACGCATGTGGGCATCGGTTTATGAATCCTCGGCCGGCGTTGGTGAGCTTAGCGGCATGTTATCCACAACAGTACGGTCCACATCAATCGGTTCCGCGAGGCGTCGCTGATCTAGGCAGGTCGAGGATCTCGGCCAATGACATCAATCCACTAGGCGCGATAGGTGGCCGGCCGCTGTATCTTCGAATATTACCACTGGGACAAGTACCAGGTCTAAAAAAATTCTACGAATGGCTGGTGGATGATCGTAGCCAACCAGTGCCGGTCGCGACAAAAGAAACGCGTCGTGGCGAAGAATCAGGACCGATAAAAAGCAGCCTTAAAAAAAAACCTCGTGCCCTCGAACTAGGGTGCGCCACTGGACAGTATCTGATCCAATTGCAGGACGCTGGCTGGCTGGCAACAGGAATCGAACTCAGTGAGCGGCCTGTAACAATCGCCAGAGACGCAGGTTTGAATGTGCATCGCGGAACCTTGGAAACCACTGATCTGCAGGCGGAACAGTTCGAACTCGTCGCCGCATGGAAGGTGTTAGAGCATGTACCTGATGCGAAGGCGACGTTGCGCCGTCTAAATACATTATTGATACCAGGAGGAACGCTGCTGTTGAGTATCCCGAACGCTGGCAGTTGGGAATCATGGTTTTTCGGGAGAAGCTGGTACGTGTGGGAGCTGCCACGGCATTTGCACCACTTCACACCATCATCGATCAGAAAATTGTTGGAGGAATGTGAGTTTACGAACATCACCATCATTCACCAGCGGAATTTGTCGAATGTCGTAGGTAGTCTGGCGCTGGCGATTCTGGCTCGATGGCCAGAAAGTCGCTTTGGTCGGAGGCTGCTGCGCTATCCTGATCGGCCGACAACAGCCACAAAGCTCGTGCTGGCCCCATTTGCGCATCTCCTAGCTTGGATGCGTCAAGGCGGGCGATTGACGATATCTGCCAAGCGGGGGACATCGGAGAGCCGCCCGTGAAGATCCTGTTCCTGTCATCGGGCGGTCGGGTACCTTCGGCGCGATTTCGCATTCTGCCGTACCTCCGACATTTTCGTGAGGACGGGCATCGAGCGGTCGTTGCCCACAGCTTTCCACAGAAGTATGACTACTTTCCGAGGATGGGTTTTCGCCCTAGCCAATTGTTGAAACGCAGCGTTCGTTGGTGGCACTGGTTGCGGACAAAGCTGCAGCGTTATGACGCGGTGTTCATTGATCGTGAGATTTTCGACAACACGTCGATTCACATGGAACAGCGGTTCAAGGAATCCTGTCAGAGACTTGTGATCGATCTGGATGACGCGGTGTTCCTTCGCTATCCCGAGAAGTTTACACAACTGATGAAGCTAGCGGACATGGTCGTTTGCGGAAATCGGTATCTAGTCGAAAAAGTTCGACCGCTGAATACCGCGATCTGTCATGTCCCGACATGCGTAGATCAGGACGACTATACCGCGCGAACTTATGAACGGGTGAGCCGTGCTCTGCGGGAAAGTGCCGTACCTCCGGTCTTGGGATGGATGGGAACGACAGGCAACCTGAAGTATCTCACCATAGCTGCAGAAGCCCTGCGGAAACTCGCCCAAGAAAGGCCGTTCGAACTGCGAATAGTCGTGCCGGACATCTCGCCACTCCGTGAAATAGATTTGTCGGGCGTGAAAGTGATTCACGAGCGGTGGCAACCGGAACATGAAGTCGCACAGCTGCGGCAGTTCGATATCGGGCTGATGCCCCTTTTTCCTAATCAGGAATGGGATATCTATAAATGCGGCCTCAAGCTGATTCAATATCTAGCAGTGGGTGTACCGGGGATCGCCGCACCAGTCGGCGTGAATACCGAAATCCTAGACAACAATCAGAATGGGATCGCGGCGGAGACAACAGAAGAGTGGCTGACGGCTCTACGACTGTTGACCACACATCCAGAGATTCGCCAACAGATGGGAGAACGCGGTCGGAAAACGGTAGAGCAGAAATACTCGATTCAGGCGAATTACCCGATTCTGCGTGAAGCGTTGCTGGACCTAATGCAGTGATTATGATCGACCCGGTCATGAGTGAGAAACAATTGGCGAGCGGTAAGCGTCAGCTAGCCGGTCCAAAAACGAGGTACCGGAGGGCTGACGCCCAATGGCACTCACTTTGTAACCCGAAGCGTCAGCGAGGGGCTTTGACTGTTTATTTTCAACGAGAATTCCCTCGCTGACGCTTCGGGTTAGTGAGTCCAGAATGAAACTGGGTGCCATTGGGCTTACGCCGCTCCGCTCACCGGACTCACTTCCGATCGAGGGGAATATAAATCACGCGTCCGTTGGGTGGCCCCATCCAGCGGGCAACCCGTCGGTGATTTCGACGTGTTCAAAGTGAACGCTGGAACGTGCGCCAACCGTTCGTGCCCAGGCTGCCATGCGATGCAGCCCGTCGGCTATTGACGTCGTCGGACTCTGACCAAAGACCTGAGCACACTTCGAATGGTCGGCCCAGGCGACTTTGACTTCGTTGCGAGCGGCAAGAAGCAGGATGTTCGGCTCAACCTGAAACTCGCGGCAAACGGCCGTCGCAAGGTCCAGCACCGTCGTGGGTGTCGTTGCGCCGACATTAAAGACTTCGCAATTGGCCTCAGCCAAAAAAGGCGCTGAAATCATCGGCTGCATGAAGTCGCCGACGTACGAGAACGCGCGCTGTTGCAATCCGTCACCAAAAATCGGGAGTGGCAATCCTTGCATGATGCGATTCATGAATATGCCCACGACGTTGCGGTACTTATCACCGATGTTTTGATATTCGCCGTACACGTTGTGCGGACGAAAGATGGTAAAGTTCAGGCCGAATTGTTCGTGAGCCGCTCTCAGATCCAGTTCCACAGCATACTTCGAAATACCATACGGGTCTTCCGGCAGAGGCAGTGTGGATTCCAGCATCGGAACCTGACCTCTGCCATAAACGGCAATCGAACTGGTGAAGACAAAATGGGCCACAGCATGCCGGACAGCCGCATTGATCAAATTCACGCTGCCGATGAGATTATGCATATAATTGAAGCGGCGGATGAAATGGCTCAGCCCCTCAGCCGCATAAGCGGCCAAATGAAATACGTAGCGAAAGGAGTGTGTTTCAAACAACCCTTCGATGAATTCGTGGTCAGTGACGCTGCCTTTCACGAAACGGACACGCCCGGATCTCGGGATATTTTCAACAAAACCACCGGAGAGATCATCGAGGACGACGATCAGTAAGCCGTCAAATCGGGGATCTTCTAGGAGACTCCGAGTCACATGCGAACCGAGAAATCCCGCTCCGCCAGTGACGAGGATCGAGTTTTGAGCCGCCATATTACTGAACCTTCCAACGTGCCGCTTGTTTGGGACATGGCAAGCATAAACGGCGAGACACGCTTTGACACTGCCCCGAACCTTCGCTACTATCGAAATTGAAACATTCGCCCTTTTCTCCAGCAGGCATCCTCCGGAGCATACGATGCGACATCTCGTCCTTTTCGCAGCTTTTCTGCTCCTGATAGTCAATCCCGCGGTCGCCATCGACGGCCCAAGGCAAAGCACAAACGTGCCGCGCTTTGACGCCGCCGTCGATAGAGCGCTCGCATACCTGCGGACCGCTGCGGAAATGCAAGAACAGCACGCCGGGAATCAGATTCTGGCAGCCTATGCTATGCTCAAATGTGGGATACCAAAGGAAGACGCGTTTGTCGTGAGAGCGGTGGCGGCGGCTGTCGGTCGGACGAGCACGGGTCAGTATCAGCCCATGTCAGCGTACGATCATATCTACGGCGCTGGTGTGGATTCGATGCTGCTGGTGGACCTCGATGCTAAGGAACTGTACCAGCCGAACCTGCAGGTGATCGCCAATTATGTGCAGTCTATGCAACGGGGCGACGGTTCATGGAGTGATGGACCCCAGCAGCCGGGCGATGTGAGTATGTCGCAGTATGGTGTTCTTGCTCTCTGGGCCTGCCAACGCGGGGGTAGTAATGTCTCCCCGGCATCGCTGGAAAGAGCGGCAGACTTCCTCATGAAGAAAGGCAATGCAGACGGCGGATGGGGATATCGTCCCGGTACCACACAGGGACCTGGTGCAGGTGCCTCCACCCACAACATGACAATGGCGGGCGGTGGCGCAGTAGGGATTTGCCGCTTGCTCCTCCACGGGCTGCGAAGTCCGCCGAAGCCCGAGAAAAAGGAGGAAGACCTGTTGCCCGGAGGACTCACAAAAATTGATCCATTGGCTGACGCTGGTCAGTTTGGGTCAGTCTTTCCTGACTATAAGCCGCAGATCAGCGCAGGTGCGATGGATGGCCGTGTTGACCGCGCGTTTGGCTGGAATCTCGCCAACTTTCAGGCCGTCAGTCGTGTGGAACACAATCTCTACTACTACTATTGCTTAGAACGAGCAGCAGCCGTAGGTGATCTGGGAAAGATCAACGGCGAAGACTGGTTCATCGTGTATGGTGATGGACTGCTGGCTCTTCAGGCCGAAGACGGCAGTTTTAGCACGCACTCGGGTGGGATCGTAGGAACCAGCTTCGCGCTGCTGTATTACATGAAATCTACGGATCAGATTCTGAAGAAGATGTACGGACTTGGGCAGCAGCTGGCAGATCGAGGCAATCCGTTTGGTGATAAGAAAAAGAAAGAACCCACGGAACTGGATCGACTGATAGCGGATATCGCCAATATGGACTTCGACAAACTTGATGAGACGCCAGTCGAAGTCGCTGATGAAATTGTGCGGAGTGTGCTATCGATCGATGATCCGGAAAAACTGGTCGGCCAAGAAGACCAGTTGAAAAGTCTGATGAAACACCCCAATGACAAAGTTCGCAGCGCGGCAGTCTGGGCATTGGGCCGGACGGCCGATTTCAAACTGGTACCATTCATGCTGGAAGGTATCCGCGACAACAGCGTGGATGTCAACACCGAAGCCATTCAGGCATTGAGATTTATCGCCCGCAGACCACAGGGATTTGGCGAGACATTGGCGCCATTTGCCTCGCTCGGCACAGAAGATCAGATCAAGAACGCATCGCCCGAAGAACGTCTGCGACTCGCAACACCGTGGCGAGAAAAAGCACTGAAGGACTGGTCCGGCTGGTACTTCAGTGTGCGACCCTTCGAAGACCGCGGTGGTCTGGATGAACTGCAACTCGCCGTGCCGCTCGGGAAATAGACGTCGCTTCGGCATAGGGAGTCCGGGCTCAGAGTTAATGGTACCCGCTTTTGACCGTTCACGCCTCAGAACGAAACCTGCGTAAGCAACCCCCGATAAACACAAATTCACACAGATAGAAATCAACAGGCGACCCGTGTTCATCAGTGGTGTAGACTGCCATTCTCGAAATGTCGTGAACGGTTACGAAATCCCAAACACAGCGATGGACACGGAGTCGCAGTCCATGCGGTAGCCCAGAGGATAGATGCGTGTCCAGCAACGGAATCAAAGCATCGCTGACCATTTCGCCGCTGGGATTCGCAGAGTACCGGCAAACTGACGCATGCCGCTCGCCATCAGGCGCGAGCGGCTTCTGACAAAAATTCCCGCGTGATGGCTTGCTGAGGGTCTTCGAAGATCTGTTCCGGGGGTCCTGATTCGGCGATGCGACCGGCGTGCAGAATGTGGACTTGGTGCGCGACGGTGCGGGCGAAGGACATGGCGTGAGTCACCACGATCATCCGCTGACCGCTCGCCGCAAGATCAGTCATGACGCTGATGACATCGGCGGTCGTGCGTGGGTCCAAAGCGCTGGTGGGTTCATCGAAGAGAATGGCCTCCGGATTCATAGCGAGTGTCCGGGCGATCGCGACGCGCTGCTGCTGGCCGCCGGACAACGAACCGGGGCGGGCGTGTTCTTTGTCGGCCATGCCGACGCGCGCCAGAATGCGACGCGCGTTCAGCACGGCGGCTTCGCGAGACTGTTTCAAAACGTGGATCGGAGCTTCCGTCACGTTTTCCAGCACGGAACGATGCGGAAACAAGTTGAACTGCTGGAACACCATCCCGACGCGCTTTCGAATCAGCAGCAAAGCCGCATCACGTTCAGGCCCGACCGCCGCATTGAGCACGATATCATTCACGCGGATCGATCCGGAATCGAAGGATTCCAGTCCGTTGATGGTGCGCAACAGCGTACTTTTGCCGCCTCCCGATGGTCCCAGCAGCACGCAGACTTCGCCGTCGGCTACAGTCAGGCTGACACCGCGGAGAACTTCATGCTGCTGGTAACGTTTGACGAGATTGGTCAGTACGATCATCCGCGTCGCTCCTGATTCAGCTTTTTCTCCAGACGATTCGTCATCACGGACAGCGGATAACTCATGGCCAGATAAAGCAGCGCGGTGAGCAATCCCAGTTCTACTATCGCCCCGGCGCTGCGGGCTTGGATGTAGTACTGCTTTGAAAGTTCCACGACCGTAATCACTGAACACACGGCCGTATCCTTGAACAGCGCGATGAAGTCGTTGGTCATCGGCGGCAAAACTAGACGTGTGGCCTGAGGAATGATGATGCGCCGCAAGGCGAGACTGCGGGACATGCCGAGCGAGATCGCCGCTTCCATCTGGCCCCGCGGAATCGACAGTATCCCGCCGCGATAAATTTCTGCTTCGTACGCCGAATAGTTGATAGCTAGACCCATCACCGCCGCGGCAAACGCATTGATAGTCAGTTCCATGCCAGGGAAAATGATGTCTAGCAGCTTCGGTGTCAGGAAATAGATTAAATACAACTGCAGCACCAGCGGTGTGCCACGGACCACTTCAACATACACAGCCGCTGGTTTGCCCAAATACCACGGCCCGTACAATCGAGCCAAGGCGATCAGCAGACCAATAAACACGGCGATCGGCATGGCTGTAATCGAGAGCAGGATGGTCATTCCAGCCGACTTCACCAGCAGCCCACCCCGCTGTTGAATGACGGTCCAGCCGCCGGAAGGCTCGTAACTTACCGTCGCCGCATCCTGATCATCACCATCCGCAGCAGGGGCGGGACTGCCGATAAAGCCGCCGGATTCGTCCGTTTCCAGTCCCCGCATCCTCTGCGTGTCATTCCACATGCCGTACTTCGCAAAGATCCGATGCAGCCGCCCGTCTTGGAGCGCCTTCAGCAGAATATCGTTCACGGCGCGCAGCAAATCCTGATCAGCCTTGCGCGTCATCGCGACGTAGAAACCGCGGCCCACTGGCGCACCGATCGGACGCAGTTGGGGAAACCCCTTGGCATAGAAACGCCAGATCGGCAGGTCCTGCACATTGGCGTCAATTCCGCTCAGTCCAAGTGCAGTGGCGTCCATGGCATCCGTCGCACCTTCGAACAGGGCCATGTCGATAGAGTCGCCACCAAACTGCTCGACATAATCCTGAGCGGCTGATCCGCCAAGCGATGACACTTTGCGCTTGCGGCCATCGACGGGCTTGAGCAGATCGTCCCACGACGTGAGACTCTCATCAGTGGCGCGCCCAAGGAGTTGCAACTCATAGATATAATACGGGATCGAGAGCCCATAACGTTCGCCCCGATTGCTCGTCCATTCATAACCGTTGAGGACCAGATCGATGTCACCGCGATCCAGCAGATCCGGCAGCTTATCCCATTGTCCCTGCGAGAATACCGCCGTGACACCCAAGTGTTCCGCAATCAATTGGGCCAGTTCGACTTCAAAGCCAAGCAGCCGCGTGGGATCATCGGGATCCGGATAAATAAACGGACCACCGCCTTCCTGATCGGCTCCCCAGACAACTGTGCCGCGCAGACGTATCTGGTCGAGCCCATCGTCTGCCACGCTGGTTACTGGCGGCAACAGGCACGCGGCAAAAATGAACAGCAGAATGAGACGCACATCGCCCAGCATGAAAAGAACCTCTGGATGTCTGCTATTCGGTTCCGCCGGATTTCCCGATCTCTACTGTGGTGTAACCTCCCCGCGATTTGAAGAACAGCACCAGCAACAAATAGCCCAGAAACATCGTCGCCGGAACACCGGCGGTGAGCTTGAGAGCCATCTGGCCTCCGAAGTTACGAGCAACTTTGACGCGGCTTTTGTCATCAGCGGCATTCGGCTGTCCGGTCTTGTCCCACCAGCCCTTCAGCTCTTCAATGTCAGGCGTCACCGCACCACGTTTGGCAAGTATCGCGTGATCGCTGTTGAGCGTCTTTGCGTCATCAATCAGCACACCCACTTTTCGACCGTCCAGCCCTCGAATCTCAGGAAAGACCAGAAAGCTGCTTCCCTCAGCCGCCGCATATCGTTCATACGTTGCCATGGAGGATTGCTGCAGTTCAGCGGAAGCATGGTAGTCCTGCTCGTAACCGATCCCCGGACCACCAAGAAAACCACCAGACAATGCTCCTGCGGCTCCGACCGCTCCCATGGTGATCGCCCCGCCGCGCGGAAAACGTTCGCCGACAACTCCAAGCATTGTTGGCCAGAGGAACGTCTTTCCGAGTCCATAAATAGTGACGGCCACCCAGATCAGTCCCGCACTTGACGTGGAGCCAAGCAGCAGCAGCCCGGTTGTTCCAAGAATCGTGCTGGCACAAAGCAGGCCCAGCGGATTGATCTTCTCCACGATGGGGCCGGCAAAGAATCGCAGAACAAACATGATGCCGGACGCATAAATGAAAAGGAACAGACCCTGTCCCGTCAGGATGGACTCGGTGATATTCGCGATCCAGCTGTCGGTCCCGAGTTCGACATATCCGACGCAGGCCTGCAGGATCAGTAGGCAAAGTAGGATCGGCGAAGCAAACTCTTGCAACATGTTGCCTAGGCTGATTCCGGCTTTGGCCACATCGGACTTCGGATACTGCTCGTTCAACACGATACTGCCGTACCAGACTGTCGGCACAATGTAGAGTGCGATCGGGATCTCCCAACGGACGTTACCGACTAGCAGCTTCGCAAGGAGTCCGCCAACAATCAGTCCTCCCGGCCAGCCGGCATGCAGAATATTGAGGTAGTGAGTTTTCTTCTCGGGATAGATATTTGCAATCAGGGGATTGATCGCTGCTTCGCAAAGTCCGTTGGCAACGGCAAAGCAGAACATTCCCCAGTAGAGACAATGAAAGGTTGCCTCCTTTCCTGCGGCGGCATAAACCGGAGTCGCTGCCAGAGTAATCACCACGGAAAGAATGTGCAGAAAGAAGGCAATCCCCAAAATCGTTTTATAGCCAAGTTGGTCGGTGATCAGACTGGCCACAAGAATAACAATGCCGAATCCGACGAGCCCACCACCGGTGATGGTGCCGAGTTCAGACTGTGTGAATCCGAACTGATACCCCCACTCGGCAAGGATCCCTCCTCGAACAGCGAATCCAATGCCGGCCGTCATCAGGGTGAGGAAACTCGCCCACATCAGCTTTCCGCGGTTATGCTGCATCATTTTACTCGGCTGTTGAGTGGTGTGAGGCCGGACTTTCAACCGGCAGATCAAGATCCGCAGCCGCTTAGCATAACATTCGTGCAGCATCACCGTCACGAATCTCGCCGAAATTCCGGATACCTTTTCGCCTTCGTCTCACCGCTTTGCCATCGCATGCATCGGCATGGAACGCCACCAATCAACGGAGTTAGGATCGACGATTTCACAGATAGCGAAGAAACGACGTGAGGCCCGAAAAGCGATACGACGGATCGACGTAGTGCTGTATGACGTAGAACGCAAAATAGTAGAATCGACAAAAACTCCAAACCGTGATCACCAGCAACAACCCCGTCCTGACATCCGGGTGATCCACGATCAAAAGTCCGACGGCAATACAACCTGTGACCAGAAACAGAAACCCCTTGGCGATGATGATGCGGGAGTTTTTCAGATCACCGAGCATAGATGAGTCTCGATTCGTAATCACCGAAGTCGTGGGATATGGGGCTGACTCTACTCCGCGCGGGCTTGATTGAGATGTTTTGTGGTGGCCGGATTCGTCAGAATTAGGCCATGAATCATGCCCACGTCCGAATTCTTGCGAATCCGGCTACACGCTACTTTTGCCCGCGCGGAGTATAAGAAGCCAGCCACCGAATTCTCACGAACCCGGCGACGGCCCGGCCCATCACAGCCGCGCGGTACTCTACGCCTGATCAAAGTTTCAATGGAACGCGAGGAATCGCAACTCGACTCGGAGAGTCAAGCTGCGGATCGTGCGGATGGTAGCGGTTTGCTGTCCTTATTCGCAGCAGAGACACTGAACGGATGTTCTGAGCCTCTTTGACTCAGAGTGAAGTAGGGAGTACCATACGAAGTCGTGAATGGGCATCGTGCGCAGTCAGCGCGGTCCTGCCCGGCTTTTTCGGGGTTGTTTCGTGCAACAATGACACAACTTAGTGCCAATGAAGGATCGGAGCCACTGACGCCACTGACGCTAGCTGTGCACGTGCCGTTGTCAGAACGTCCGCTGGTGGCTGACGATGAAAACACGGTCATCAGTAGCCCCGAGCAACCTCGCGCGGGATTGAAGCTGGACTCTGCATCGTCGACGGCTGCCAATGAAGCGATCCGGAATCGTCTGTTTCCATCAAATGGAGTACTCAAGGGCGAGGAAATCGGGATCCGCCTCGCTCACTTTGAAATAACCGGACGTCTGGGTTCGGGCGGCATGGGTGCAGTGTTCAAGGCCACGGACTTGGAACTCGCGCGCGATGTCGCACTCAAGATTCTGCATCCGTCGTCATCACAGGACGCTTCGTTGATAGCGCGTTTCCGTAACGAAGCCCGCGCCTGTGCGCAGTTGAACCACGACAATATAGCCCGCGTCTACTACGCAGGAAGTCAGGGTGGGCTGTATTTCATCGCCTACGAATTCGCCAGCGGTCGCACGATTCGTGATCTAATCGTGGAAAGCGGGCGGCTGAGTCCATTGGACACGATTAACTATGCCATCCAAGTCACCTTGGCCCTGAATCATACGGCGGCCGCCGGGATCGTGCATCGCGATATAAAGCCGTCGAATATCATGTTGACGACTTCCGGGCGTGTGAAGGTCGTCGATCTGGGATTGGCACGCCGCGAGACGACGGATTCCATCGGTGATATCACGGTCGCCGGCACTACGCTGGGGACGTTCGACTACATCGCGCCGGAACAAGCGCGCGATCCCCGGAACGCCGACGGACGCAGCGACATCTATTCCCTCGGCTGCACAATGTACCACATGCTGACGGGACGACCTCCTTATCCGGAAGGCACGGCCCTGCAGAAATTACTCGATCATCAGGGCAAATCTCCCCCCGATCCAAGAACACTGAACACCAGCGTCCCTGAAGAAATAGCGGCCATCATGCGCAAGATGATGGCTAACAACCCTGATGCTCGCTACCAAGCTCCCGGGTTGCTGCTGAATGACCTAATTCACATGGCGCAGATTCTGGGCCTGCAGAGCGTCCCAGCGGAAGGCATCGTCTGGAGAAAACTGCCGGCGGCCCGAAATCGACAGCCTCTGGGCGCAGTCTGGGTTTTTGTCTCCGTGCTTTTAATTTGTCTCACGGCCGTTTTTCTGGATCGCGTACCGCCTTCCCGTGGGAATGCCAGCAATGCGTTGGTGGAACCAGGAGACATCGGAAAGCAAGTCGATCAGCTGCCGGAAGCCATCCGGATGCCATCTTCCAATGCCGTGACAGCAGCAGCTGGTGCGGACTCTGTAACAGTTCCGACACTACAAGAAGTGGATGTCCCGAAACCAGTCGATAGCAAAGCGATATCGGGACAGCCAAACAAGACCGTTGAGCCCCCTCCCGCAGCAACGGCCCAAGCTCTAGCATTTGTGCAACTGCCGATACCGCTGGTATACCCATTCAGTTCTGCCATGACCCGGATGGGGATAGGTACGCCACAGATTCCGGAGTTGGTTCCAAACGTGATCAGCGCGGCCACATTGGGGCCGTTTGTGTTGCAGCGGACCACCGGAGCCAAAGAATCGTTCCGCACCTTGAAGGCGGCAGTGGCCGATGCCCGATCGGGCGACGTGGTGTTGTTGCGATACAACGGCTACCCGGACGATCTGCTGATCCAACCCCCCGTGCGGATCGTGGGTATGGACTTGACGATTCGCGCTGCCGATGGTTTCCGGCCAACCTTGGTGTTCGACGGGGTACCGGAGGGGACAGTTTCGCCGGGCCAGATGATCTCGTTGCGTGGCAATGGCAAGTTAACACTGCTAGATGTGGATTTGCGCGTCGTTGCCCGAGATGATCTCACGGCGGATCGTTGGTGTTTGTTTCATTGCACCGGTCCGAACAAGATCGAACTGTCTAACGTGTCAATCGACTGCCAGAATCCCGACGGTCAGCCAGCAGCCTTGTTTGATCTGGTGGGTGATACATCAGTCCCAGAATTAGGCGTGGTGGCCGAAACAGAAATCTCGCTGAACCGTGTGATTTGTCGCGCAGAATCGGATGGCATTCGAATCGCGTCGCAGGCACGCGGACGAATTCAGTTGCGAAACTGTGGCATCGCGCTCAATGGTTCGCTGATCGATAATCGGGGCGATGCGTCGATGACTCCATCGCGCGGCGCGGTTGAGGTGGTACTGAATCATGTCACCTGTTTGGCGTCCGCGCCGTTGCTGAAAATGGATGATACCGACAACAAGCAGCCGGGTGGAATGCAGCGTCTGATACCTCGGCTCTCAATCCGCAGCGAAGGGTGCGTGTTTGCGGCACAGGGGACGGATCGATGCCTGATGCTGACAGATGGCAGCAACTTTGTGGAAGAGCTGGAAGCCTTGGTATCATGGAACGGATTTAATAATCTTTACGATGGCTTCGAGATCTACTGGCAGATTAAGACATCGGCATTGGACTATGCGTCTCGTCGCCAAGACTTTGCTCAATGGATTCGCTACTGGGGCGATCGTGCGGACAGTGAAGAAACCAACGCCGATATCCTCCCGAAACTCGCATGGCAGAACGACAGTTGGAAAGTTAGTAGCACTGACGTGTGGTTGCGGAACCTAACGCCATCCGCTTTTGAGCTAAACGCCGCGATGTTCATTCCGGGGGCTAAAAATCTGCAACTGGCGCGCGATGGTTTCGTACCAGGCGTCAATGCAGCCGAACTTCCGCGGTTTCCGCAGCCGCCCGGAAGACCGGTCAACGATCCCGCTCAGAGTCCGCTCGGAAACCCAACTGCAGCAACAGATCGCGCGACAACAGGTGCCGCGGGGTCCGTGGCGCAGGCAACAGCCAACAACGTGACGCCCCCTGTCAGTCCAAGAATAGCCGCACCGCCTGCAGCCGAAAGCCCTGCACCAACGGACGAATAGCTCAAAGGTATCGCACTCGGCGATTTGATTTAGAGGTGCGCAAAGTGAGATAAGCGAGCAGCGTGTGATTGCTGCTTCAAGAGTATCGCGTATTCGGCAATCGATGCCATGCGGGAATCCCAGCCCACGTCAAATTCAGACGAAGAACGTGCTATCGCTGTGCCGTTCCAGAGCTTGCCAACGCGTCTAGCACAGGTTTCAGCAGGAGCACCGTCTTGTACGTAATGATGTTCGCGGCTCCAGTCCCAGCGGTAAAGTGGTGCGACGTGGATTCATGAATAGCCAGCAGGATAGGAGTCTCCCGAAACACTTCGAGCGTCTTTAGTCGTGCCTCGATGTATTCAGGCGTCCAGAAACCGATGATTTCTAGGAGCACTGTTCTGCCGTCGTTGTGGCGTAGCATGAAGTCTGGAACAAAGGTCTTCTGACCGGAATGCAGCACTTCCGCTTCGCGTTCCAGCGTCCAGCCGTCGCGTACTTCATCTCCCCATTTTTCGGCAAAGTCCGCTTCGATCGAAGAATCAAATTCCGCATCCGGCTTAAGGTGGCTCTGGAGCCCATCCCGATCAGTCAGGTCTAGGCTGAGTTTCCAGCGACTCCGGGTCTCTACTACAGCGTGCATTTTCCAGCCGGTGCAGCAGATCAACGCGGGCAGAAATTTGGCCATCAAAATGCCATACCGTCTTGTTTCTCGCAGCACAGATGCTGGCCCGTCGAGCCGAATATGATACGCTCCTTCGCCGGCGTAGGAAATAGTATGCATGAGTTTTGCGAGGCGCGCGGCGCGGAGAATGCGCTTGAAATCGGTCGTGACATCAATGTCCATCGACACAGCAGAAAACAGGGCCGCTTGAATCTGTGCCACGTTGTACCGCGACAGCAGGGCGCGGGGCTGCGGGTAGCCAGCAAATGATTCCAGTTGATGAAAGTCGATGACGTCGGCGAACAGTTCGGCCCGGATGTCGAACCAGTCTCGCTGCAGTTCTTTCGCGATCAACGCCTTCACGTTGTCCGCACAATGGTCAAACAGATTGTCGGCCTGATCCACTAGGGGGTGATGTCTGGCGGCGATTCGGAAAACCAGGCGCCGTAACCGTGGCGCTTCCCGGCGTCCGGCATCGGCGTATTTCGCCTGATCGTCAAGCAATTTGCAGAAGCCATCAATTCGCCGCAGCGGACAATCGACTTCGTCTTCGAAGATCCGGTGGACATCCCGATGCAAGTCCCGCCGCCGCCGTCCAAGTCCTGTGCGGTAGACTTCCAGCATCCGTTCGGCAAACGGCACATACTGCGCATGTTCGCCCGAGGTCAGCCGATCGGGAAGAATCCGCTGTCGCTGAAAATCATACCTTGCAATTGCATGTTCTTTAGTCAGCATTGTTATACTCCGCGCGGCCAGAAATGAGTCCGGCGAGCGGAGTGGCGTGAGCCCTCCGGTACCTCGTTTTTGTACCGGCAAGCTGACGCATGCCCCTATGCCAATTCTCTCAAGCATGACCGTGTGGAGTATAACTGCGTCCCGCCTTGCCGAAAGTGATCGTTCGCGACGGATTCCTTGGTTCCTCTTGTGACTTCTGTGCCTCTTTGTGGCCAGCAAACCCCA
>Ga0209553_1000599_pt1 | contig 18685 bp, 13 predicted proteins | sample LauGreFBDMM110DN_2_FD_188217 | JGI IMG/M metagenome (GOLD analysis project Ga0209553, IMG submission 188217) | Freshwater lake microbial communities from Lake Michigan, USA - Fa13.BD.MM110.DN (SPAdes) (version 2) | ecosystem: Environmental > Aquatic > Freshwater > Lake | place: Lake Michigan...
ACACTCTGGAAGATCAATCCTCGCCGATGGCTGAACTGGTACTTCGAAGCGTGTGCAAACTCTGGCGGCAAAGCGCCAGTCGATGTGGCCGAATTCTTACCCTGGAATTTGTCACCCGATCGTCGATGCGAATTGCGGAATTCGCCAGCTGGCAACTCAAACGTGAATTCATCCTGACGTCGATTGTCCGCCATCGCGGCCTTCAACCACTTTCCACGCCGTGCTTGCTAACTGCGTATCGCAAATTGCTCCGCATCGAACTTCACGCTGCGCTATTCTGCCCACACCTTCGGCGAATGTTTACTTCTTCTTCGGTCTAAGTTCTTTGGTGGTAGCTTTTTATATCGTTGCCAGTGATAGAGTTTGGCGAGTTGGTTTCTCCCCAATTGCTGGGTGGTGCGATGGTTGACGACGCGGGGTGAATCGCATTCGTAGGTCACCCGAATGATCGAAGCCATGTTCCGACGTACCTGATTCAATGTCATTGCCTGCGTCTTTTTTTTCCGCTCGCCGGGTTTCGACGTTCAGGAACCAACTGGCCAGCAGTGTCAACGTCTGATGATGTTGCCAACCAACCCAGTTGCGAACTTCATAGTCTGCCATACCCGCTTCGCCCTTGCCACGATCAAAGCATTCTTCGACGCGATGAGCGGCCTTGGACACACGACCAAATTCTTCAGGCGATGTCTTGATGTCTGCGTTGCTCATGTAGTAATCCTGTTTGGCAATTCCTTCATCGCGGTCTCGATAACGGATCACCACCAAAGTCTCGACGGACACTTTCGCCGCGATGCGATGCCCCGGCTCAACCCGACGCTTCAACAGTTCAACAACAAGAGGTCCCTTCTCTCCATCTCGAACATCAATTCGCTGCTAGGCAGCGTCCGGTTGTGCTGCAGCCCATTGATCCACACGCACGGCACGCTGTGACTTTTTGCGATCCGTTTCCGGTTCATCCGGTTGTTCAGTTTCCAGGTCAACGAACTTCGTGTTGCAGGGAACAGCCAGCAGGTATTGTTCGCCGAGACGCTGTAATTCCCTGCGAAATTCGATCGGTCTGCCAAGTTCGTCGTCACCGGTGATCCATCGATGAGGCAGGCTTTGGCCATGCTCATTCAGGAGTTCAAGGCACATCTGGTGACGAGTGCGATACTTCTGTTTGTGATTCGGAATCCCGGCCTTCTTCATCCGAGTTTTGTTCTTCGTCCATTCTTCGGGAAGGTACAGATCGCCATCGACAAGTGCATGTCCGCGACCGCTGACGTATCCCAGAAACACACCCACCTGACAGTTGTCAACTTTGCCGAGCCGACCGCACCACTGACGCGCGACTCCGACCGACTGTTTGCCTGACTTCGGAAACGCTGAAGGATCGAAAACTAGGACGCCATCTTGTTCACCAAGTTGAGTTGCAATCTGTCGAGCCAGTTCTTTTCGAAAGTGTTGATCGTCCCATTCTGAGATGCCGATAAAATGCTGAATCTGTTTGCGATCCATTCCAAAATGATACGCGATGGACTCTGCATTTTTGCGTTCCAGATCGGAGCACAATCCACGAACGACTGTGGTCGCATAGTGACGTTGTTTGAGTCGTGGCAGCTGCGCTATAAACGGTTTCATAAACTCATCCAGTCTCATGAGAGACCGGGCAAACAGTCCATCCTCAACGACACATTCCTGCACCAATTCCCTTTTCCGCGTCTCGAATAAGCGATCCATCGCTCTGTCTCCAGAATCCTTCTACAATGTCATTGTCACACCGCTAACATCATGACACAGAAGACCTTGCGGAATCCAGACCAATCTAGGACAGTCGAACTACCGCGTCGTCCCAACTGACCCTCTCAACTGGGTTATCCCCACCCTTGAAATAACTCGGGTTATTGCCCATCACCGACTCGTACTGAGACTGCGTTACCTCGTGGACGCCTAGCGAAAACGGTGATGCTATGGTTACCGGATGTTGTGCCTCATTATCATCTCTAAACTCCTCCGTTTCAGCACTACCCATCATGAAATCACCAGAGGGAATCAACTTGAAGGACATCCCGATCGTATTCGTAAAATCCGCCTGCGGTGCGCAAGCACTAACAGTCAGGGTCAGGGCAACCACAAAAATGAAGATGACGTTTTTCATTCGCTTACATTTTCGACAAGATGACGCCCGTGAAAATGGACATCGAGGGAGAGTCGCGGGCAGTTGAGCTTAAACATCCCACACTGAATCTGCTACTAAACGACGAGAATGGAGACCTTCAGGGTTCGGATCGAGCGTCAACGCCAAAAGCGGTCAGCAGGATGCGCACTGCCCCGGGATCTCAATTACCTGCAATCGAGCGTTGCCTGATCTCAGCATGGATCGCTTCCACGCTCTGCACATTCACCAACATCGCCACGCTCGCAATCGAAACAATGTATACAGGCCCCTAGGCATCACGGGCCCGACAAACGCGGATGGATCGCGCCAGCGGTGTCGAGAAGACTTTTGTCGCTGAGACTGGCAATCCATTGGCGAATCATGTTCACGGCCTCCCGGTCCACGACATTGGAGGCGATGTGGGGCATACGGCCGAGCCCCTTGAGTTGCATCCGCTCCAGAATCAGAGAACGGTTTGGTTCGCCGGGGACGAGGATGCGGGGATCCTTCAGATTGAAGTTCCCTTGCCCAGGTCGCATGTTGAGAGCCAATGTCTCCGTGAGCGGGATTGACGCCTGCAATTCGAATTCGGCGTTGCCGCCGCCCCATTTGCGGTGGCAGTGCGCGCAGTTGGCATGGAGATAGGATCGTGCGCGGTAATGCAGTTCTTCGTTCTGGCTACGATAATCGACAAGTCGCGGCAACTCCTCAGGAGGCTTCGGCAGTTTGTCCTCAAAAACACCCAAATTCTCGAGCACCGACAGCTGATTGGCTAGCGTTCCATCGTAGTTGTGAAACCTGTTCATTTGCAGAGTTGTCACGCCCAAAACATACTTCGACGCCATCGTGTGACACAGAGCACACTCCGCGCGACTCGGAAATCGCCAGACCTGCTCACGCTGTCCCCCTATCGCGGCAGCATCTCTGATCATCAGCGTGCGATCAAGTCCTTCGGCTGCGAGCAACTCGGCATCCGTTTGATCCTCATTCCAGACATAGGTGTAGCCGTGCCAAAACTGAGCGCCATACTCGTCGTCATTTCCTGGCATCTTGCGATGCTGCAGGATGCGAGTTTCCAGCCGCCTGAGACTAGCCACGTTGCCTGTCTCCATCTCCAACGAAAAGGTCTTCACGAGCACTGTGCCGTCAGGGAATCGCCAGCCAACGTCAGAGTACTCCGGCCCGTGCGGATAAACGACGGTCTCAAATTCAATCTTCGCATCATTCGGCAATGCGATGAAACGGTCTTTTTCTGCGCCATCCGACCAGAGCGGTGCATTCACCGAATACGGAATCAAACCCTGTGCGGGAATATGATCCTTGGTCGAGACAAACAGACCCGTCTCGCTCAGCTTGCGCGGGAAGGGTTTCGTCGCCAACTCTTCTGCGGCCTTCACGATTCGATGGAGACCACCGCCGACGAAGTCGACCACGTACACTTCGCCAGCAAGGTCTTGGGCAAATTCAACAATCCGGATCTGCGTGTCTGACAATTGCCGATGCTCGGTCACCTGCCCGCCACCCGCGCCGCTGCCTTCGAGTTTCAGCGACCACAGTTTCCCCGTGTCATAGTCACCGTAGATGTAAGCACCTTTAAGTTCGGGAAGCCTTTCCGACTGACAGACGTAACCGCCGGTGATCGAGCGAAAGTCGCTATGAGCGTGCTCGACAAGAGGCGGCATGAACTCACCTGGCCCCTTTGGACGATCCGGGCGGAACGGATGGCTGCCTTCGTGCACGCTCCACCCATAGTTGCCGCCTTTCCGCACGAGGTACAGCATCTCCCAGAGGTCCTGCCCAACCTCACCCGCCCACAATCGCTGCTGATTGTCGAAACTGAATTTCCAGACCTGCCGATGCCCGAACGACCAGATTTCTCCGCGTGCATTGGCTGTCTCCGCGAACGGGTTGTCCTTTGGAATCGAATACGGACGCGTGCCATCCGGATGATCAACATCGATCCGCAGGATTGAGCCCAAGAGATCGCTGATGTCCTGTCCTGTCTCAAACCCATCCGCGATTCCGCTGCCATCGCCGGTCGCTAGGTAAAGAAAGCCGTCTGCCCCGAATCGAATGCAACAACCATTGTGTCCGCCCGACGGCCATTCAAGGATAATCTGCTCGCTGCTGAGATCGGCCACGGGCGGCGATCCTGGTCTGGCCTGGAATCGCGACAACCGGCTGCCGTGCGGTTTGTCCGGATCCGTCAGGTACGTAACATAGAAGAACCCGTTGGTTTTGAATTGAGGATGAAACGCAATCCCATATGTGGTCTGCCTGATGTCGAGCAGTAAGTCGGCTTCATCGACGTCCGGGCGGATTTCAAACGTGAAGATCCTACCGGGCCGCGTGGCTACCCCAAAACGCTGACTGCCGGGAACCAATCCCACAGACAGCGGCTCAAAAAACTTCAGCCCCGGAAAGGCATTCTGAGTCGTAAACGGATCGGGAGGATCGGGCGTACCGTGAATGTTGCCCGTCGTCCACAGTTCGCGATTTTCAAGGTTGAACGGTTTGCGGTTTGCGGACTGTTCTTTCGACGCTGGTTCTCCGCCAGAGCCGCCCGTGGAGCAGAGCACCAGCGAAATCACGATTGCCGACACTCGGTGAATTCTAGACACGCCGCACCTCGCTGAAAATGAAAAGGAATCGGTGAAGACACAAACAAGATCGGATCGCGAAGAGCCCTTAGTGTAAAGAGCCACGGAGCACAAAAGATACCGTTGAACATTCCATTTGGCTTTGCTGAATCGTATTTGATTCTGCGTGGCAGCCTGAACAGATCCAACTTGACAAAACAGCAAGAGAATTTCCACTCCAGTCTTCAGGTTAGTCAAGCCAACTCTGGTTCCCGCTCCAGCATCAAGCTGGAAGTGGAACGCGACAACGGATGCTTTTGCCGCTGAGTGTGCTCATGTGAGTGGCAACGGGGCATGGACAAGCCAACGTTGGGGTAAACTGCACCACTCATGCTGATCCCAACAACAATACGGGCATTTCAGGGTATCACCAAGTCAACAACTGCACATTTAGGCATTGCACAATTCGCCCGTCGAACGCCCGTCGAACGCTTCGGCCCCTCACCCAAGTTTACACGTAGATTTGGTATCAACTTCAACCATACACTTGCAGAAACATTTCCGTTCACAGACGACACTCCCTGTGAGATGAATTGGCAGACCCTGCGGCAGCGGCGCGACGGCATGATCGTCAAACGGTCGTCAGACATCACCAGATTTTTAAGGCTTATCAGCGCTGTTGGCACAAGAACTCCAACAGGTCAGCCAGTTGTTGGCGAGTCAACGTTTTTTCTAAGCCGTCGGGCATCAGCGACACGGTGGATGAGGTCAGTTCGTCCATGTGTGAGCGGTCGATGCGGACCTCTGCGAGGTTCGTCATCTGAAGGAAAATCGCGGCGGCGGATTCGCGCACGATCAGGCCCGAAGTGACGCGCCCGTCGCTCGTCAACACGTTGTGCGTCTGGTACTGGGGCGCGATCGTGAGGCTCGGGAAGATGATGGATTCCAGCAGTTCGGCCCGGGTACGGAATTGCCCGATCTTCGAGAGTTCCGGACCGATTCTGCCGCCCCGCCCTGCCGCGCGATGACAGGCAAAACAGTTGTTTTTCAGCGACAGGAACACCTCTTTACCAGCGTCCGTGTTTGCCTGAAGCATTTCGAGTTCGGTGGTCAGTCCGGCTAGGTAAGCCGTCTTGTCGTGCTGGCCAACGACAATTTTCGCGCGGAGTCTCCCAGCCTGCTGCCGCACGGCAAGAGGATAGTTCATCAGGTACGAGTCCAGTTCAGCGGCCGTTAGCCCTTCTGCTGCGGGTGATGCCTGCAAGGCTTCGACAATCGATGCCCCTACCTCGGCGTCGTTTGACGCGACAAACAACGGCAACAAGACGCGTAGAATCATTGTGCTGACCTGCCGACTGTGGCCCGCGACCTGCAGCAATTGGCTTTTAGACAGCGGACTGGCCCCCAACGTGCGTGCGGCTGCAAGACGGAGCAGTGGAGCGGTGGTTTCAGACAATTGATCAGTCAGGAAATCGAAAGCCTCAGCATCGAGGGATTGCCGAGCGGCGGACAGACATTCCAATGCCGCCACGCGAATTTCGGCGGTCAGTCGCTCGTTGTTGCTCAGGCTTCGAACCACTTCATCAAACTGCCGCCATCCGCGAGTCCGCACGGCAGCGAGTGCCTCCCAACTCAAGGTCGGATCGTCTTCGGACAGCACGCGGGCCAAACCATCGACCCATGCGACAGGCAGCGGGTCTGCACCGCTCTGTCGCGCAACGTCGATCAGCATCGCACGAGTAGCCACTGGCGTGTCGGAGCTGGCCAGTGCGGCACCGGCCAATCCCTGGATGTCGGCGTTGGCGCTGCCGGCCGACAGGAACGCCGCCAGTGATTTCTGTTGGTCAGCAGTGAGTTGCGGACTGGCCAGCCACTCACGCAACACACCGTGAGCAGCATCGGCCCAGACTGGCCGCCGACTGATCACGTTTAGGGCTGCCTGCTGCAGCGTCGCGTCACTCGATGCTAGCAACGGCACGACCTCGCCGCGAGTAAGTTTGCCGCTCTTCATTTGATCGAGTGCGATGAGTGCGGCCTTCTGTACTTGAGGACAGGCATCGCTTAACCCCAGCCGCACAGGCTCGCGATCGTTGATTTGAATCAGGGAATAGATCAACGAATGCTCCAAAAAACGATCGACTGGCAGTCGGAGTGCATCGAGCAAAGGCAGCACTGCCTCGGATCTTCCGATGCGTCCCAACGCTTCGGCCGCCTTTCTCCGCAGCGGTGGATGATCGCTTTTGAGAACTTCGATCAGGCCGGCGACCGCTTTCTCATCTCGATGAAGCCCGGCCGAATACGCGGCGATCGTCCGGACGTTGGATTCATCTGCCTGCTTGCGTCCGTCGCCACCAAGGGGAACCAGTTCCTGTCGAATGACGGCGCGCGCCTCAGGCCCGTCGATGCGACACAAAGTCCAGACCGCGTTACATCGCGCCTCGACCGACCGCTCGCCGGACCGTAAGACCGTTTCTAAGGCAGCGACAGAATCGGCAGCCAACTTCGCCAAGCGATCGACGGCCCGATCACGCACTGCTGGCCGCGGATCATCCAGCAATGCGATCAGTGCAGCGACCGAACGTTCCGGGAGTCGCAACGCCATGCCTCGCGGATCGGCCCCCGGAGGGGCAGCGCTGCGGCGAATCCGATAGATGGCACCCAGCATGTCCGGACGTGGCAACACATTGCCTAGAAACCCATACGTGAACCACGCACCCATGTCGATTGCAAGCAGGCTGCCATCGGCATCCTCAAACACGTCAGTCAGGCGGAGATGCGGATCCGAGGAGACCAAAAAATCAACATCCTCGGCCCGAAATGTGGATCCGTCACTGACAAGCGTGCTGCGAACGAGCTTGTGCGTCATGTAATGAGCCGTCATGAGGGTATCACGGAAATACCAGCCCATCGGTAAATAATGTGCTCTTGTCGAACTTGCCATCGTTGTCTGTGTCTTCCAGCCTAATGATTCGACCGAGAGGCTGCTGCAACAATTCCGGCCCCGGAACGCTCTGCCCGGTTCCTTCAGCTACATACAAATGCCCAGCATCATCGAAACACCCAAAGAGCGGATACCGCACAAGGGGCGGGCCGGCCACCTGTTCGATGACGAACCCCTCCGGCAGCGTGAATCGCGGCGGCACGACCGCGAGTTGGCTCTCGTTGGTGGCCACACGAGTTCCCGACCCTGCGACTTCACCAGTGGGGGGTGAGGCTGTTTGTGACTGAACCGGCTCCTGCATCCCCCTCAGCGTGGATGCAGATCGGGAAACAATTCCCGGGACTCCAGCCAGCCCTACGGCGGCGACTCCGGCAATCACAACCAACACGTGCTGAGCACCCCGTCTTAGATTCATCCTGTCATTCCTGAAATGAACGGAACGTATCGTGCAAACTTCAAAAGTCCCAAACGTTTCTTTTATGAAGCACGGGAAACGCTGCGGGCCGCCGCCAAAGCTGGCACAGATAAACGCCTAGAAGAAATCGCCCGTGATGTGCGACGTCGCTATGAGATTATCGGAATACCGCTCTTTGAAGCGGCCGCCTGCACAGATAACTTGCCAATCTCCGATCGCAAGCTCAGATGCCACTGATTTCTGGAACGCTGCGACAAATGACAATTCCTACTGGTTTCGAGTACTTAAAAGAAGCTGCGTTGAAACCAGATTCGGTACGATTTCTCACTCTGTGTTTGCGGTCTCCTGATCAGAGATCACATCACATTTCACCAGTTCTGTTCGAAGTCGCCGCAAGCCATCAACGGAGATTCGTGTGCCAATCAACGTCAGTTGTTTGAGGCCACGACATTGCAGCAGATCGTCGATCCCGTCATCAGTGACCTTCGCGCCTACGAGATTCAGGTGGCTGAGTCGAGTCAACGTGGACAGTTTTTTCAATCCTGCGTTAGTGATTTGGGGACCAGCAAAGCCTTCAGTGTAAAGCAACGTCAGGTGAGTGAGTTTCCCCAGAACTGCAAGGTGCTTCAGACCCTCGTCGGTGATCGCTGTCAGGCTGAGGTCCAGATCATTAAGATTGCCGAAAGGCTTCAACTGTTGCAGTGTTTCGTCGCTGATCGCATTCCCGTAGAGGTTCAGTAGTTCGAGATCCCGAAGTCCAGCGAGTTGCTGCAGTCCATCCGCTGATATGCGATCCGGTTCAAAGCCTGTCTTCTTCAGCACGAGTGCTCGGAGTTGTTTTATTTTCGCAATCGTCTGACAGGACTCGTCCGACACGTTGTCGCAGACTTCAACATCCAGAGCGGCGAGGTCCGGTAGTTCCGTGACATAGGCAAGGCCCACAGCCCCGATGTCAGTGCCAGTCGCGATCAGAATCCGCAGGTTTGTCGCTTCTTTCAGCGGTTCGAAGGCAGCGTCATCGACCTTGCGACATAACGCTAGGTTCAGTCCGACCAGTTGCTTGAGTCTGGCCGCCTGCCGGATGCCCGACACGCTGATTGGGGTCCCGGCTACGTCTAAGACAAACTCGGATTTTAGTTGGTGCAGCTTGTCAACAATCGTCGCAATCAGAGAACCGTCGGCCTCGAGATGCTGATTCGACAGCTTAATGACGGGCACTTCAGCGATACCATCGTCTGCTGCAAAGCGGTAAATACGGTAGCGATCGCCGTCTTTCCGGTCGGTGAATTCGACCGATGCGTCAAGCCGAATCAGTTCTGCGAACTCCGGCGGGACTGTGGTGTCGGGTGAATGATGAGTTCCCGGAACATGACTGCGTAAGTTGTACATCAACAACTGATCTTTCTCGCGGAGAAATAGCCTGCCATGCGCAATCACAGGATGCGACCAACTGTCACCGCCAGCATTGGGCAATTGAAAAGTTGCCTTCAAACGATATTCCTCTGGGTTTGCCTCAATCAACGCGATCACGCCGTCCTGATAATGAAAATACAGATGTCCGTCGGCGGCAACGATCGATGCGGAACCAGTCCCTGGACCTCGCTGCTTCCAGGCAATTTTTCCGGTCTCAAAATCGATGCAGGTTGGCAGGCCGTTGTTGCTGCCGTGACCACCGAAGACATGGTCTCCGATCAGCACGAAACCTCCATGGTGATTTTGAAACACATTGCCTTTTAAACGGTACACTTCGCGCGCTGTCAAGCCGCTTTCCGAAGCGTCACGCTCAATTTTCAACAGCACACTGCCTGCGTGATATCCGTTGGCGGAAAAGACATAGTCGCCTCTCACGAGCGGCGTCGGAATGTTTACGGTGTTATTGCAAATGTCGTTGTATCCCCAAAGAAAACGTCCAGTTTCTGCATCAATTCCGATCAGCCCGCGTCCGACCAGCTGCACGTACTGCCGAACATCAGCTGCCTCCGCAATCACGATCGAAGAAAACGCCGCGCCAGCGGCACCTTTCTCACCAATGTCCGGAATCGCAGACTTCCAGATGACGTCACCTGTCCGTCGATCGAGCGCCACCAGCATTGCGTCGGAACCGCCGGGAGTGCAGATCAGGCGATCACCATCAATCAGTGGTGATTCACCATAACCACGGCTCGACATCAGCACGCCCCCGAAGTCTTTGACGAGATTCCGCTGCCAGACGATTTCACCGTCCAAGATTTTCAGGCAGATGAGCTCGCCGTCCGGATCTAAAACATACACAAATTCATGGTCAACGGTTGGTGTTGCCATCACGTTGCGCTGAGTCACCCCGATTTTAGTAGACCAGACCTTGGCGCCAGTTTTCAGGTTGATGGCAAAGCAGGATACCTCGCCGTCAATCCGGCCTGTTGTAAAGACAAGTCCTTGGAACACGACAACGCTTGAGTACCCTTCGCCGATTTCGGAAGCCCGCCATTCTAGGGGAGGCCCATCTTCGGACCACGCTTTAACCAGACCAGTATCACCTGAGACAGCGTTACGATTTGAGCCTCGCCACTGAGGCCAGTCGTCAGCACAATTGTGCGACGCACCGATGGCAAACGCAACTAGGCACAGCCATAGAATGGCAGGCTGGCCATTGACGGTCATCCTGAATTCTGATCTCCGCCATCTCTGCGATTTAATCGAAACTGCCGCTCCTTCGCTGAATCCCAGCGTCGAATTAGAGACACCGGGCGTGTTGCCGAAAAACTGGGGCGGATCGATGATCTTGACGGGCATGAGAGCCTTCCTGTGAGCGTAAACAGTAGACCAGAAACGACCTAGCCACGTGAGATTTTGTGCCGTTGTCCCGCGTAATTATGGAGGAGCGTTGGGGATCAATGCCTTTAAAAGAACACATGTGGCGGCGATAACCGTGATGTTGTCGATTCAACGATAAATGACGTGCGCGTCGTCGGATTATGTCTGGGTAGGTCTGTGCAGAAACAGCACAAGTCAATCTGACGAGGAGGTGTCTAAAACCGTCTTATCCGGCAATCCGACAGGCCCACGCGAGAATTGTACAGTCCAAGAGGCGTCTCAGGCTGCGAGCATCAGGCCTGTTGGCGAAAACATGGAAGATTTCAAATCTAAATGGAAGCCCCGCCGGCGTGTCGCAAGTGTCCAAAGTGTAGCCACCGGGGTGTGATTCATCGCCGGACATTTGATCAAATTATGCCTGCCGTTTCGCTTGGGCAATATCGAATGTCAACGGCGGCGAGATGTGTGTTTATCACGTTTCACCAGTCCCGCTTGTGTCAATCGCATGTTTTCGTGGCTACGCATCACGAAATCCACAACTGAGCACGTGGCCACTGCCAGATAAAACCACTAGCCAAGCCAAGGTTTCGCGCAGCCTTACCGACTGCCTGCGTTGGTAATCTTTTTGTGACGTCGGGAATCTGATCCGCAACTCCACCCAGACCTGTGCTGTGCCATGCGGTGGGAAGCGGTGGAGTTGGTCCCGTGCTTCGATCAATTCGTCTTTTGCGCCGCCTTCATCCCTGCTTTTGCCACAGCCACGCACTGGCGAATGTCTGCCAAGGGATCCTTCTCGTTCTCTTCGTATTCCAGTGACAATGCGCCGTTGGACGGAAAGCCGGCTAACTGCAACTCGTTAAAGACATCTTCGACGTTCAGATGCCCTTTACCAAGGATCACGCCTTTCGTCTGGTCTTTCATTTCGGCAAAATCCTTCAGGTGAATTCCATACAACCGTCCCTTGAGCAAGCGTATGACTTCGGGAGCATTCTGCCCGGATCGAATGTAATGCCCCAAATCCGCACAGGCTCCAATTCGCTCGTCGTGGCCTTCGATGACACGCAACACATCGATCGCTTTGTTGTAACGGTGGCCTGGCCCGTGGTTATGAATCGCGATTCGGATGTCGAATTCCTTGACCAGATCATTCAGGTTGTCGAAGGAATCAAGGTCCGGATCGGCCGTAATGCATGGTGTTCCAAGCTTCTTCGCGAACTCAAAGATTGCTCGATTCGCGGCAGGATCTTTTGTCAAGCGGTTCACACCATGGCTGGAAACAGACATCCCTAGATCGGCGACTTTCTTCTTTGTTGCGGCGATCTCCTCGTCCGACGCGTTCGTGGCCAGCATTCCCCCGTAGAACTCCACCTGTTCAAAACCCATGTCGCTGGCATGCTTCAGCGCATCGTCAAGCTTGTACCCGCGTAACGAGTAGAGCTGTATTCCAAGCTTGGGCGCATTCGGTTCCGCCGCCCGTGCCGCGCCTGGCAGAGAGCTGCACGCGACTCCGGCAGCAATCAGGGAAGTTGTCTGGAGAAAACTGCGTCGAGTCTGTTGATGCATCGTAAGCTCCCAATGAAATTGTGGGTTTGGTGGAGTCGCCTCGTGAGTATACGGAGGATAGGTGACAGCCGCAAGTGGGTGTCTCAGACACGCGTGACTTCGAAACATGGGAGATCCGATTGACGCCCGATGGACAGGGCAGGTATGTTGATACATCGCGTTGGCTATAGCTCTGTCAACATTATTCTCCCCGCTGACTCGCGGCGATTCCCATGTCACAGGAAAACCAGATGAGCCTGCTGAATTGAATATCCGACAATTGAATATCCGACAATGGTGTTGCTGAATGGATCTCGGCCCGTCGCGTAACAGATGCCCCAAAACGTTGTGGTGATCCCGACCGTCGCTTCGATTTTTTCAAACGCGAATGTCTGCTGATGTCGACCTGAACGGATTGACTGGCGCGTGACTCGGCGTTGTTCACACTGGATCCTAGGAATACCAAATGCAAAACTTGACGATGGACTCTGCAAACGCATCCACAAACAAAGATCACGACGACACAGTCGCCGCTGCTTTGCGCGACTCAACTTTCCATGTGAAGTTCATCCTGCGCGGATTACTCTTTGGGTTGTTGATGCAGAGTCGCCTCATGGCCAGCGACGCGGACGGTTCTGCGAAGCCAGCGACGATCACAGGGGTTCCACGTTTCTTCTTTACCTCCGAGGGAAAAACTGGCATCACAGGCATTGATGGCTCCGGGCTGCGGTATTTTGATTTTTCGGTATCCGGGCAGGCAACTTGGCAACCTGGACCGTCATTTCCTGACGGCCGCCGCGTTATTTTCTTGAGCATGGAACCGCGACGCGACGGCCCCGGGCGGCCGTTTAATGAATTCTACACTCAGACACCCACGCACATCTGGGTTCACGATCTCAATGATGGGTCCCTGAACGAACTCTGCGTCCGCGATCGAATCGCTCCGTTCGAAACACCGGCCCTGTTACTGAGCGAAGACCGGCTGCTAGTGCAGGTCGTTAAGGACCAAGTCGGCCGGATTGTGAGCATGCGTCTCGACGGGAGCGATCCACAGGATTTCACCAAAGCAGGAGAAGGATTGCCTTACGGATTTAGTCTGAGTCCAGATGGAAAACGTGTTGCCTTTCATTTGGCCGGAGGCGCCGGATATCAAGTGATGACGAGTGATGTGGACGGCAACAATCGGACGATTTTAGCGAGTGGACCGGGGCACCTGTATTTTGGTACTAGCTGGTCACCCAAAGGCGACAAGGTTCTCTATGTCGATTGTCAGCCGGGCCATGATCCCGGGCACGACTGGGCCGACGTTTGTGTAGCAAATCCAGATGGAGCCGCACATCAGGTGCTGACCAGCGGCAACGCGATGTGGTTTGCCGCGACGTACGGACCAAAAGAGAAACACGGTGGTGGTTCAAATCTGCCTGCATGGACTCATGCTGGCAAGATCCTGTTTCCTCACCGCTCCCCGGAAGCGTTGGTGCCATGGCAATACCGCGCTGGACAACCAGACCTCGATCACTTTAATCGAGATTTCCTGCCGGAGCAGGCGCGCGGCGGAGTTTGTCTCAGCTGTCTAGATCCCGACAGCGGAGCAATCACTGATCTCACGGAACCGAAAGAGGGGCAATGGGATTTTCGTAGCTCAGAGTCGCCGGATGGCAAATTTATCGCCTTCTGTCGCGCGGCAACCGGAGAATCACCTGCGATTTGGGTGATGAATTCCGACGGCAGCAATGCTCATCTTGTCACCCGCGGAATCGACGAGAAAGGCGCGGATCATCCTCGCTGGTTGCCGTAAACTTCACGAATGAATCCCGGTCCAAAAACATGGCACATTGAACTGCTTAAGAAGCTCGATCACTAGGTTCGCAACGAGGCGGTCTAAAACCTAAAAGCGGTGATCGTGATGCGGCACTACCCACGGCCACCATGGCTTCGGTTAGTTCTGTCATGGTTAGTCAACGTCTGAAATTTATCCGCCTGCCCGCCAAGGTTTCTCACTGCCGTTTAGCAGGATTACTGTCGTTCAACTATGGCGATTGGTCCCGGCCAAGAATATAATCACGCTCGGGGCATATGGAACGGGGGTTCATGCTCGACAAAGGCGTGGTCGTTTTCAGCAACCCGAAGAGTGAGGCATCGCAGAAATGGAACAGGTTCTTGAAGGCACTCCGAAAGCGGAGATCACCCTCGATGGTCGCAGGGTTACACGCGGTGATGTGTCTCCTGATTGGGGTTCAAAGTTGCAATGGCAGATTCGCCGGGACGGCAAGGAAATTGCCACCGCTCCAGCGCGAATGGCGATGACATTTGAGTACGCCGACACAGCAGCCGGTATGTACGAAATCGTGCTGCAGTTGTTTAAGTACGTTAACTACACAAAAAACGCCCAAGGCGAATACACGGACAGTAAGTTCATCGATGTTTCGAATGTTGTGAGCTACACGACATGACAGTACGCGGGCACTGGCCAGTCTGCCACGCCCATGCTTTACTTGGCGGCCAACGGCAAATATGGCGCGCAAGCTGCAAGCCTCTCAAGGGATCATTCCATGCTGCATATTGGTAACGAAAAGGTGTCTCTTTGCAGCGGCGTCAACCGCCGCAGTTTTCTCCAAGTCGGTGCGGCTGGAATGGCAGGTCTGACGTTGCCGACGCTCATGAAGCTGGAAGCTGCCGGAGCAGTCGATGATTCCAAGGCAAAGATTAAGAACTGTATCACCTTGTTTCTTGTCGGATCGCCCGGGCATCTTGATACGTGGGATATGAAGCCTGAGGCACCAGACGACATTCGAGGCGCGTTCAAGCCGATCGACACCAACGTGCCGGGCATCCAGATTTGTGAGCACTTTCCTCGAATGGCACGGATGATGGATAAAGTGGCGTTGATCCGCAGTCTTCATCACAACACCGGGGCATCGCATGAAAACGGTCAGCGTTGGATGATGACCGGTCACGATTTCAGCGCGGACAACATGCAGCCTTATATTGGGTCGGTGATTTCCCGCATGTTTGGCAGTCGGAGTAATCTTCCGGCATCAGTGATTCTGCCCGATAAGATCGGCAATACGGGAACATCAACACCGCACGGACAGGATCCCGCATGGCTGGGCAGCGGTCATCAGCCATTCTTTCTGGGCGGCGACCCGTCACGCGGCGACTTCAAAGTCGCGGATTTGCAACCACCGGCTGGGCAGACTGAATTCCGCATCAATTCACGCCGGCGCGTGCTCGCAGAACTCGATCAGTTGCAACGCCGGACGGAATCCTCGACGACAATCCAACGCGACACGGCCTACAGCCGCGCTTTCAACCTGCTGACATCGCCTGAAACTAAGAGGGCCTTCGATCTGACTGAGGAAACGGAAAAACTGCGAGACCGCTATGGACGCAACACATTCGGACAGAGCTGTCTGATGGCACGTCGGATGATCGAGCATGGCTCGCGTTTTGTGACGGTCAACCACTTCGACACGGTCTTTAACATTGCCTGCTGGGACATGCACGCCGACGGCGGCGGCCTGAACAACACGCACAAGGACTACGAAAACCTGCTCTGTCCGCAGTTTGACCAAGCATTTACGGCTTTGGTGGAGGATCTAGAGGGGCGTGGACTCCTTCAGGAGACCGTGATCGCTGTGCTCAGTGAATTTGGCCGCACGCCAAAGCTGAACGCACGCGGAGGCCGCGATCATTATCCGTCCGCATGGACCAATTTTTTCTGCGGCGGCAACATCAAGGGCGGACAGGCAATTGGCTCAACGGACAAAATTGGTGCTGCACCGCATGACTACCCAATTCTGCCGCCCCGAATCCTCGCTTCAATTTATCACGGTATGGGCATCGACCTTGAGACCACCATGATGCCTGGCCCTGGAGGTCGGCCGATCCGATTTGTGGAAGCCGAACCCATTCCTGAGCTATTTTGAGTCATCAACTATGAATGCTTCTCACAATCCGACAGACGCAAGGGAGTTCCACAGCATCCCACGATGGATCATGGCTGCGATTCTTGCCGTGAATGTCTCGTCAGCTGAAGCAGCTGTGCCGGAAATTCGCAACGTCAGCCTGCGTGGACTGCAAACCGGCGGCACGACCACCATCGTGCTCGACGGCACCGATTTATTGCCGAGTCCCCGCCTCGTCATGGCGATTCCGATTGCACATCAGAATGCTCTGCCCAGTTCAACTGCAACTCGTCTTGAAATCGAAGTGACGCTCGATGCTGAAACCCAGCCGGGACTTTACAATCTGTGGCTTGCCAGTGCTCAGGGTATGTCAAACCCTGTGGTGATTGCGGTAGATGGATTGCCCGAACGGGCATTTACGTTGAACGCAGAATCGCTGCCAGTGGCGTTGCATGGAGCGGTTGGCGGCAGTGCGAAATTGCGGACGTCGTTCATTGGCAAAGCAGGTCAGCCAATTGTGTGCGAAGTCGAAGCTCAGCGTTTGGGTGGCAAGCTACGTTCTGTACTGCATCTCTACGACGCTGGTAACAAACATCTAGCATGGTCGATGCCAAGTCCGATGCTGCATGGTGACACGCGCCTCGAAACGGTATTGCCAGCGGATGGACAGTACACGCTCGAACTGCACGATCTGCAGTACGCGGCACCTGCGGCAAATTTCTTTCGGCTGAAGATCGGCACGTGGCAGTACGCTGACTTGGTCTATCCGCCAGCGGTGGAACGCAGCAAGACCGCCACAGTACACCTGATTGGAAACTTGCCGGCAGACATGCCACTGACATTCACAGACACCCACGACCGCCAGACTGCTGCCGCCCCTTGGCTCGACAAAAAATTGTCGAGTGGTTTTCGTCCGCGCGTGCTCATTAGCGACATTCCGGAACTCCTTGAAATTCACCCATCGGAAGGCCTGCAACAATTCCCCAGTGTACCGAGTGCTGTGAGTGGTCGGTTGCTTGAACCGGGTGAAGAAGATCGCTACCGCCTAGCGGTACAGCCCGGCCAAAAACTACGTTTCGAAGTCTATGCGGATCGGCTTGGTTCGGCCATGGATGCGATTCTTGAATTGCAAAACGAACAAAAGGGTCAACTGGCACTCAACGACGACGCGAACGGTTCGTCCGACGCCCTGATCGATTATACCGTTCCGGCAGATTTGAATGCCGTCGTCGTTATTTTGCGCGACGCGAACGGAGGGGGCGGTCATCGCTGTATCTATCGCATCATCGTTAGGTCACAGACGTCAACATCCGACACGCGTGACTTTCAACTCAAGCTCGAACAACAGCGCCAGAGCATTTCGGCTGGTGATCGGCAGGTTGTGCGTGTCATTGCCGAGCGAAGCGGCTATCTGGGTCCAATTGAACTCGCGTTCGATCAGTTGCCGGATGGGATTCAGGTGCAGGGAAATATAATTCCGTCTGGTGCTGCTTCAACATTGCTGACGCTGCACGGTGCCGGTACCGACGTCGCGCACGCTCTCACCTCATTGCGTGGGATTGGGGCCGAAGCGGAACAACCGCTGGTGCGTTACGCAAGCGATGCGACACATCCGCTCAATGCGATCCAGCCGTGGCTGAGCAGCGAAGTGGCTGTCGCACTTGCGCAGCCATCTGGCATTGACTTTGCTACTGACTGGGAACAATTCCCGGAAGACGTCAAGCTAGTTTTGGGGGCAAAATTCGCGGCGCCGATTCGCAGCAAACGGCCGGTGGGATTCGATGGCCCAGTGCGCCTGACGCTGGTCACTAGCCAAGTGGCACCGCTCGTCAACGGCACACCAGATCCAAATCGCACGATGCGTTTGGAAACTGGCCCAACTGTTGAACTCCCCGGAGATGTGAAAGCGCAGCAAACATCCGACGCGCAGGTTGCGGCCGCGAAAGTTCTCGCTGAAGCGACGCAGAGCCAGACGATAGTCGCTCAGACTGGAGCGAAGGCCAAAGCCGAAGCCGACGCAGGGCTAAAGACTGCGATGGCGCAAGTGACGACTGCCACAGAGACGGTGACAACTGCGGCATCGCAGGCCAAAGCCGCTGCTGATGCGAATGAGAAAGAAGTGCAAGATGTGACGAACGCGGTGGCTCAGCTCACCGAGACTGTCGCAAAAACTGAAAAATCAAACGCCGATGCTGTTGTCGCGATGGCAACTGCCGCCAGTGAAGCTGCGACTCATGTCTTGGATACCGTCAGCAGGCAGGTCGCCGCGGAAAAGACCGCGAAGGAAGCTGCCGCGAAAGTGCAGGTGGCCACCGCCGCAATGACCGTGGCACAAAACGTCGTGACCGAGGCCGAGGCCTTGCTCAATGC
>Ga0209553_1000600_pt1 | contig 18678 bp, 15 predicted proteins | sample LauGreFBDMM110DN_2_FD_188217 | JGI IMG/M metagenome (GOLD analysis project Ga0209553, IMG submission 188217) | Freshwater lake microbial communities from Lake Michigan, USA - Fa13.BD.MM110.DN (SPAdes) (version 2) | ecosystem: Environmental > Aquatic > Freshwater > Lake | place: Lake Michigan...
CTCGGTAAGCACGCGACGATCAAAGAGAAGTACGCGGTTCGCCACGATGACACGGGCAAAGAATCACTCACGATCTGCCGTGTGCGCGAACGATTCACGCTCGAAAGTGGCGAGCAATTCACGCTGGTTGAATTGGAGTTGAAGACCGGACGCACGCATCAGATTCGCGTGCATATGACTTGGCGCGGCTATCCGCTTGTCGGCGACGACATGTACGGTGGCAAGCACGTCACCGAGCGCGATCTCGGTGGCACCGCGACTACGATGCTGCTCGCACGACAAGCACTGCACGCGACAACGCTCGGCTTCCGCCATCCGATGACGGAGACACCGATGATGTTTACTGCGCCAGTGGCAGCAGACCTTCAACGCGCGCTCGAATTGCTTCGTGGATCGCAGGCGAGCGAGTTACTCACGCCGCCAGGCGCAACGATCGATCTTGCAAGCGCAGGTGTGTGAAATGACGTGTGTACACTGCGATGATGGCACGTGCCCTTCGATGGCTCTTTGTCGTTTTCGCGTTCTTTGGCCTCACTGCGCACGCAGACGGACCACCATCCACTGCTGCTCGTTCAACCTTCGATCCGCATGATTGGAAGGTGGATGGCGCGCCCGCAACGCATCTGCTGGTCGTGCACTATCACCGCGTTGACGAGAAGTACACGGACTGGAATGTTTGGGCGTGGCCTGAGCACGGCGAAGGACGCGCGTACGCGTTCGATCAGCGCGATGCGTTCGGTAGTACTGCGGTGGTCCCCTTCAAGGAGTTTCCGCCTCGCATTGGATTTTTGCTCCGTCGGGGCGAATGGGTGGAGAAGGACATCGATCAGGATCGCTTCGTCACGACGACGAAGGGCGCGAAAGTGCTAGAAATCTGGCTGCAATCAGGCATTCCTGCGATTCGATTCGATGCGAATGCTGCCACACCTGCGTTCACAATCGATCATGCGTTTCTTGATGGCATCGACTCCATCACGCTTGTAACGAGTGCTGCAATGTCGAAGCGTCAAATCGGCGCACTCGAAGTGACGGGTGCGACGCTCACGCGACGTCAATCCACCATCAAATCCGCCACTGCACTTCCGAGCGTCGGTGGCAAAGCCATCTACAACCTCGTCCTCGCCTCAGGCGTTCCAGATCATGAACTCGGTTCGCTCCGTATCGGCTTGAAATCCAACGTCGAGGGAAGCGCTGCGCCGATCATCGTGTACGCGCGCGACGTGCTCGACAACGTCCGCTACACCGCAGCCGATGCGCAATTGCGTGCGCTCTGCACCGAAGCGTCCACGCAATTCACAACCTGGTCCCCTGTCTCGAGCAAAGTCGAACTCTTGTTGTTCGCATCGCCAACGGCGACGACTCCAGATCGAATCCTCCCACTCACAAAAACGCAGCACGGCCTGTGGACAACCACTGTGCAAGGCGATCTTCATCGCACGGCGTACCAGTATCGATTTACCAACTACGGCGTCGCGCGCACCGTTGCGGATATGCACGGCTACGCGGCAACCAGCGACAGTTCCAAGACTGTTGTCGTGGATCTCACGCGGCTGAAACCCGCAAGCGAAAGTAATATAGTTCCACCACGACTCAAGCAGCGCACCGATGAAGTCCTGTACGAGATTCATGTGCGCGACTTCTCCATCCGCAATCCTGCGGCACCTGCGGAACATCGCGGCAACTATCTCGGGCTTCTCGACGGCCGAGCGCGAACAGCGACTGCATCTTCCACGGGCATCGCGCATCTTGAAGATCTCGGCGTCACGGCCGTGCATTTGCTTCCGGTGCAAGATTTCACCGCCCAACTCGACGAATACAACTGGGGCTACTGGACCACACTCTTCAATGTGCCCGAGTCGAATTACTCGACGAATCCCGCAGATCCCACCAGCGCGGTGCTCGAGTTGCGCACGGCGATCGATGGACTCCATCGCGCGGGGCTTCGCGTCATTCTTGATGTCGTTTACAACCACACGTCCAACGCGAGCATCGATTCTCCCTTCGGCGCAGTCGCACCGTACTACTTCTTCCGCACCACGCAGGATGGTCGCTTGATAAACGACACCGGCGTGGGCAACACGCTCGATGATGGTCGACCGATGATGCGCAAGTACATCATCGATAGCCTGACCTACTGGACACAGCAGTACGATGTCGACGGGTTTCGTTTCGATCTTCTTGGCACTGCAGAACCTGAAACCGTTCGCGCGATCTGCACAGCGTTGCTAAGCGTGCGCGACGACCTCACGCTGTATGGCGAACCGTGGACGGGCGGCGGCGAGCCACGATTCGGCAAGGGCGCGCAGCGCGGTCTCCCGATTGCGGTGTTCAACGATCACCTTCGCAACGCGATCCGCGGCGACCTCGATGGTACCGCGACTGGCTTCGCATTCGGCATCGGCGGCGATGCGAAAGCGATTCGCACAGGTGTTGCGGGAGCGATTGATGACTTCGCAACTGAGCCGAGCGAGAGCATTTCGTATGTGAGTGCGCATGACAACCTCACGCTGTGGGACAAGATTGCGAAGTCCCGCCCCGATGATGTGGATGACACGACGCGACGCTCGATGCAGCAACTCGCGCTCGGCATCGTGCTCACCAGTCAAGGTCGCGCTTTTCTGCATGGCGGAAGCGATTTCTGTCGCACCAAGGGAGGGGCGCACAACTCCTACAACGCGGGCGACGATGTCAACGCATTTGATTGGGATCGCAAGCAGGCGTTCGAAGGCGTGCACGATTTCGTCGCTGGGCTCATTGCCTTGCGCCGCGCGCATCCCGCGTTTCGGATGGACACGCAAGCAGAAGTGCGAAAGGCGCTCGCGTTCTTACCACTCAAAGATGTCGTCGCATTCACACTTGACGGCACGATGGTTGGAGATCGATGGCCGCGCATCTTCGTCGCCTACAACGATGAGCCGGTGCCGCTTGAGATAGAACTCCCGCGCGGTGCGTGGAGTGTCGTGGTGGATGCAACACGCGCTGGAATCGACACGCTCGATGATGCGCAAGGCCGCGTCACGCTGCCGCCGTACAGCATGTTTGTCGCTCACACGCGCTGACGATCCGACACAAGCACTGCCATCACCAACGGCACGAGCACGATGGTGAAGATCGTTGACACGAGCAGTCCACCGCCCATCACCGCGCCAAGGCCGCGATAGAGCTCGCTTCCTGCGCCAGGTGCGAACACCAACGGAATCATGCCTGCGACGCTTGTGATCGCGCTCATGAGAATCGGACGCACGCGCGTTCGAACACTCTCCGCGATTGCTGCGCGCAACGGCAGCGCGCCACCATGCACGACGAGGGGCGCGCCGATGAGACCACGGAACGACGCATCCGATGGAGTCTCGTCCGCAGTGCCTCGTTGGAAGTTGATCGCTTGATGCACAATCAAGATCGCGTTGTTCACCACCACGCCGATGAGAATCACGAAGCCGAGCATCGTGAGCACATCGAGCGACTGCATCGGCATGGTCGGACTCGTGAGACTGATGATGAACAGTGCGAAAAGTGCTGCAAATCCGCCGACTGCAGCCAATGGCACGCTGAACATGATCACAAACGGAAGCAGGAAACTCTGGAAGAGCACCGCCATCACGAGGTAGCACACCAAGAGCGCCATACCCACCGTGCTCGCGACGGTGCCGATGACTGTGCCATCGCCGATGAGTTCCTTGCGCACTGCAGCGAGCGCACTTGCCGTGCCTGCAACATCAGTCACCACCTTTGCTGGAATCACGCCCTCGCTACGAGCGCTCGCAAGTGCGGCGTGAATTTTCGTCACCGCGTCTTCGAGCGCCATCGTCGGTGGTGGTGTGACTTGCAATCGCACCGACCGCTGCCGATCAATGTGATTGATCTGCACCGGCGCCGTGCCGCGCTCCACACTCGCGAGTTGCCCCACCGAAACGAGTTGTCCTGTCGAAAGCGCCACAGGAACATCCGCGATCGCATCGACGCTCATCGAACTCTGCGTTTGCGCCGCAGACGCGCTCGCTCGATCGATGAGCACAAGGTCGATCGAATCGCCGCCTGCGTTGTACTCGCCGATCAATGCGCCATCACCCGCGGCCGCGACGCTCAGCGTGACATCTTCAGCGCTCAATCCCGCGTCCGCGAGCCGTCGTTGATCAGGTCGCACGCGTACTTCGATGCCTGGCGTTGCAAAGTTCGATGGATCAGGCTGCACACTGCGTCCGCCGAAGAGCGCCTCGAATCGCGCCATCATCGTTGAGGCCGCGGCCTGCACTGTTTCAAGATCATCACCGCGCAAGTCGACTGCAACAGCGCTGCCTGAAGATCCACTCGTTCGAAAGAGCGGTACTTGGAACGCAAATGCATTGGTGCCAGGCAGCACTTCGCTTCGTGTCGCATGACCCAACAGATGTTCGTTGAAACTTGCGCGTGCTGGATCCGAAGCAATGCCGCCGTGGAACATCATGCTTCCGGCACCGACAACGAAATAGTTCGAGAGCGGCGCGGGTTGCACGGTCGGTCCGTACTTGAACATCATCCACGGAACCACCGGCACAGGCGAGAGCGCTGCTTCTGCTGCGGCGCGCGCGGGTGTTCCAATCGCTGGCAAGTTGCGCTCCCAATACGGCGCCACTGTCGTTTCCACGCGTCGCGCGATGTCCTCTTGCGTCGCATTCGACATACCTGGCGGCGGAATGATCAATCCGAACACGAGATTGCGATTACCCGCGGGCAAGTAATCCGCGGGAGGCATGAGCATGAGACTCCCGACAACGGAGAGTGCAGTCATGCCCAACACAATTGAGAGGCTCACGATCTTGCGACGCGAGACGCGAAAGATCACGCGTGCGATTTGCGTCGCAAACCATTCGCCCAAGCTTGGACGATGGATCAGCGGTAGACCCACATGAGGCATTCGTCCGCGCAGCAAAAACGCGCATGCGCACGGCGTCACCGTGATGGACACCACCATCGATAAGAGATTCGAAATCAGAATCGCGAGCGCAATGTCGCGGAAGAGCTGCCCCACTTCATCGCCAATGAGAAACACTGGGACGAACACGACGCATGTCGCGAGTGTTGAACCAAGAATCGCGCCTGCAACCTCTTGCGTTCCGACCAGCGCTGCCCGCCGCGCGTCCTTCCCCATCTCCATGTGACGAATCACATTCTCGAGCACGACGATCGAGTTATCGATAAGCGTGCCGACTGCAAACGCAAGCCCTGCGAGACTCACAACATTGATCGTGCGTCCCATCGCAAGCATGACGACGACCGTTCCAACCACTGCAAGCGGCACGCTTGTGCCCACGATGACGATGCTGCGCCACGATCGCAAGAACACCAAGAGCGTGAGAATCGCGAGGAGTCCGCCCTGCCAGATGTTGTCGAGCACGAGGTTGAGCGCATCGTCGATATAGATCGTTTGGTCGTAGACAAGTGTCGCGGTGAGCGGCAGCGTCAAGGCGAGGCTGCGCGTCTGCGAGTCGAGGACTCCGCCATCGAGCGCGAGATTCGCGAGCGCTGCATTCACGCCCTCCATCACCTCGATCACATTTGTGCCGACCTCTTTCTGCACATTGATCGCGAGAACCGGAACCCCTTGCGAGCGGACGAAACTTTCCGCCTCATCCCACGTCTCGACAACAGTAGCGACATCGCCAACAAGAATCGGACCGATGGCGCCTTGACCGATTGCGACGCGCATGACATCGTCGACGGATTCAAATTGCCCCACAGAACGCAGCACGATTTCGCGTTTCGCTTCTCGAAGCGATCCTGCTGGCGCGTTCTTGTTCGCCTCTCGGAGCGCGTTCGCGAGATGCGACATCGTCACGCCGCGCGCTGCGAGCGCTGCAGGGTCGACGCGCACTTGGAGCACGCGCTCGCGTCCGCCAAGCACATTCACTTCCGCGACACCTTGCACGCGTTCGATCTGTGGCTTCACGCGATCGATCACGAAATCCAGCAGCGTGCGCACATCGAAGGGCGTGCCATCTGCGGCGAGCGCGTCATTTGCGGAGAGGACGATCCACGCGATGTAATCCTTGTTCTCAGGATCACTCGCTTCCACCACCGGTTCATCCACACCGAACGGATACTCCGAGACCTGCCGGAGTCGATCACTCACTTCGCGGATTGCAGCATCGGGATCGGTGCCCGGCGCAAATTCCATTCGCACGTTCGCTGCGCCCTGCGACGCGCTGCTCGTCATATGACGAACACCCGCAACGCCCTGCAGTTTCTCTTCTTGCTTCTCGACGATCGACTGCTCGACCTCAAGTGGTGACGCGCCTGGCCACACCGTTGAAATGCTCACGATCGTGTCGTCCACATCGGGTGTGAGTTGCACGGGCACTTGCCGCACCGCGATCAGCGCTGCAAGCACGACGAGGACAACGGCGACAAGAATCGTCACCGGCTGTCGAATAGATCCTTCGACAATCTTCACTTAGATGCACCCGTTGCGACAGGGCTTGATGTGCTCGACACCGCGGCGACCTTCGACATCGGAAGCAATCGCTCATTGCCTTCTATCACCACCGCTTCACCAGCACGAAGTCCCGATGCGTCGATCACAACATCTTCGCCCACGGGAAAGTCGATGCGCACTTGCAGTGGAACCGCGAGTCCGTCGCGAACGACGAATAGGAATGGCCCCGCGTCGCCGTGCATGATTGCGTCGCGCGAGACCACAAGTCGCGGCATGGGTTCGAGTGTGGGGATGAAACCCGTGAGCGCAAGTCCAGCCGGAAGGGTCGCGTCAGGGTTGGGCACATCAAGAATCGCTGCAAAACTGCGGGAACGCGAGTCGATCGCTGGAATCACGCGCAGCGCTGAAACCGGCAGCGAGAGATCGAGTGCATCACTCACCTCCATCATGCGCCGCTCGATCGGTGCGAGCTCCGGCATTGCACCAAGCTCTCGCTGCGCATCCATGTACGCCCTTTGCACCATCACGAATGGGTAGAGCTCTTGTGGAACATCGAACCACGCCTCGAGTTTTTCCGTGGCTTGAAGCTCAACAACAGCTGCACCCTCCGCGAGCCACGATCCGACTTCAACATGACGCTTGGTGACGACGCCATCAAACGGCGCGTAAAGCACATGATCCGCAAGTCGTGTCTTCAACAATCCCGCCGTCGCGTCGAGCACAGCAATATTCGCCTTCGCAAGTTCGATCTGCGCCAACGCAATCGACACTGCACTTTGCGCATCCGACACTTCGAGCGGATTCGTTCCACCTGCGGCTTGTGCACTCTCGAGAAGCCTGAGTTCACGCTCGGCGCGCACGAGCACTGCGTCTTGTTCAACGAGCGTTGCATGCGCCGCACGGATCGTGGATGCGTGTACATGCATCGCGATGTTGATGCGAGCGGTGTCGAGAGCGGCGAGCACTTCCCCCTTCTTAACGACTTGACCCTCACGCACGAGCATCTTCTGCACGATCCCTTGCTCGAGAAGTGCGAGGCTTGAACGATGCGCGGCACGGAGTTCACCGAACACGCGCTTGCGCGGCGCAAGAGATTCTTCGCGCACTGGTGCGATACGAACTGGCGTCGGTGGCGGCGCGTGCGGGGCGCCCTCCTGCAGGTGAGGATGCGCGCTTGCGACAGTCACAATCGCAAGCGCCGCACCACAAAGCAACCAGTGAAGAGTTCGAAGAGCCATACGGGCGAATAGTACGGGTTTCGGGCGATAGGAAAGCGTTTCTCGACTACCATCTCCCCCCCTGTGATGGCTCCTCCATCGCACAAGAAGGAACCGCCAGAGAAGGACCCACCATGGAAGCAGGCATCGTCGGACTCCCTAATGTTGGCAAGAGCACCCTCTTCAACGCGCTCACTGCTGCGGGCATTGAGGCGTCGAATTATCCGTTCTGCACGATCGAGCCCAATGTGGGCATCGTCATGGTTCCTGACGATCGGCTCGAGCGCATTCAATCGCACATCAAGACGAAGAAGGTCATTCCTGCTGCGGTGCGATTAGTGGACATCGCTGGCATCGTGAAGGGCGCGTCCGCAGGAGAAGGGCTCGGCAATAAGTTCCTCTCGCACATTCGCGAAGTGGATGCAATCCTCCATGTGGTGCGCTGCTTTGTCGACACCGATATCACGCACGTCGAAGGCACTGTCGATCCACTGCGAGATATGGGGATCATCGAAACTGAACTACTGCTTGCTGATCTGCAAGTGATTGAAGGAACCCTCGAAAAGTCGCGACGCACTGCGCGCAGCGGCGACAAGGAAGCGATCGCGCGAAACTCGATTCTCGAACGCTGCATCGAAGTGGTCAAGCGCGGCGAACCGATTCGATCCATCGTCTTCGATACCGAAGACGCGAAGCTCGTGCGCTCGATGGGCATGATGACGTCGAAGCCCACGCTCTATGTTGCAAACATCGACGAAGCGCAAGTCGGCAACGAAGGACCGCTCGTGGAACGTGTGCGTCAGCACGCGAAGGAAACAGGCGGCCAAGTCGTCGTCGTGTGCGCGAAGATCGAAGCCGAACTCTCAGAACTCACTGTGGCAGATCGCATGGAAATGCTTGAGAGCCTCGGGATGAAGGAACCAGCGCTCAACGCCGTGGTTCGCGCAGCGTATGAGTTGCTCGGCCTCCAGAGTTACTTCACAGCAGGCGAGAAAGAAGTCCGTGCATGGACAATTCACCGTGGATTCACCGCCCCGCAAGCTGCAGGCGTGATTCACACCGACTTCGAACGCGGCTTCATCCGCGCTGAAATCTTCACCCTCGCAGATCTCGAAAAGCACGGCTCCGAAAAGTCCGTCCGCGAAGCCGGAAAACTCCGCGCCGAAGGAAAGTCGTACGTCATGCAGGACGGCGACATCACGCACTTCCTGTTCAACGTCTAGTCGAAGCCAAGCTTGATTGTGCGATCGCGTCAACGCTCAAGCGTTGTCGCGTCGTCGACGGCCAACGAATCCGGCGAGACCCAGCAGCGCGATTGCGCTTGGCGCAGGCACAACGCCGAACAGCATGCGATCGACGGTGGGATACAAATCCGCGGAGACTGGGAGCGACAATGAGATTGAACTGATCGCGGCGCCTGTCGAGACGAAGCCGACGAACGATGACGCGGACGTCATCACGCTCACATACGAAGTTCCATCGTCGAGCAGTACAGCAACAATCGCTGGCACCACATTGAAACTGGAATCGGTCGCAAAGAAATTGCCACCGACCGCTTGAATGCTCAAGCCGGGTGCGCTGAAGTCGAAAGTGAGCGCCTGACCGGCGCTATTCGTTGAGAAAAGCCCAGCTTGGACGTAGAGACCGCCTGTTGCAGTAGCGCTCCAGTTCACTGGTCCTGTCGAGGACGAGTATCCACTCGGAAGGAAACCAGTTGGCGTTGAACCAAAGGTTTCGGTGTAACTCGTACAGCCAATCGAAGCGACGAGTGTGTTGTAGTCGCCGTCGAATGACGTGACGTACAGCGCAGCGCTTGCGATGCTTGAAAAGGAGAGTGCTACGGCGAAAAAAGGGAGTGTGTAGGTAGGAGACATCAGGAGAACCTTTGCGAGTGAATTCACAAACGATTACTTCCTCCTGGAAGTATTCCCCTTTTAGATGACGCCTGACTCCACAAACACTCTGCGCCCTAATTGGGGCGATGCAAACAAAAAAAGGCGGACTGTGTAGATTCGGGAAATCTACACAGTCCGCGTTGCGGTTAACGTAATCACCTGTTCAGCCGAGAGTTACTCAACTCCCGCGTCGTCGAAGGCCAACGAGTCCGGCAAGCCCAAGCAGCGCGATTGCGCCTGGCGCAGGAACAACGCCGAACACCATGCGATCGACGGTGGGATACAAATCCGATGCGAGCGGGAGCGACAACGTGATTGAACTGATCGCGGCGCCCGTCGAGATGAAGCCGACGAACGATGACTCGAGCGTCATCAGGTTCACATACGAAGTTCCATCGTCGAGCAGCACAACCACAACCGCTGGCAACACATTGAAAATGGCATCGGTCGCAAAGAAATTGCCACCGACAGCTTGAACGCTCAAGCCAGGTGCGCTGAAGTTGAAGGTGAGCGCCTGACCGGCGTTATTCGTTGAGAAAAGCCCAGCTTGGACGTAGAGACCGCCTGTTGCAGTAGCGCTCCAGTTCACTGGTCCTGTTGAGGACGAGTATCCACTGGCAAGGAAACCATCTGGCGTTGAACCAAAGGTTTCGGTGTAACTCGTGCAGCCAATCGAAGCGACGAGCGTGTCGTAGATCCCCTCATTCGGAGATACATACAACGCGGCGCTTGCGACGCTTGAAAAGGAGAGTGCCGCGGCAAAGAAAGATAGTGTGTAGCGTGAGGACATAAAAAAACCCTTTTAAATGAACCTCCATTGGTTACTCCCGCCCGGAAGTAGTCCCGTTATGGATGGCCTCTGACTCCACCCACAGTCTGCGCCCTAATTGGGGCCATGCAAATGAAACAACGCGAACCGTCTAGATTTGCGAAATCTACACGGTCCGCGTTTACGGTTCACATAATATCCTGCCCAGCCGAGAGTTAATCAACTCCCGCGTCGTCGACGGCCAACGAATCCGGCGAGACCAAGCAGCGCGATTGCGCCTGGCGCAGGCACAACGCCGAACAGCATGCGATCGACGGTGGGATACAAATCCGCCGCGACTGGGAGCGACAACGAGATTGAAGTGATCGCGGCGCCTGTCGAGACGAAGCCGACGAACGATGACGCGGACGTCATCACGCTCACATACGAAGTTCCATCGTTGAGCAGCACAGAAACAATCGCTGGCACCACATTGAAACTGGAATCGGTAGCAAAGAAATTGCCACCGACCGCTTGAATGCTCAAGCCAGGCGCGCTGAAGTTGAAGGTGAGCGCCACAGGATTGTTTGTTGAGAAAAGCCCGGCTTGGACGTAGAGGCCGCCTGTTGCGGTAGCGCTCCAGTTCACTGGTCCTGTCGAGGACGAGTATCCACTCGCAAGGAAACCATCTGGCGTTGAACCAAAGGTTTCGGTGTAACTCGTACAGCCAATCGAGGCAACGAGCGTGTCGTAGATGCTTTCGCTTGGCGAGACGTACAAGGCAGCGCTTGCGACGCTTGAAAATGAAAGTGCTGCGGCGAAAAGGGGCAGTGCGTAGGCAGGCGACACGGGGAGAGCCTTTGCGAATGAATTCACAAACGAGTACTTCCACCCGGAAGTAGTCCCCTTTTAGATGACCCCTGACTCCAAATACAGTCTGCACCCTAATTGGGGCGATGCAAATGATCCATCGTGATTTTTTGTGAATTTGCAAAATCGACACATTTCGCGCTTGCGTTTAACGTAATCGCCTATTCAGCCAAGAGTTACTCAACTCCCGCGTCGTCGAAGGCCAACGAATCCGGCGACGCCAAACAGCGCGATTGCGCCTGGCGCAGGCAAAACGCTTAACAGCATGCGATCGACGGTGGGGAACAAATTCGCTGCGACTGGGAGCGACAACGAGACTGAATTGATCGCGACGCCTGTTGAGACGAAGCCGACGAACGATGACTCGAGCGTCATCAGGTTCTCATACGAAGTTCCATCATCGAGCTGCACAGCAACAAGCGTTGGCATCGGATTGAAAGCGAAATCGGTTGCGAAGAAATTGCCCCCGACAGCTTGAATGCTCAAGCCAGGTGCGCTGAAGTCGAAGGTGAGCGTCTGACCAGCGCTATTCGTTGAGAAGTAGCCAATGTCGACGAACAGGCCGCCGTTAATGGGCGCTGCTTTCGCAGTATTACGGCACGGATTCGGGCAGCGAAACACTCCACGCGTTCGGCCGCTTCACCGCAATCTGCAGTCGCGCAACATATTCCTCAAGCGGAAGTTCGATCCCACCAAACTGCTGCATGTGATCATTCGCCTCTTGGCTATCTAGCAGCGTGAATCCACGCACACGAAGCACTCGCACCAATTCGAGCAAGCAGAGTTTCGAGCTATTTGAGCCGCCGAGTTCGCGACGACTAAACATGCTCTCGCCGAAGAATGCACCGCCGATGCTCACGCCGTACAGACCGCCGACGAGCACGCCGCCTTTGAATGCTTCGATCGAATGCGCGAAGCCCTTCTTGTGTAAGAGTTCGTACGCGCGAATCATCCGTGGTGAGATCCAGTTTGGATTTTCCTCGCCGCGATCTTCAGCGCATGAGCGGATGACGCGATCAAACGCGGTGTCTACGCGCAGATCAAACGGAACTTGCTTCGCAACACGCACGAGCGATTTCGGAACCTTGAGTCCATCAAGCGGAATCACAAAGCGCGGCGTGGATGTAATCCAGTGGATGACCTCCGTGCCTGGCTGCGCCATAGGAAACACTCCGCAGCGATAGGCTGCGAGGAGCGTCTCGGTGTCGAATCGATGTGCAACGCTAAGGATCTGAAACACAGGCGGAGAGCCTAACTCTTCTTCTTCGACAGCACGCGCAACTGCGCGAATTGTCGATGTCCTTCGACTCCTGAGTGAAATCCAACACCGGATTGTTTCGCGCCAACCCACGGGCAACCCTCGGCTCCACCGCAGCCGCGGTTCACGCCGACCATGCCTGTGGAAAGGCGCTCCGCAACGTTGGTTGCGCGCGATTCATCGGCGCCAAAGACTGCGGCGCCCAGTCCAAATGGGCTGTCATTCGCGAGTGAAACAGCCTGATCGATCGAGTCGAACTCCATGATGCACGCGACGGGGCCGAATGTCTCTTCGCGCATGATTTCCATCGAGTGATTCACGCCAGCAAGCACGGTGGGCTCAACGAAGTTCCCCTCTTGCGTGCGATTGCCGAAAAGAAGGCGCGCGCCATCTTTGAGCGCACCTTGAATGTGCCGTTCCACAAGCGACTTCTGCCGCGCGCTCGACATCGGTCCGATGCTTGTCGTTGGATCTGCGGGATCGCCGAGTTTCAAGAGCGCCGCGCGTTCGACGACAGCCGATTCAAACGCACGAGCGACCTTTCGATCGACGTAGATTCGCTCGGTCGACACGCACACTTGACCAGCATTGCGAAAACTATTGCGCGCCGCGAAATCTGCTGCGCCTGCGATGTCCGCATCATCAAGCACCACGAGCGGATCTTTGCCGCCGAGTTCAAGAATCACGCGAGCCAATCGTGCGCCTGCTGCGGCGGCGATGTGCGCGCCGGTTGTGCGACTTCCCGTGAAGACGATGAGATCGACAGTGGATGCAACGAGCGCTTTGCCTTGCGCACCATCACCTGTCACATTGATGAGGACATCTTTTGGCAGAAACTCGTTAAGAATCGCGTAGTACTCGTGGGCGACCAAGGGCGAGACTTCACTCGGTTTGGTGACTACCGTGTTTCCTGCGATGAGCGCGGGAAGCACGGATTGCTGCAGCATGAGAATCGGGAAGTTCCATGGCGTGATTGCAGCAACCACACCGAGCGGTTCGAAGTGAATCGTTGAAATCGTGCGCTCGTCTTCACGCATGAAGGGCTGCAGCGCAGCGGCGATGCTCTCGAGTTCTGCTACGAAACCATCCGCGCAATAGTTCGCCTCGCCAATTGCTTCAACGAGCGGCTTGCCCATTTCCGCACTCGACAATCCGCCAAGCCGCGCTGCCTCCATCTTCAGTCGCGCCGCCGCTGGTTTGAGGCACGCGATCCGTTCCGTCACCGATATCGATTTCCATCCTCCGGCTGCCAGTCGCGCACGTCCGACAATTGCGGGGATTTCGCTCAGTGGCGTGAGCGGGAGCGATCCAACCGTGGCATGGCTAAAGGGATTCACGGAGAGAAGGCTGGTGGTCATGGTGGAGAAGGTAGGCGCTCTCGCACGATCGATGGAATTTCCGTCGCTCTTGGGTGTAGAGAACTTGAAGGAGTTCGAACTTCTGCTAGACTCTCGACCCCTTCACATGAGGGCCGTCGACGACTTTCAAGCATGAAAGGAGTCGCATGGGGCGCCGATGCGGCCAGCAGGCGCGCCAGCCTTGAAGGGTTTCGTGGCCGCGGAGAGCGATTCCGATGGAAGGAATCACGCCGCGGGCTCTCACAGAGGACGTTCCTCCGTGAGCAATGGTGTGATTCTCCGCAGCAGGCGATAGTTGCCTCCTCGGATGCATTGGAATTCATTCTCGGAGTACTCGTCCTCTTCTCAGACTGCTCGATGCGCGGAAAGCTGCGTTGCGACGATCATCTTCCACTCAATTCATTGGCCCGTAGTGTAACGGTAGCACACGAGTTTTTGGTACTTAGAGTCATGGTTCGAATCCATGCGGGCCAATTGAGTGAACGATTAAAACGTCACAGCCGCAGCATCCCTGATGCGCGCATCGCAGCACCTTTCAACCTTTGTCGTTTCGTGAACATGCGGTTGCGCTTTGCGCGATGCCCATGGTTCGCGCGCCTCAGGTATTCGATCACGCACTCGAATCAACACCATGTCCCCCATCACCCACTCCAACTCTGATTGCGCTTCGCCGAGTTCTCCTCGCGCGTTGATCGCGATCATTCTTGCTGCGGGCAAGGGGACGCGCATGCAGAGCGATCTTCCCAAGGTGATGCATCCAGTCGCTGGTCGACCAATGGTGCGTTGGGTTGTTGATGCAGCGCGTGAGATCGGATGCACGCGCATTGTGCTTGTTGTTGGCTACGGCGCAGAGTTGATCGAAGCGGAGTTTGCAGGCGATCGCGATGTCGAGTTCGCGTTGCAAGCGGAACAACTCGGAACTGGGCACGCCGTATCGATGTCGAAGGCGTTACTCGAGAGCGTCGCGATGGGAACTGATTTCTTCGTGCTGTGCGGCGATGGACCACTCATCCGCAGCGCAACACTCGGAGCGCTTCTCACCGCGCATCGCAGTGCCACCGCATCGGCGACGTTGGCGACGAGCGTGATCGACGAACCCACCGGCTACGGTCGCATCGTGCGCAACTCGACTGGCGCCTTCGAGCGCATCGTGGAACACAAGGACGCGAGCGAAATCGAGCGCGCGATTGGCGAGATTAACCCCAGCTATTACTGCGTGCGCGGCGAGGAGTTGTTCACGACGCTTGCGCAAATCGGCAACAGCAATCGCAGTGGCGAGTACTACTTCACAGACCTCTTCGGCATTCTCGCAAGCGCTGGCCACACGGTGTACGCCGTCGATGCCGTGCCTGCTGAAGATGTGCTCTCGATCAATGATCCGACGCAACTTGCAACAGTTGACGCCATCTTGCGCGCCCGGCCAGTCTCACGAACTGCAAACACTTCTCAACGCCCACATCCGACCATGGGAGTCTCACAATGAGTGCATCCGACCGCGACACATTGAAGATCTTTGCTGGTACCGCATCGCGCGACCTCGCGATCAAAACCTGTGCACACCTTGCGCTGCCCGTCGGTGAAGGGCAAACACTTCGCTTTCCAGATGGCGAAACTTTGGTGAAGGTGGACGAAGATGTGCGCGGGCGTGATTGCTACGTCATGCTGTCGACGTGCGAGCCAGTGAACGACAACTTGATGGAATTGCTCGTGTGGATCGATTGCCTTCGACGCGCAAGCGCGAAGCGAATCACCGCCGTCATGCCGTACTTTGGCTATGCGCGTCAAGATCGCAAAGATGAGGGACGCGTGCCAATCACCGCAAAGCTCGTCGCGAATCTCATTACGCAAGCAGGCGCGGATCGCGTGCTCTGCCTCGATCTCCACGCCGCACAGATTCAGGGCTTCTTCGACATCCCCGTCGATCACATGAGCGCCGCACCAGTGCTCGCAGATTACTTTCTCTCGCGACGAAGCACGCTCGGTGACATCGTTGTCGTCTCGCCTGACGTCGGCAATGTGAAGGTCGCGAACATGTACGCGAACGTATTGCAGTGCGACCTCGCAATCATCGACAAGCGCCGTCAATCTGGCTCGCAAGTGGTGATGAAAAATCTCATTGGCGATGTCGATGGTCGCACCGTCCTCATGTTCGACGACATGATCTCGACCGCGGGCACCGTGTGCGAAGCAGCGAAACTTGTGATGGAAAAGGGCGCGAAGGATGTCATCGCAGCGTGCACCCATCCGGTGTTCGTCGGACTTGCGATGGAGCGGCTTCGCGATAGCCCGATCAGTCGCATCGTCACCACCGACACGATTCCTGGTGGCACGCGCACGAAACCCATCGAACACAAACTTGAAGTGCTGTCGGTTGCTGTCCTCATTGGAGAAGCGATCCACCGCATTCATCACGATCAGTCAATTTCCGCGCTCTTCCGTGGAGGCGTCGCAATCAAGCGTTGATTGCGGACTCAACAGAAGGCGCTCATTCCATAGCTCAATCAAGTTTGCTCACATTTTTGGAGGTCTGAAGTCATGGCTAAAGAAGTTCCAGTTCTCAAAGCGGTCCCCCGAGATCGCATCGGCAGTCGTTACGCAAAGCGACTCCGTACCGCGGGTCGTCTTCCCGCTGTCGTTTACGGTCACGGCTCTGTGCCGATGTCCGTTTCTCTCTGCCAACATGAAACACTCTTGCACTTGAAGAAGGGCGAGAAGGTCTTCACTATCGACATCGAAGGTCAAGCCACAGAGACATGCCTCGTCAAGGATCTGCAGTTTGGATTCCTCGGCGACAACGTGATCCACGTTGATCTCACCCGTGTGAATCTCGACGAGTTCGTGAACGCACGCATTCACCTTGACTTCGCAGGTTCACCTGAAGGCGCGAAGAAGACTGGCACAATCGTTGTGCACATGACTTCGGAGATTGTCATCCGTTGCAAGGTGCGCGATATGCCAGACAGCATCCGCGTGGATGTTTCCACGATGGGCGATGTGCTCACCGTTGGGCAGATCAAACTTCCTGCAGGTATCGAAGCGGTGACACCAGCCAACACGCTGCTCGTGCAACTTCAAACCATCGCCGAAGTGGCTGTTGCTGAAGCAGCGACAGGGACCGCCGCGACGGCACCTGAAGTGCTCACGGCCAAGAAGGATGATGAAGCCGGCAAGGATGCGAAGGCACCTGCAGGCGACAAGAAGAAGTAAGTCAAGAGTCGAAGCACTGCAGAATGATCTGCATGATTGATCTGAGAACACCATGAAGCTCGTTGTTGGACTAGGCAATCCCGGACCCCTCTACCTCGGCACTCGACATAACGTCGGGTTCGAGGCGGTGGACCGTCTTGCACGGCGAATCGCGCCACCATCATCGTGTATTCCCAAGAGCCGCTTTGGAGGACTTGTCCTCGATACGGAAATCGCGGGAGAGAAAGTGATGCTGCTCAAGCCTCTCACCTTCATGAATCTCTCAGGGCAGTCTGTGGCCGAAGCTGCACGCTTCTACAAACTCGAGACTGAGACGCAACTGTTTGTCCTTGTGGACGACATCGCCCTCCCCTGCGGATCCATTCGGATTCGGAGTGAAGGAAGCGCTGGCGGGCACAACGGCTTGTCAGACATCGAGTCCAAACTCGGGAGCGCGAAGTACGCTCGATGCCGCATTGGCGTCGACGCACCTGGACGCATCCCGCAGGCGGACTATGTGCTTGGCAAGTTTCGTGAAGAGCAACGAGCACCTGTCGAAGACGCGATCAACACCGCCGTCGACGCCACGCTCTGCTGGTTGCAATCAGGACTGACAGAAGCAATGAACCGTTTCAATCGCCGCAGCGCCGACGAGACGCCGCGAAGCGCAGAACTCAATTCCTAAACGCGAAGAAAGCGAGATAGCAACCAATGTCCGAAACTCGAATCTGCACCTATGAGGGACTCTTCCTCTTCCCGCAAGCAGCAACCGCTGATTTGCAAGCCGCACTCGATCATGTGTCTGAAATCCTCAGCCGCGCAAGCGCTGAAGTGATCAGCATGTCAAAGTGGGACGAGCGCAAGCTTGCCTACGACATCGAAGGCAACAAGCGTGGCGTGTTCTTCCTCACGTACTTCAAGTGCGACACGAGGAACCTCGTCTCGATCGAACGCGATGCACGACTCTCGGAGCGCTTGCTCCGTGCCCTCGTCACGCGCGCTGAGCACATCCTCCCAGAGGAGATGACAGCAAATGAAGGTCGTCAGAAACTCTCCGACGAAATCGTCCTCCGCGGCACCGAAGCTGCAGCAGCTGCAGTAACAGCCGCAACCGCAGCAGCAGCTGCAGCAACAGCCGCAGCCAACGCAGCAACAGCGAACGCCGCAGCAATCGCAAGCGCCGCAGCCACCGCCAGCTAATCCGAAGACGCGGACGACCTTCAAGTCATCCGCCCCAGGACGCAGAAGCACACGCAGACACGCAATTCCCAACGCTCACGACCGCAAGGCCGTGAGCGTTGTGCGTTGTGCGTTATGCGTTGTGTGCGATCCCCAACGAGCGACGCCCAACGCGTTGGTGCACTAGTGCGCTGATGCTTTGGTGCGCTGATGCTTTGGTGCGCTGATGCTTTGGTGCGCTGGTGCTTTGGTGCGCTGGTGCTTTGGTGCGCTGGTGCGCGATCGATTTGCCCTACCTACTCTTTTTTCCTCCGTGAAACAATCGCGCACCCATGATCCATGTCAACTCGAGCGAGTGCACGATGGGTACGTTTCATCAAAGTCGCGGTTTCCGCACTTCGCCCACCAAACAGAGGTGGCATCTCATGCGACAACCCATGCGACAACTCATGCGACAACTCATGCGACAACCCATGCGACAACTCATGCGACAGTTGCACGCGACAACTCATGCGTCAATCGCACCCGCCTCATGCCATCAGTTGCGCTCTAGCA
>Ga0209553_1000605_pt1 | contig 18593 bp, 25 predicted proteins | sample LauGreFBDMM110DN_2_FD_188217 | JGI IMG/M metagenome (GOLD analysis project Ga0209553, IMG submission 188217) | Freshwater lake microbial communities from Lake Michigan, USA - Fa13.BD.MM110.DN (SPAdes) (version 2) | ecosystem: Environmental > Aquatic > Freshwater > Lake | place: Lake Michigan...
TGTAGTACTCGACGAGGAAAAATAGCACGCGGTCTACGCGTACGTAAAACCTGGACTTCGTGCTGAAGCGACCTGACTGCATCACGGTACTTGACACGTATGCTGTCCTCGATCCGCTTCTTAAAGAGGATGAGTGGATCGGTATCCTGTTCGGTCCGACACGTCGGACACTCATCGGACGTTTCGAACCAGGTCATGATACACGCCGTGTGAAAAGCATGTGCACATGAGAGACGTTTTGTCGCCTTGGAGTTGAGACTGCCGACGAGCTCAAGACAGACGGCACATGTCTGGGAATGGTGTACACAGCACCGGCCGTCCATCAGAGCGGGTCTTTTGCACTTTCTCCCGTCGAGCGTTACAGACGTACACGCCATTGCTCCTTGCTGTGTACTGCGACAAAATATCAAGAATCTTGGCGTGTACCTGATCTGGTGTACACCCAGTCGTGTCTACCACGTGTACGCGACACGGAATATTCATGAGAAGCTGATCGTACAGTGCATGGATGCTCTCGAGATACTCGAGCGTTATACCATTGTCGCCAGACTGATCACGACTCTGGATGTGACGAAAATTCTCAATCGGATCGGATGCCAAGTAGATGTACACGTCCGGGTACCACTTGTAGTGTTCGTATGCGCGTTCGTGGACCACATCTTCAGCCGCCTTGACCAGGTCCTTCTGCTTCATATTCTCCCAAAAGACGTAGCGGGATGCGAGCAGCGAGCGTTCGTAAAACACGGGTGTTGACCAGTGCTCCTTGGTGGGCTGGTGGGTCTGCATGACGGCGAGCTGGAGCGTGAGTGCCCAGCGTGACATGTCATCGTAAAAGAGGTCGAGGGGCCATTCGTGGATCGGTTCACGCTTCACGAAAAGACCGAGCCGCTCGAGCATGCCGAGCTGCGTGCTTTTGCCTGCACCGATGTTTCCATCGATGACAAACTTCATTATTCTATAGAGGGGTCTTATCCTTAGTTTCCAGAATCAGCCTGACGAACAAACCCGGGTGCAAGGCATGCACCGTTGGCCGGGACGACAAAGGCGTCCGGGCCCTTCTCCTGCAGGTACTTGCGGTAGGACAGGTTGTCCTCGTAGGCAATGCCCTGCTTCTTCATGATTGCGTCGTTATACAGGCGCGTGGAATCGAAAACGGTGAGGCATCGGCCATCACCCATACCAAGACGGGTCGACATGTTACTCTTCCTGGAGAAAATCTTTGACCGATAGTAAGATGAAGGGCCAAGTATGGTTCGACGAAGAAGAGTCATACCTGCGCAGCATGGAACGGCAGTGTGACGTGTACTACCAACATCACACCAAGGACTTTGTGTACTATCACAAACTCGCGTCAAAGTTCAATCTCCCGATCCTGATCATCTCGTCAATCAATGCCCTGACGGCCGTCGCCTTGAACGAGTTTGTCGAGCAAAAGTTTGTCAGTATCATGAACGCCGTCCTTTCAGCCGGAACCGGTGTGCTGGGATCGATCCAACTCTACCTGAAGATTAACGAGAAGATGACGAATGCGACTCGGTCATCGATCGCATTCAAGAAGCTGGGACTCAAGATTTCAAAGGAACTTACGATTGGTCGGAGCGAGCGCGTCACGGAAGGACAGGCGTTCCTTTCCGATTGCTTCTCTGAATTCAACACGGCGCTCGAACAGGGGAACCCGGTTGAAAAATCAAAGATTGTAAACCACCTCGCGCTGCCTCGCATGCCAGATCAGCTTCCGACACCTATAAGCCCGCGCATGCAGAACGTCGCGGATTCGCTGATGAAGCTCGCACGGACATCGGTTGGGAGGACAACACCTGAGAGCGAAGAATATGTCTAGTTACACTCACGGATCACGATGTTGCACATCGGTCTCTACACCCACGCCTTCACACCACGCTGCTTCAGTGCCTTGACCCACGCTTCAAACTTGGCTCCGAGCACGGTGTCGAACGAATCAGGAAGCCGCTTGGAGATGATCTCGTTCAGCTTGGATGAATACTCGATGAGCTCGTACATGCGATCCTGTGTCAGTCCCTCCTTCTCAATCAGCTCGTCAAGATGATCAACGTCTTCGATGCGCTTCGGTGCATAGTACATGAGAGCTTCGATGAGCGAATCGTGCAGAGCAGTGTAATCTTCAATGTTCGACGTCTCTGCAACCTGAGCATACAGACTGACAAAGGTTTCACTGTTGAAGGTGAATCGCCCGAGCTCCGTGTTTAGAATGTCGTACGCAAAGACAATCTCACGAAGCGTCTCTGCTCCAGTCACAATCACTTTGCCGGTCGAAAACACACTCGCAGTCACCTGCTTCATGTCCGGTCGGGGCTTGAACTTGATCTTGACGGCCGAGTACCGCTCCGGCTTGAATGACACTTCAAACATCTGATTCTTGCTCAGTTCATCGACGATATCCATCTGGTTGACCGGCTTGTTCATCGAAAAGTTGGTGTTGATCATGACGACCCGGAACGCATCGGACGTCAGAGGCTCCGTGAGTTCGAGCACCTTGGTGAGCAGGTAGGCGAGCTGCTTCGAGACGCGCTGGCAGTCGTACAGATCCGAGCATCCACACACCTGGAACGAGCCGTTCGGGAACACCTTGATTGACTTTGTCGAATACTGATCCATATAGCCAACCGTCACCTGGTTATAGAACGTCGTCTCCTTCATTTTCCACTCGTGACCGTCGAAAAGAGCTCCTTTGCGACGAATACGAATCGACCCGCTCGCGCGAAACGCATCGCGAATCTTGTCGAGGTCGATGCGCGCCGATGCAAACACCTTGCAGATCATCGTAATGGTCGTGATGCGAATCCACGACGGAAACTGCGCATGCTTCTCACGCAGAGCATCGAGCGTCACAATGTACTTGAACGTGTCGTCGCGACACAGAATATTTGGATCGTGCGTCATGACCAAAGCACCTGCAATCTCACCCGCGACGGGCGACTCGGGCTCCTCTTCATACTCGGGACCTTCATCGATCGCCTTGGCCACCTCCTCAACGACACGTGGATCAAACCCGCCAACGTGGAGTTCCTCGTCATTCTCGTGACGATAAAACACGCTGGCGCGAATGCCATTTGAAAACTCGACAAACCATGTTTTTTTGCCGTCATTCATGATCGGCTTTCCAAACACCTCCTCGGCACGCTCGTGGTCAACTTCCATGTACCCCTTGAGCGAGCTTCCGACAAGTGCATCGCGCGTAATACGCTTCATCATTGTTCACGCGTACGATAGGTTGTTGGTCTTACGGCGCGGCTTCTTGACCCGTGGAGACACAACCAACTTTTTGGCGTGCTCGCGAGCAATCTTTGCAAACGGTCGCTTCAGGATTGCCGCCTTGATCACGCGCTTATAGTACGACTTGAGTCGAGCGTTGTTCGCATGGATGTTTGTCCGCGTCACGTTGTGTGCAACCAATGACGTGAGCTTCTTCTTCTTGACGGCGTTGATCACGCGGTTCAACTCAGACAGCTTCACCTCCATGCGCTTCTTACGGTGCTTTTTCACGGGCACGGGGGCGAGCGTGTAGACGTTCTGTCGCGTCGCGTTCGGGCCGACATAGACGTTTTGCGCGACACGCCGTGTCGCATTCTGACCAACGTACGGTGCCGTCTTCATCGTCACCTTCTTGACGGCCGTGAGCGTCCGGCGTGCCGTGACGGGACCACCCAGCTTGTTCACGTTGTTGAACACCTGGCGGGGCAGACCCGTCTTTTGCATAGCGGCATTGACGTTTCCGCCGTTGGCGTTCAGGGCGTTGATCGCACGCTCGACCCTGACCGGCCCACCTGCGTTCGACACTGCAGCGGCCGCGTTGTTGTACCCACCGGCATTTGTCAGAGCGAGGCGTTCCTGGGCCGGCAAAGCCTGTACGGCAGATTGTGCAGCCGCCTGGGGCACATTTATCTTGATCACCGGTGCAAAGCTGATCGACCCACCCGTGCCGCCGCGACCACCCTCGGACTGCGAAGAGCCACCGCGACCACCTTCGGCACGGGAACTGCCACTGGTACTCTTTACGTTGCCGATACGCGTGTTGCCCGTGCGCACGTTGCCGGTACGAACACGTGTCGATCCACCACCGTAGCCGCCACCACGCCCTCCGTTGCCAGTGCCCATGTTCCTGGGACCGTTGTTGATGATGTTCCTGGGACCGTTGTTCGTGCCAGTGCCCATGTTCTTGGGACCCTTGTTGCCGTTGTTCGTGCCAGTGCCCATGTTCTTGGGACCCTTGTTGCCGTTGTTCGTGCCAGTGCCCATGTTCTTGGTATTCACTGACGGAGGACCTTCGGGGCCATATTCGACAGGGGGGCCGCCGTTGTTCCGTGCAGCTGTAGATGGTGCACGAGGTTCAAACAGTCCCTTTAAACGATTCAACATACTGAGCTGAGTACCTGGCGGTTTCGTGTTGTTTTTGTTTTTGCGTCCGACACCTAGACCACTGTAAGTCGTATTATTGCGAGGCGCGACGACGGTGCTGGTTTTGCCGTTTGGCTGTTTAGGAGGAACGTACGGCACAATTTGACGGTTCTCCGTGTTGCCACCAGTCAAACGCAGCTGCGGTTGGGTGATCTGCCCGTTCACGACAGCTTCATGTACTGCGTTCGGTGCCTCGATCACCTTGTGAGGTTCGCCCTGTACGTTTGTTAGGGCGAGCGTAGACTTGTTTGTCTTTACGTTTGCAGGTACGACCGCGAGCGTCGTCATGTTCCCCGGCCCGGGAACGAGTTTCACCGGTTTATTCTTCCTGAAAAAGTTCTCGATCACCTTGGCCTTGAATGCCGTGATAATACCGGCGACGCGCGTTCGCTGACCGTTGTTGGTAGAACCGCTGATTTTACGCACCAGACGACTGTTATAATTATTAAGTTTATTGCGAATATTTTGAGGGACACTGATCCCTAGAGTTCTAGCTCGTCGAACAACAGCTTGCGCCTCTCGTAATTCCTGGGGTGTGAATGTCTGCACGTCACGGCTTATCCAGCCGCGAGTCTGATTCACTAATTTTTGTTTTGCAGATGAAAGTTCGCTCATACCTGCCATTGCCTGAGGAAAAAAAGGACCGTAGGTCCTTTTTGGGTGAAAAGCGAAAAGGAGGTTTTGTCCACACTGGTCGGACTCGTGACCCGTAGCTCTCCACTTTCCGACGCGCCGCCACAAAATGCTCTTTGACTACCAGCAGTTTGGTGTGGACTGGATGGTTGGGCGTGAAACCGCGTCAGGTCCACGAGGTGGGTTCCTGTGCGACGAGATGGGTCTCGGTAAGACGATCCAGCTTATTGAGACGATGCTTCGTAACCCGGTAGGGCGCACGCTGGTGGTGGTTCCCAAGTCGATCGTCGCCCAGTGGAAATCTGAGATGGAGACCTTTGCGCCAAACATTGCGGTGTACGTCTTCGATGGAGCGAAGCGTGAGGCACCTCCGGCTGACTTTGAAGGTCTTGTCATCTCACCCTACTCTGTCGTGGCTGATCTTGTGGGCACACAGTGGGACCGTCTGATTCTCGACGAAGGGCACGAAATTCGCAACCCCAAAACGAAGCTGTGCAAGTGCCTGTGCAGCTTTGAGGCGCCGATTCGATGGGTGGTGTCCGGTACACCCATCTTCAACAGCATGCGCGACTTTGTCACGCTGTGCGGCTTTCTGGGCATCACGAAAGGTACAGTCACGCGCGAGTACGAGTCGATCCGTACAAAGTACGTCCTCCGACGAACCAAGGCTGACATTCGCACGGGATCCACCCCACTCTCCTTTGAGAATCTCGAGCTGGACATGTATCCCGAGGAGCAGCAGCTGTACACCGAGGCGTTCATGGCGGGCCAGGGGTTCATCAAGGAACATCACGGTCGTCCCGTGAATGCGATGGAGATTCTCGAGTGTCTCCTGCGTGTCCGCCAAGTGATGACGTGGCCACAGCTGTACCTTGACGGGATGGCGATCAAAAACGACACAGAGACGGAGGCGTACACGGGGCCCTCCAAGAAGCACGATGTGCTCATGGACCTCATCGCGAGCCACCCGGACGAAAAGGCGCTAGTGTTCACACAGTTTACCGGTGAGACTGACCGGCTCCAGGAGTTGTTGGTTCTGCACGACGTCCCCGTCTACCGCCTCGACGGCCACGTGGATTCGGGTGAACGCCTCAAGCGCATCGATGCCTTTCGCGCAGCAGCATCCAACGCAGTGTTTCTCATACAGATTCGAGCCGGTGGTGTTGGCCTCAACTTGCAAGAGGCGTCCCGGGTGTACATCACGGCACCTGCGTGGAACCCAGCAACTGAGCTCCAGGCGATCGGTCGGTCCCACCGAACAGGGCAGAATCGTCCAGTGGTGGTCAAGAAGCTAATCTACAGAGATGTGTCGGACGACATCCCGAGCGTCGAAGAGAGCATCGTCAACCTTCAAGTCACCAAGTCTCAAGTGTGCGCCGACGTGCTCAAGGATTCCAAGCTGCTCAAGCAGGTGCCGGGGGTTTCAAGCATGAAGCTGCGGACGATTGCAAAAATGTTCAAGACGCGCTTGTAAGCCACTCATAGTTACTCGTCACTCCTTAGTACTTACAAGATACAACAATTCCATAACTTCTTTGCGCCCCTCATTCTCCTTCTTCGTGTTGGCAGAATAGCGAGTATACGGTTGTTCTATAAGCCGAACGTTGTACGGTTCGAGAATAGCCTGCCAACTCGTATGCCCTATGATACCCTCGTCGTTGTACGAAATGAGCGTGTAGCGTGAAACCCGTGTGCACTGTTCGAGGAGGTGACGCATCGCACGTGCAGCCTCAACCTTGTGGTTATAGGCTGATTTGATACGCTCTTTGGGAAGTCCAGTGACAGCGTTCACGTTCGTGGGACGTTCGTTTTTACAGACGACGTTGTGTAAAAAGTAAAACGCCGAGTACTCGTGTTCGTTGTATGGAGGGTCCAGGTAGATGAGGTCGAGCGAATTGGCCGGCATGCGTTCCAAAAGATCATTCGTCGATTCGCAGTGACAATGGACCTCGCAGGTGGTTGGGTTGAAAATCGGAACCCGGAGAACCATCGGTGTAATCACGCGCTCGCCACACTTTTCGAAGGAGCCGATATTCTTGTTGTTTTTGCTAAACGCCTTGAAATGACCGTACGTGTTCGCCTTGATCGACATTTGAATCAGAATCGGGCAGAGACACCAGTGCTTGATATCCTCTTCGACGTGGTCGTCAATATACTTGCGCCACGTGTCGACTCGGAGGGCATTCTCGTGTGTGAAAAAACACCGCTCGCCCGCCTGAACGTTCTGTGTGTCAGCAGGCGCGTACATATCTGTGATAACACCAGGGGTAAACTCGCTCAGTGCGTTCATGCGCTCCAGATGCACCCGGACGCGATCACCCTGATCGTCGGTTGGGCGTTCCAGAAAGCACTTGGCTGCCATTAGGGAATACGTTTCGAGGTCGTTCGTGTGGAGTTCGGATGCGTGACTCGCGAGCATGCGCGCCACAACCGTCGATCCCGTGAATCCGTCAAGTATACGAATCTTGTCCTCACCAAAGATCTCGATGACCGTACGTTCAATGAAATCGAGCAACTTACGTTTGTTACCCAGGTATGTGAACATAGGCTGTAGAACAAACTCGCTCATAGGCTTTCGACGACTCAAATCTTTAATTAGATCCGACCCCCATACATACTCTATACTCCATTCTTTCCACAGTGCAAGTTGACGCCTCATTTTTTCAGAATCCTTGAAGAATTTTCTAGCGTACATCTCTGCGCCGGCGAAACATACAATGCGTAACGGTTTTCCGAACAACTCTGGTACATCTATGTACTTGATCGGCACACCGGGTATCTTCTCCTGAGCCGTTCCACCGCTAAAATAAAACTGCGTCTTGATTTCATAGACATAGTCTGAATCTTCCCAGTCGAGATTGTACCCTCCTTTACGTGATGGAAACCATCCGTTCGGGCACATCTCCTTGAAAATTTCCTGACCAAAGGTTCCCGACCATCTATCAGTCGCGGGATGAAGGTCGGGTCGCACAGTTTGAAAGAGCGGACGGGCCCATTCGAGCTCAAGGGGGTATCTCTTCTTATTTTCATCATTTTTACTCTTGTACGTACCATCGCCCCCTATAAACGTCGGTGATCCACTGAGCCAATGGATCACATCGCGGTTTTCAATTAACATTTACAATCAAGCGCGCACAGTCTCTAGTACTTTACAGACGGAATGCCGAAGAGACCAGATGAACATAAGAATAAAATGTTCAGTTCCCCTAGAAGTCCCAGCACTTCTGAATGGTCTATAATGTGAACTTGTCGAAGGTTCGTCAAGCGTTCGCGTTATGGACTCACATGTTTCCGACTGTACGGCCATTTTACGCCGTAAAGTGTTGTCCGGACCCTCGTGTGGTCCAGACGCTCTTCGACTGTGGCGCGGCGTTTGATTGCGCCAGCCCAGCCGAAGTGAATCTCGTCATGGATGGAGTTCAGGCCCAGGCCAACGACATCATCTATGCCAATCCGTGTAAACGACCGGACGACATTGTAAGTGTCGCCGGGCGTGGGGTTCTTCGAACGACGTTCGATAGCGTCTGCGAAATTCAGAAAATCACTCGTGCGGGCGCATCAAACATGGAATTGGTCCTTCGCATCAAGGCGGATGATCCAAAAGCCAGGTGCCCCATGGGGAATAAATTTGGTGCAAATGAATCCGATTGGGATGTGCTTGCCGACACGGCGCGAGCACACGGATTCAAGGTTGTCGGGGTAAGTTTCCACGTCGGATCGTTTGCCAACTCGGCGGACGCACATGCACTTGCGATCGCCAAGGCTCGACGCGCTTTCACATTACTTGAAAAATACGGCTTCACGCCGACCCTCCTCGACATTGGAGGCGGGTTCTCGTCCGAGAACCTCGATACGATTTTGCCGGTATCGGTCGAAATCAACAAGGCGATCACTGAGCACGGGTTTGACACGTGCCAAGTCATTGCCGAACCTGGGCGGTTTTTGGTCGAACATGCGATCGAGCTCCACACAAAGGTGATTGGTATCAAGCCCGGCTCAGTCACAATTGACGAGTCTCTGTACGGTGCATTCAACTGCATCGTCATGGATCACGCCATACCCGAGGCTGTGACTCGTTCCGACGGGCCGTACACCACCATGGAGGTGTTTGGGTGTACGTGCGACGGGGCAGATGTCATCGGCAAGGCGTCCCTCCCGATCAACATTGATGTCGGGCACGTCATTCGTTGGCCACGCATGGGTGCATACACTCTCGCCGCGACGACAAACTTCAACGGACTTTCATTCGACACGCGCGAGCGAAAGTACCTAGCTTAAAACGAACAAACCTTTCATCTTCATGGCGATAAAAAACATACTACGCCCGCTCGGGTTGTACTTTATGTGGCACACAATCTACTGGCTTTCGGATCAGGCGTACTATCACTGGTGCTCAAAGGGGTACCTATGGTCTATCGTCGCGCGGGACTCGGAACTATGTCGGACACTCAAGTTTGTCGTAAAGACGTATCCATTACAGCGCTAGACAAATCGGCGCATCTGCGTGCGGCGGTGCGTATTGCGAAGCTTGTGCGGCTCCCTTCCCTTCCACGTGTAGCGGCGTGCGCGCTTCACCTCCCTCTCGTAGTTGATTGTGCCGTCGTAGACAAGGTCCTGAATGTCTTCGGGGTGTTCGCCATTCTCCTTCATAGCATTGAACGTGCGTCCAAACACGCCGAGAATCAAAGCACACTGTTCAGTCATCATTCTTTGACCCAGGTTTCGCAACAGATTTGCGACCCGAGGCGATTCTTCTTCACTGGCAACCTCCATCCATCGATCGCGCATATCACGTTCGCGCTCGATCAAATCATCAAAAAGTTCGGCATACGTGTCTTCGTACGCCGCATTCCATCGCGTCTCTTCAAGGCTACCCTGAATTTTTTGGATCCCCTTGAAGAGAATCGGTCCGCGACACATGGGACAGCTTGGTCGTTCGAGCTGCGTCGGGCTCTCTAGCCACTTGACGATGCATGCCTTGCAAAATGCGTGGCTACAGGTCAATGTGCACTGGTTCTCGCAATCGCAAAAGCAAATGGAGCATTCCATGGTGCGTGAGTGACATTCACAGAACGGGTCTTTGACTCGACGGGACGAAACCTACTTTTTTCTACACAACGTATAGGATGCCGAGCCGGGCCGTCACGCTCCACGAGTACAAAAAGACGAAGGATACGGGCGTCAAGACGTCAGGTGGACTCACGGGCAAGAAGCTTATGGTATCACCAGTCAGCGGCGAGGTGGTTGACAAGGCGAAGCGTCGTCAGGGACTGAAGAGTACGTGGGCCAAGGATACTGAACTCTGTCGCAAAGAGCTCAAGATCGAAGGGATGGTCCTCTTCAATGTGGGTCCGATGGGGAAGAAACTGTACATGTGCGTCAAGGAGAAGCAGGCAGCACGGGCACCTGTGGTAAAAAAATAGCCGTCTATACTAAAATGCCAGCCACGAAGAAGACTTCCCAGCAGAAGGATGTTTCCAAGCGCGGCAAGGCGCTCGGCTATTGCTACAAGAAGCTCGGCCTCGAGGGATTCGTCCCAGCCTCCAAGGGGTCCCTGCTCGATCAGTGCATCGAGGCAAAGCTGGAGGGCAAGAAGAAGTAAATTTCTCAGTCCATAGTACGATGCCTTCGTATACTGCGACTCGTTACCTGTCTCACGGTCGCCGTGTGTTCAAGTCTGATGGCGGCAAGTTTTTCACGCGTACGGAGAGTGGTGCGCGCACGTACACGCCCAAGGTGTCCCACATCACCAAGGGTGTCAGCAAGTACACGATCAAGCACCACAACAGCGTGTACAAGGGTGGCAAGCCGGTTGCCAAGTATAGCCGTGGTCACATGGGTGGCACGCGCCGTATCAGCCCGCAGGCGACCCTTCTGCGTCGGATCCTGAGCGGCCGCACCATGATGTACCGTTCTTAGACAAATGCAAACCCCTTGAGCTTCTCTTCCCCGCGCTCCTCGTCGTCTTCGGCGTCGATTGACATCTCGGGCTGAACCTCATTGACAACAATCTGGTAGGCGCGACACGTCAAGCCAAAAGATTCTTTGAAAAAATACGTTCCGGTAATCTCGACAATACACGTCACGACCGTGTTTGCCAAGAGGCCCTCCTTCACCTCGTGAAACTGAATCTCGCGATTCGCATTGAAAAACTGCGTCGACTTGTCCACCTTGAATCGAATACCCGAATCCTTGAGGTTCGAGTTGAACGGGACGAGTCCGCCGACGAGCATGGGCTCGAGCGTCTCGCGCCACCATGTCGCAAACACCTGGGGAATGTCAACCGTGATTGATCCGTACTCGGACACGCCGTTGTACATCACACGACCCTTGGGGATCTGGAAACGAAAGGGTTTCCCACCATCAATGGTAAACTTGGTCGTGCCGTTCCGACCACCGTTATGCTCTACATTTTCGATGTTGAGACCGTGCCAAACAGGCATTTGCTTTATGGCAGCTGACACCTCTAAGTGTTAAACAGAACGATCCCAGAGAAGGTATGGAGCATGTGCTCAAGATTCTCGAGGATGAGGTGGAGAAGCGTGTCAACGAACGCATGTCCCAGATGCTCGAAAAGATTTCACGAACCTATGACATTTCCATGCGTCAGCTCTTGCGCGACGTCTCCGTGATTGATCAGACGCAGAGCTCGACGTGTCGCGGCGTGACTGCAAAGGGGAAACAGTGTCGACATGCCGCCAAGGAGAATGGCTATTGTCACCAGCACGTCAAGCAAAAGCCGGTCCAGCGCGCCCTCGCACCCTTACCACATATACAGCAGACGATACAGACAGTTGCGCATACGCACACACTCCCGCCGTTATTCCTTGCAGGGTGTCCAGCGTGTCAGCGAACGCGACAACCATCGACCGAGAACCTCTCCCTCCTTGCATCGATGTGCGTCTAAAGCGTAAAAAACTTGTCAAGCAACAGGAAAATGCTCCTTCGAGTGTTGACCGATATCGGTGGCCCGAAACCCGTTCCACTCCTCGCGCGCGTGCTCGAGGAGAGAGACGACAGCTATACTATCGTATACCTCTCGGCAACTGAAGAGAAGGATCACGGTCGAACGATTTACAGGTACGAAGATGATCCGTATGAGATTGACGAGGATTACATCGTCGAGTTTATGGACGATGAAGGTCAGGCTGGGTTTGAACCGTCACCTTCAAACGTCGGGTGGATCAAACAGGTGTACGATTCGGACGATGATTATGAGCCGTCAGAGGATGAAGGTGATTCGCCTTCCGACGAGGAGCTCGAAGAGGAGGAGGAGTATGAGGATGAAGAGGAGTACGTCGACGATGACTAATTTCTCGGTCACCAGTAAATGTCACACACATTGGCACTGATCGCACTCTTGATGCTTTTGGCTGTCGTCTTCAGCAAGACCCAGCGTAAGAAGGAGGCGTGCCTCTGCCGTTGAGAAATCAGGAGCTTTGCTCCTGGGATCAGGTGCCTCTAGTAAATCAGGAGCTTTGCTCCTGCCGTTAAAGTTTTGTGACGCACTCCAACCATGGACTATACCAATCCGCAAGGAGTTCGATTCAAAGTCGTCTCGTATACAGTGGGGAACCGATACTCTGTCAAGTACTATACGGGGACGTCGCAATGGCCACGTACAGTACGAGATTTTCAATGTCCGACGGATGAACTCCGACGTGAAATGTTTTTTATCATCGGGAGCATGCGTCTCTGTACGACATGCAAGGTCCATCTCCTTGGCCACAACGACGATCCCGAACAAATGACGTGTCAGACGTGTATTCTCAAAGCTGTCGCGTTGGCAGGTCTCGACGGATCGACTCTTCCAGAGTGTCCAGTGTGTTACCAGAAGATGCTCACGGTTGATTCCTCCAAGCGAACCTTGGCGTGTCGCCACAACATGTGTCCAGGATGTACACGTCGCCTCATGAAACCGACTGGGCATGTACATTATGACAATCTACGCCGACCGTACCATGCATGGTCAATTACATGTCCCATGTGTCGCGACGTGGGGTATTATGACGGTGCGCTCAGGCCAGTCGTGCCAAATACTCACGTCTAGTATATGTCCTACGAGGAACGCATCGAAGAAACGATGGTTGATCTCCTCACGCCCGTGATTGAGTCGGGGATGATACTTTCGAGTCACTATGCCAAGGCGTGTGGTCGTGACACAGTGACGAGTAAGGATGTTGCCTACGGCCTTATGTACTCCGTGCGTAACGTCGCAGGTCGCCAGGTGGGCTCTTTATTTCCAGAACTCGAGGACGAGGAGGACGAGGACGAGGAGGATGAACTCGAAGAGGTGGATGATTCAGAGGAGCCGTTCACGCGTTACGAGGGGTCCGAAGAACTCTTCGTGAATATGAATAGGTGTGCAGACACATGGGACTCGTGGGAACCAGAGTCCCCGATCGAAAGAATCCTCAAGTCGGCTGCCGACAAGGCAAACAGCTCAGTCTAAAGGGGTACAGTACGCGCGAGATTCACGTGTTTGTCATGGAGGATGACGACACAAGTGAAGAAGAACTCCCAGCCAAGGTGAAATATGCATCAATCACTCAGGAAGAGGCTTTCATCCCCGACGATGATTTTTTTTCTGAACAGAAATCAAAATGAGCGCACTTGTTTCCGAGGTTGCTTCCCAGTTCACCAGCCAGACCGGCAACTTTGTCGTTGCCGGCTTCTCCTTCGGCGCGGCCATTGCGTGGATGGACCTGGTCCGCTACATCATCGCCCAGGTGGTGTCCGTGCCCAAGAACGGCGGCACCTACTACCTGCTGACGGCCATCTTCACCACCCTGCTGTCCATTGTGGTGTTCCTGATCATGAACCGTGCTCTGGGTACCAAGGCGCCGTCCCAGCCCATCTTCGCCGTGACCCGCTAAGAAATCAACCCGAAGGGTTGGGGTCACGCTACATGATGCGCACAGCAACCTCCGCGTCAGAGTCGTCATCGTCAGAGTTCACCGGAACGGGCTCGGGATCGGCGTCGTTGACCAGTGTAATTGAAAGAACCGGAAACTCGTACCACTCCATATTTTCATCAAACTCATTCGGGAAGGAATGAAACACGTCCACATCGATGAACGCCTTCATATCACTCTTCTCGCCCAAAAATAGATTCGTCTCACGGATTCGAGCCGCTCCTCGATCCGTAAGCCGAATGAGTGACGATACACGCTCAAAACTCAAGCAGTACTTCACGTCGTCGCAGTCCTCATTCTCACAGTGCTCATCCATGAACATGTACGGGCGAAGATACGTCATACGATACAGTTTCAGGTTTGACTCAACCTCCTTCGTGTCAAACACCTTTTTGCACATATTCATACCCTCGATGTACTCTCCATCGGTGAGTTTCTCCTTGATCGAGTCGATAAACTCGGTCAGATTTGCGATTGGTGTCGACTCCATTACTAGTACAAGGACACCTTGGGTTTAAATGCTTCTGGCGGTGGAACAGCCGCGAGACGCTCGAGCAACGGCTTGAGCAGACGCATGTATGCAATGTACGCCGTGACAAAGCCGACAATGAGTACCACGATGACCCATCGTCCAAAGGCGCGCTTCTCGGGTTCGGGTTTGGGTGGTGGCGGAATCATGGACATGGCATCGATGATACGTTGAATCTGCACATCCTGCAAAGGCGGTGTCGGTGGTGGCGGCTCCTTGTATTCGCAGTGAACCCTGAGCGTGAATGCATTGTTGTTAAAGCCCTGAAAATCAAGAGACTTTCCAATTGAATCGATCCAACGAATCGTCAGACGCTGAATCTTGGGAATTGGCGTATCATAATCCAGGTACTGCTTGTAGTCCGAGCCCTCCTTGAAGTTTTTGATCGTCCCACTGGTGACGTCGAGCGGAACCATCCCGAATGTCGAACGTATGGTGGAGCCGTCCGTTGTCCCGTTGATCAGTTTCTTTGCATCGAGGACGCTCGTCGTCCGAAGTTCTTCAATGTCCAGGAAGACGTACTCGGTCACGCTGAGCATCACCAGCGTGGTTGACTTGTACATGTTCAGGCCCGTGTACGTCGGGTCGTTGACGTAAATCGGTGAGGATGCCGCAGTGAAACTGGTCAGCGTACCGGCGGCAACACCAAGCGCCCTCTGAAGCTCGAGCGTATTCGCAGTCATCGTGAATGACGCCGAGGCCGTGAAGACGAATCGACCTTCGTCCGTGAGGTATGTGACCGTCAGGAGCGTGCCACCCGTCGTCTTTGTGAGTGCAGATGCAAGTCCCTGTGACGAGTAATAGCCTGGTGCGATGCTATACTGGACTGACTTGAACGTGAAAATGTTTGTACCGGCCGTGATGTTGTATAGCGTGTTGGGCACCTTGGCATTCACCAGATCGACTCGGACGACACTGTGGAGCGGAGCGGTCAAGTGCAACGTGTACGTGTTGCCTGACGGGTATAGAGTCGTGTCGCGACTCGACGAATCGACATAGACGTACTTGACACGCTGACTGTCGTCCGCCATCTACTGTGTGTACAGAAAAGACTATACGTTTTCGGCCGAGAAAAAAGGGGTTCTGTCTGCACGTGTCACTTAGGGCGGTACGTCTCAACAAACACACGAACCATGGCGGCCGAACTGCTGAACGACGTTTTTCGCGACATTCAGCGTGACATTGGCGCCGATCTCACGGCGTTTCTCTACCGAACGTATTACAACCATCACGAAATCGACTTTGGGGTGATCCAACAGGTGATCATCGAGGCTTTCGAACACACCATGAAACCGACTGCAATTTCCGACGAAACGTGGGACGAATTTCTCAACACGCTGCTGATTGGCACGGAGGTGGCGATCAACACGAAGTGGTATGTGCCCCATTTCTGGGATCTGGAGTTTGTCGACGAGGATGAGATGATGGCCGACATCATCGCCATGATGCAAGCCGTGTTTGCAGTCGTCACTCGGACACAGGGTGAGACTATGCTGCACGAGATGAGAAGGGTATAAAAAGGTGGACCGATGGTCTGACACATGAGGGCTATTCTCGTTCGTCCGATGGCTGTCGCAAAGCGCGCGCGGTGTTATTCGACACCGCCAAAGCGCATCTCAAAGAAGGTGGTGAAGCAGGCTGTCGATCACGCGACAAATCTGTGTTTCTACATTGAGGATACCATCGAGTGTCGCCTCGCATGGGAGACGGTCGAGGAGATTGCGCACGCCTACTACGACCAAGAGGCGGCGATCAAGCAAAAGAACAAGGAGGATGTGCGCGACGATCCGCTCGAGAACCGCGAGTATGACGTCTAGAGGAAATATCTGCTAGAATTGTAAGATGAGATACCTGTATTATCTGCGCGATCGTTTCCCGTTTCGTTTTTTGCGCACATTTTCTCTCCGTATTGTTCGATCACACTCGTGTCCGCTTTTCTGAAAAAACTAGGTTTTGTCTACACGGGTCAACGTCCCGCCAGGCACTATATACTCTCACGAACACCATCGTTATCATGGATATTCGCGAGCGTACCCTCGCACTCATGGCTGAGCTTTCGGCGCTTGCGGGACAGATTCCGCGCGATATGCGCCACGACTTGCAGAGTCTCGGCGTGAATATGCGCACGCGCATGTACGAACCACGTGTGCGCGTGCGAGCAGTGGCTCCCGTTCACTCCATGTGTACGGGCAAGACGGCAAAGGGCACGACGTGCAAAAACAAGGCGTGCGCTGGCTTTGAGATGTGCCGGATCCACTCCAAGCAGAGTCAGCGTATGACGTCAGAAGTTGAGGCGGTCAATCCGTGTACCGGTACGACAGCAAAGGGTGAGCCGTGCAAGTGCCCACGCTTCCGCGGGTTCGAAGTGTGCTGGCGCCACGCCAAGAAGGAGGGTCTTCTCCCTGATGTGCCGACAGATTGTGCTATATGTATGAACGATATGGTTCCATCCGAGCGAACAAAGACCAAGTGTGGTCACTATTTCCACACGGCGTGTCTGACGCAGTGGGCGACCCGGCGTGGTACGACAAGCACATCGAGCCGTCGCCGTACGATTGGCGCACCGTGCCCCATGTGCCGCGCGCCCTTTAGACTGACCGCACTTCCGCCTCCACCGATCGAGGGACCTGCCTGGTACGTCATGGGGAATGCTGCGCCGACCGTGACGACATCCGGTGCAGAGTGGGTCGAGCGTCTGCGCGCGGTCCCGACCTACCCGACGATGTCACTCGAGACGCTCCGCCACTATGCCGAGTATGCCGGACGGAGACTGCTGAGCTTCATGGACGAACGCAACGGCGAGTTTCCGACCGTGGCGCAGACCCGCATGATTATGGATACTCATCGCATCGCGCCTACGGTGTCGTACGCGGACTTGTAGAGTGGGGGACACGCGGGTATTGAATGTCAAAGTTTATATACAGATTCGCCTCTTTTGTCAACCCTTTGCCGTCCACCTTGTAGTCTTTGCGCGGATCAATCACATTGTCTAGGTCGTGCGTCTTCAGAGTCAGTGGTCCCGAAAAGTGCGGGACGACAAACTCAAACCCGTTGACTGACTCTTCGAAACTGACTGTAAGCTTGTACCGTAGGTCGTGTCCGTTGCGCTCAAACTTGGGGTGCTTCTTGATCCTGAAAATAACTTGCAAGTGACCCGAACGTTCGTTGGGTGATCGCGCCTGTTCACCGAGTCCCTCGATGACTTGCGACGTACCATCCTCGAGCCCTGGTGAAATGTTGAGATTGAGTGACGCTGCATTTGTCACGTGACGCTGGTGGTGACACTGTGCACACCCGCGCGGAAGTTGTCCTCCCCCCTGACATCCGTGACACGGCCGCTGGAACATCTGCGAAATGAATCCCATGTTTTGAACTTCGCTGAGCATACCGGCGCCGTTACACACTGAGCACTTGTGTAGACAGGCGAAGCATGGTTTCGTGATTGTCACCTTGAGTGTCTTTGTGACTCCCGTGAACACCTCGTCGAGCGACAGTTCAATGACGTGTTTGTGATCGCCTCGACGTCCGTTCCCGCCTCCGCTAAACTGTCCGTGACCAAAGGGGCCACCAGCACCTCCGCCAAACATGTTCTGGAACACCTGTGAAATGTCCGGACCCTGTGGCATTTGCTGCTGAGGATCATCCGTCCCAAACTGGTCGTACTTGGCACGTCGATCGGGATCGGAGAGCGTCTCGTGTGCCTGGTTGATCTTCTTGAACTTTTCGGCATCACCGCCGGGCTTGTCTGGGTGGTGCTTGACGGCCAACTTACGGTACGCCTTTTTGATTTCGTCGACCGATGCACCTCGATCGATACCGAGCGTGTCGTAGTGACTCATTACTTAGAGTTGTCGCGATATGTTTAAGCAAAATGGACCGCGAACCCGAGATTCTCCAGATTGTCAAAGAGCGTGGACCCATTACCGTGCGTCGCATCGCCAAACTCACGGGCCTTAACGTCCATTTGGTGAGTGGGGCGTTGCACGGCTCCAAGAAGACGTGTAAGGTGAATCGTGCACCGCTCAGTTCACTCAAAAAGTCAATCTGGTCGTATAGCGAGACGCCGATCCGACCTGCAAAGG
>Ga0209553_1000607_pt1 | contig 18519 bp, 9 predicted proteins | sample LauGreFBDMM110DN_2_FD_188217 | JGI IMG/M metagenome (GOLD analysis project Ga0209553, IMG submission 188217) | Freshwater lake microbial communities from Lake Michigan, USA - Fa13.BD.MM110.DN (SPAdes) (version 2) | ecosystem: Environmental > Aquatic > Freshwater > Lake | place: Lake Michigan, USA...
AGTTTGAATATGATGATTTCCGATGCAATATCCCTTATTAGTGAATGGTGAGAACCCTGCACTTTGACAAACTGGGGTACAGCGAGTAAAGTTTAGGGACATCCCCGATGTTAATATTTTATTTGTCTAGTTAAGCCGGACCTTACCGGTTTCGCAATGTGGAGGTTAGGTTCGACGCATGATAACTGGTCCTTTGGAGTTATCTCCATCGTTCAAGCACTATCATCGCGCCTTGGAAGGGGATCTCTTTTGGCATAGTGTTATGGGTGCTGGTGCCTTGCTAGATCGTACTTTAACAGGATTCCACGTCGGACTCCCATGAATTGTTGACAGCTTGGGCTAAGCTTTTCCGGTGATCGTGGCTTTAGGTATTGTGAACACGACGCTACTGTGGAGTGGAATGATTATCTCTACGCGTCGCCGCATTAGGCGTTGCGCTCACTCCCTATGCTAGCAATACCAACGTGCGCGGGTAATGGTTGTTATATTCTCACCAACGTAAAAATCTTGCTGGGCGCTAAAACAGTCAAAACGGAGCGGCTTAAAACCTACCTATGTATCGAAGAAAGCGCCGCGTACCTCAGAAAGTTACCTACCATCCTTCGTAACTGCGTCCGGGCAGGGAAGACCACCGAGTTTCGGCGCCACGTCACCAACTATTGGCTCAACAACAAGATGGCCTTGGACCAGCAGGTCCGCAGGGCCGAAACGCCTCACACCTGAATTAACGAGCATACCAAATGCGAGTCGACGTTGTCCGATGCGGAGTGGCAGTAAACGAAAGTGAAGAGAGTGCCATTGCACACCTAAAAACTTGCCTCCTAGGTATGGCCGGGAACGATCAATGGTATCTGTTGACGAACCTCGCTTTTTCGGTGACTAATCAGTTCCAACCCGATGAGATTGATATCATCGTGATTGGGCCGCCCGGTGTACAAGTGATCGAGGTAAAGCACTGGGACGAACAATATGTTGCAGGACACCTCAGTGTTGTCGAAGATGAAGCTGATAAGGTCACGACAAAAGCTAGAAAGATTGGCACAAGGCTCAAAAAGATTGTTGAAACAATACCCTTTGTTAGTGCAACCATCCTACTGACCCGGCTCTCCGCTAGAACCAAGCGATTGAGTGTAGAGCCAGTACGAGGGGTTGCAGTCTTTGGGTTGAAGGAGTGGAAACAGGTCGTCGGTTTTGACCGGCGCCCGGAACTTTCGTCTGACCAAATTAATGCTATTCGGCGCGCATTGTTTGCAAAGAGCGCCGTCACAATTGATGGCGATCTGAGGCGATTTGCCGGCTATGTAAAGCTAGAGCTGCAAACGCCCAAGCCGGTGCGACTTCATCGGGTCTACAAGGGTAATCACGCGGAGCGAGGCGATCGTGTCGTTTTGCATCTATACGACCTTTCGGCAAGTGATGATCTTAATGCTAAAGTCAAAGCAAAGCGTGAGTTCGAAGCGATTCTTCTACTTCAGCTTTACCCGTGGGCACCACGAATGCTCGACTCATGGCAGGAAGCATCGGGTTATGCGGGCGAAATGTACTTTTTCACATACGGCGATCCAGCTGCACCCTCGATCGAGGAGCGCGCCACGGATAAAAGCTGGGATTCAGGTGCGCGGTTGTTGTTTTGCCGCGACGCGGTCCGGGCATTGGATGAAATGCATCAACAGCGGGGTGACAAAGAGTCGCTGGTACACCGCAACTTGTCGCCAAAGACAATCCTGGTCCGGCACGACAACAAGCCAATCCTTACCGGTTTTGATCGCACGCGCATTCCATCCGACGTCAGTGTTTCATCGGACAGCCTTGACCTATCACGTTACCCGGATACTATTTCTCCAGAGGTACGATCCAGTGGGCTCGGGGCGGCAGATCAGCGATCGGATGTGTACTCACTGTGCGCTAGCCTTAGTACCCTCTTTGTAGAACTTACCGGCAGCGCTCGTAGCCTTCTTGCAGCCGGATTGTCAGCATTGGCGCAGGATCGGTGCAAGCTCAGCGACCTCGACAAATCATTGTCTGAGTTACTTGGCGGATCCACTCCACTTGTCCCACCGCCTCCAGCTCGTTTCTGGACGGAAGATCAGATGGTGCGGTTTCACGATGCTGACTACAAGATCATTTCTAAACTTGGGTCAGGTGGGTTAGGCACTTCGTTCAAAGTTGTGCAAGTCGATCTGGAAACCAAGCTTGAAACTGGGACATTCGTAGCCAAGGTGTTACACGATGGTGAGACCGGTAGAAATGCGGTCAAGGCACACAATCTTGTTCGTTCACATAGCGGAAATCACGAATCTTTGGCCACTGTGTTCGATGTGGCTAAAGAGTGGCAGGAAAATGACTTTGTTGCCGTGCTTGGCTGGATCGATGGTACGCAATTAGCCGAATTCGCTAGTGTTTTTTCTATGGTCGTGGATGACTTGGACGAAGAATCGGCCGAGGCACTGGCTGTTCGCTGGTTGCAAACCTTATGCAGTGCTGTTGGCGTGCTTCATGCTAACGGTCTAACACACGGCGACATTAGTCCGCGCAACATTATCGTTTCCGGACCAACTGTGGTTCTGATAGATTATGACTTTGTGTCAAAAGTGGATCATCCACCCCAAAAACCGGGAACTTTAAACTACTGTTCGCCTGAACGTCAACAACTACAAGTGGCCTCGCCAAAAGACGATCTGTTTGCACTTGCTGCAAGTTTATTTCATGTGTTGGTTGATCGCGAGCCTTTTCGGTATAACGGCAATTTGGCCAAGGAACGCGGATTAAACTGGGAAGGGAGTGATAAAAGTGACTATCCAAACCTTGCCAGTGTTCTTGACCAGGCAACAAACTTCGATGCAACGAAGCGCTTTTCATCTGCCCAGGAGATGCGAAGCGCATTGGACAGAATCAAAACAAAAACTACCCCGTCCTTAAATGACAACCACCAAGACGGGAGCGGCACTAAAGATCCAAAGGTCAATGACGGGGAGGCCATCGATGTGCCCCCCCCTGCGACCGGTGACGAATCACTTGCTCCGGTTCTTACGGAGCAGCGTGTCGAATGGCTTAAATCATTGTTGCAGTCCTACCCTGGATCGCGCTGGGGCAACATCGAAACCCACGGTCTGGATTCGGATTTTGCTTCAGCCACCTACGTTGAGACGCTGTTGGAAAAAACCTTAATTGAGGACATCCAGGAACAACGCGTGCGCCTGGTGGTACTTTGCGGAAACGCCGGCGATGGGAAAACTGCGATGCTGCAGCATATCGCGTTGAAATTGGGGCTAAGGCCAAGTCAGTCAACAAATCGTATCATCAAAGGTTTTCTTCCAGATGGTCTTCGCGTTTCGATGAATCTCGATGGTTCGGCTGCTTGGGGTGAAAAATCCGCTGACGACCTTCTTGATGAATTTCTATTGCCTTTTCAGGACGGACCTCCCAGCGACAATATTGTCCACTTATTAGCGGTCAACGATGGCCGTTTACTTGAGTGGATTGATGGCGTCGAAGATCGGTTACAGCGTGAAACGCCGTTAACACGCGAGCTCCTTTCACTGCTCCATAGCAAAGCTGCCTCCCAGCCTCATATTCGATTTATTAGCCTGAACCAGCGATCCTTGGTCGGCGGCATAACATCAGATGGAACACGAATAGACACATCGTTTCTTGAACAACTATTGGATCATCTCTACGGGGCCGAGCGGGCGCGCGAAATCTGGGCGCCGTGCCAGACCTGTTCGGCCATGAATCGTTGCCAGGTTTTTCGGGCCACACAAATCTTCGGTCCCAAATCTCTTCCCTCCAGTGTGTCAAACGAGGTTCGTGAGCGGTCACGACAGCGACTATTTGAGGCACTCCAGGCCGTTCATTTGCGGGGCGAAGCCCATATAACTGTTCGAGAACTGCGGGCAGCCCTCGTATATATTGTGGCGGGCGTAGATTTTTGCGACGACTATCATGAAGACGCGTTGTTAGATGGATCGATGCTGCCCTACTGGGACCGAACGTTTGCTGTTAATTCTACATCGCGTCAGGGAGAAGTCCTGCGAGAACTGACGCACTTCGACCCTGCACTTGAATCGCATCCTCAGATTGATCGGTACCTGCTGGGCCAACCGTTGTTCGACGGTACCCGCTCGGTCCCCCGATATGGGTTGCCACTCGATTCAGCCCGCCGGCGGGCGTTTTTTGAGTGGACAGAGGACGATCTGAAACACGTTGTGCCGGACATCGAATACGCTAGTCAGGCCTTAGGCCTTGCTCGCGGCAGTCATATCGGATTATTTCGCCAACTTCCCTTAAACCTCGAGTCGAATGATTTGGCTGAGATTGCCCGACGGCTATGTGCGGGTATCTCGCGACTGGAAGATCTACCGCCCCAGGCTCTGGATCGGCAGGGCATGGTTCCGCTGCGGATTACTCCCCGAACGCCGACGGAAACGGCATTTTGGGTTGAGAAACCCCTGGAGAACTTTAGGGTTGAAGCAGTTCTGCCACCAGAAGCAGAGGGCATCGAGCGCCTTCACCGTCAAGTCTTATTGATTTACCAATACCGGGACGGCAACGAAGAGGTACTGCAGCTCGGAGCTGATCTATTCCATCTATTGCTTGAATTGGCTGATGGGTATCAGTTAGGCGATGTATCGACTGATGACACCTTCGCAAATCTATCAATTTTTGTTCGGCGGCTTGTCCGTGAAGACGAACGCAAGCTGCTTGCATGGAACCCAATGCAGGATGAACAAATCTACCAGGTCGCAGCAGTAATTCGGGACACATCTGAGGGCCTCAAGCAACAGCTTGAAATACAGCCGGTACCTGAACCGGAAATACTATGAGCCCGGTAACGTCAGGTACAACTGCTCGCGCAATCGTTGACGAAGTTCTTGGACGTGAAATGGCTCGTGAACTTTGGACCGGCAACTACGACAAGGTGTTTCCTGTTTCAGTACAGCATTTTGACCTTACTGCGGTGCTGCCGGCTGTCTTTTATATGTTTCGCTTTGGGCACCGACGTGGCAAGGGCAGGTTTTTGGACACCTTTGGCGGTGACGCCGGGCCGATGAGGCAGCAGAAGCAAGTAGCGAGTATCGATCGAATTGCCAACAGCCTTGCAAATGCCGAGCATATTGTAGGGTTCGAAGGTGATATTCAGCGGGCCATCCTCGGAGATCTATTGCTTTCATTTTGCCTCGAGAATGCAAAGCGGGCACTGGGCAGGAACGAGCCGGTTTTGCGGGTTGCACCTGCCCACTATATGTCGAGTTGGATTGATCTACCCCAGCAGGTCGTGAATCTCCGGTATGTGCCCGAGATGATTGTGGCTATGCTGGCCGACCAGTCCGGGGCTCACGTCACGCTTAGTACGGAGAGCGACAGAACATGGTTTGCGGTTGGCCGAGGATTTGAAGATAATCTATTGTTGAAGGTATTTCACAAAGGTGTCGTTCGAGAAGGCCATCTTGGAGACCGCACTTCTGATCACTTCGACGAGACGGAGGAGGTTGGGATCGATCAGTTACTGATGATCCGTCTGGCACAGAACCTCAGGGAACCACCAGATAAGGTGCGAGGCCGCGAAAGCGACCGAATCTCCAACCAAAGACCGATCGCTGAAAAGGCTGCAAATAATTTTTCAAAAGATCTGCATAATTTTGTTCGGGATTATGCTGGGGTCATTCCGAGGCACACTTTCGTAGAGATGCTTGAAGCCTGCATGGCGATCGGTTTGACGACAATTCTCACCAGTAGCGTTGAGCTACTATTCGAATGGGTCGATACCGGCACCATTCGGGCACAATCCGAGCAAATTCCAGCAAGAATGTTTGTTGATTGCTCCAGCGGAATCGATCGCCGGCTTCGTGCCGTGGCGGAGCAGTCGATGGATGACTTCACGCTGCGAATAGAGCGGCTTCCGGTAGTGTTGATGGCGCTTCGTCTATTGGACATCGGTGCACGTTACGATCCGATCCTGACGAAACTCAAGATTCCAACGTGGCCGTACGCAACCGAATGGATCAATCTACTTGGCGACCTATTACATGAACGGCAAAATGAATCGCGCAATGTGCTTTACGACCTTGGGCGCAAGGCACAGGCGCTGGCCAGTAGACTCAGCAATGACTATCCGGATGCGGCGAAAATGCTCCAAGATGATCAGACTAGCCCGAATGTAGTCTGGCGAATTGCTGAGACGCTGTCGGTGTTGCAGGGAAAAAAAAATACGCATGATAAATTGCAAATCATGCTCGACTCCTCACTACTAATCAATCGCCCGCACGGGCTGGCCGTCAAGCGGCGCGTAATTCGAAATGTCACGGGTGCGGGGAAAAAGAGCAGGGATGTTCGATCATTGATATTAACGGACGCCGTCCTCGATCACTTGGTTCATTTGCATGTATTACTACCGCGCCACAGGGGTGGAAGTCGTCCTTTGGCGTTCTCGGATTTTCTTCGTACGCTGCGCGACCGACATGGGTTATGCGTTGATACCGCGCCACCGGGGCTGACAATCTCGAATGATTTGTTACAGGAAAATCGGTCCGTGCTTGAACGCCGCCTGCGCGATCTCGGCCTGCTTGTCGGCGTCAATGATGCCGAGGCTATGAAGCACCTTAAGCCTCGATTTAACTCGGTGCCGGTAGATCAATATGATTTGGACTGAACTACATTCAAGACTGCTATGCCTGGCCTTTCAAAAGGTACTAGGTCGGCCAGATGCAGGATCGATGGCATTTGTTCGATGCCTTACACCGGATGTCATTGAGGCACTGGCGTTAGATGAGTTGTTTTCACCACAAGGCTGGCAGGTGCGGCGAGTAGCAGATACTGAGGATATTTTGCAACGGACGCTTCGCGCGGATCAAGCAGTTTCAGTCCGGGAATCTAAGAAGGATGCGAGCCTGCTCCTTGTGGATACGTCACGAGCTGGTGCGGGTATGGACGGAATCTACAGTGCCGCACGCGAGATTACCGAAGCGGATCTATTTAAGGATGCATTGCGTCTCGCGGCAAAGGAAATTACGAATCTCCTCGGTAAGACCGTACGCGAATACTCCGAGAAGGCAGTTAAGAAGGCGCGCGGAGGTGGGCGGCACTACAGCGTCTCGCCCTGGACTGAGTTTCATTTTTATGCGCGAGTCGCGCATGAAAAGCGCCATCCGGGCGAGCTTGTCTGGATGCTTGGACTATGGCCAGTGCAAGCAGGCAATGGAAGAGAAGCCAGTATAAACGAGCTGGACGAATCTCGATTCTTCGTTGACCGGTTGCTGGGTCCGGTGTTTTCGGGGCAGACGCCACCTCAGAGAATTGCGTCACTAAAACTATTAGAACCGTCAGAGCAACAAAGCGTGGATCTAGAGCGCTTATTACGGTCGGCGGCGACAAGACCACTGCTGACTTCTCTTGAGCAATTGGCTTCACAACCTCATCTGTGGATTAATACGCTCAAGCGGGAGGGTGCCACCCACGTGATTCACGCACTGGAGTTGGTTCCTTGGACTACGAGCCAAGGAAAACTCGCAAAGTGGTCAGGGATGACTCAGGAACACAATGAACCACCCCTATTGACCCTCGATCCAAACTCAGCCACGAACGGAAACTATTCGCATCTCGAGGTCCGCTGGAGAGCGCGCCCTGATAATCTAGTAAAAGATTCCGTTCAGTATCATATTTCGATTGTAACGGACATGGACGAGCCGCTTGTGTCTCGGGATGTGTCACATTCGGCAAAGAACGAAGAAAAGTTCCGATTTACCAATGATGATTTTTCGGACCTCAGCGAAGATGCGTTGATCAACGCGAAACTTATAGTTTCCGTGATAGGTGATGCGTTGGTTCCTCCGCAGGAGAGTGAGGAGTTTGTAATTCGTTTCGGAACGCCACCTGACAAGGTAACCAGTGGCGTTGGCAAAATCGTGCGTACATTCAGCGAGGGGTTGATTGAACTCGATGAGCGGGAAACCGTCACTTCTTTTGCGGCTTCAACTGGTCTACCTCCGTTGGATTCCAGAGGGTACATCGTTCTGCGCACGTCACAGCGAGGCAAGAACTTTCGAGTATATCGTCCACCACTCATAGCCGAAGTTGAGAATGACTGGGTCGCCCGCTCGGGTCAAATCGGGCGGTGGCGGGTTAGAGTGCGAGCTTCTGGTGCGCGGGCCGGACTTGCAGAGTTTGTACCGCTCGAAGGAGCAGATGAACGGTCCATAAATGCTTCGCGCCGCCTCGCCGAAAGATTCGACGCCTCCGGCGGCGGTGTGGGGCAGGTTTACGACCAAAATTCTAAAGTAATCGAATCACTGGTGAAAGACTATCTTTTAGCGTGGGCGGCAGCATTTGACGCGGAACCATCTCTCGCTCTGGTCAACACGGTCGAAATCCAGTCGCTTTCCGGAAGAACAGTCGGTTTGATAGTGCTGCCGTCACACCCATTGAGGGTTGCGTGGCATGCGTCATACGACAACTTGGTCCTTCACACGCGCTTCGAGCAAGGTGCGGCGGTAAAGCAGATTCGAGAAGAACTGGGCTTGTTGGACGGAGCAATGTTCCCTGCATTTCTTCCGGGACTTGCCGGCGGGACATTCGTGTTTGCCGACACGCTCGGGTTTCATGCGGTTGGCATGGTGCTGGACAGTGACCCGGAGCCAAAAGCTGCAATGGCGATTCTTGCCCGCGCACTCGGGGAAAGCGAGTTGTCAGATGGCGCTCCAACAGTTGGCCGGCAGAGCTCTGAGGTGCTGGGAAACGAGATTTTGAAGTACATCGAGTGCCATGATACTTCACGACTGATACATATTCATGCATTACGGCCGGGCGACGGACTGACGGTCGCTCGTTCGCTCGGTCACGTCCAGAAACAAATCCTGCGTAGTCCCGCCGACGCCGACGAAGAATTGGAGGCTGCCGCTCCATCTTTCGTTCTGGAGCTGTATCCATCAGAGGCTCAACGTGGCATCGCGGGACGGTTCATTGCCGAGGCCCGTGCAAAACGCCGTAGCGGTGCGGGTGTAGTGCTGGAAGACGACCAGTGGATGCTGCAATCATCAAGTCTGCCAGGCGGCCTGACTCTGCCTCGATTGCGATGGGCCCGCAAATCAAATGTCGAACCAACGTCAGCCGCGCATCTTGCCATTGCGTTTGATACATTCGAGTCGCGTGTGATTGCTGAGCCCGTCAACGAGGCAACTTCGCGGCGCCCTTACTTTGCTTTTGGTTTGATGTCGTTCTTTGACCGAGATTACCACAGCCTTCCGGCGCCGGTGTGGCGAAGCACTGTCACCAATGCGACGGAGGGGGAAAAGCATCCTGCCGAAAAAGTACTTACCGAACGCCTTACCAAAGTGCAACAGGCGGTTCAGAACTGTGTCGTTCGGGGATTGAACAAAGATGAGGGAGTTGTCGTCCTGCAAACTGAGATTTCTCCGGACAAGACCGACGAACTATTTAACTTGCATAAACTTTGTGACTGGGTAATCACACTCGATCGCAATGCCGGAATTGAGTATTTCGACTCGCCGAGAGATAACCGCCGCATTTACGAACACTATGTTATCGACTGCGTACCTGAAAGAGAGGATCTCGGCTGCCTGCAACTAATCACATCGACCAGCAACATCGACGAGGTGCGAAACCTGCTCGATGATGCCTTGGACCGGATGAGCCTCAGTCGCAGTCAGCGAAACGCGCGGTTCTTGCTTGAGCATCTCAAATCGCTTAGCGGCCGACTGGCGATCCGCTTGACTGGCCAGAAGGAGAATGCTCCAATTTCTGAGTTGATAGCATTGGCGCTGTGCCACGCGAATTGTTTGGACAGCGCTGATACTGGAAATGATGCCTGCTGGACTGCGCTGCGTAATGGTTTCTTTATGCCGGTCGATGACATACGCGATCTGCTACCACCCGTCTCGGATAGTTCCGGGGAGGAAGAGAATGCGTCAGACGAAGAAGGTGAGTCTGCGAGGAAGGCAACCCGTCCGGATTTGATTCACGTGTCTCTTTTGCCTCGCAGGGGGCTGCTGTTTCGGATCGTGGAGGTAAAGTATCGAAGACACTTACGAACTGCGCGCAGCCCTGAGACCCTAGAGGGAGTGCGACAGCAAGTAGAAACACTCAGAACACGATGGGACGGATGGTACGGTGGCGAGGACGTATGCGATTCATTTCGGGCTGTGCGCCGGGCTAAGTTGGCCCGGGTCCTAAAATTCTATGCCGACAAGGCAAGGCGACACGCAGACGACGAGAGTGCCGTTGGGTTGTCGGCGGAGAATCATGCTGACTTGACTTCAGAAATTGATCGCCTAGTCCAAAAGGGTGCGGACTACTCGTTCGCATCGCTCGAGCACGCTGATCGAGGTTGGGTATTCTGCCCGGAGTACTCGGGCGGCCGCCCCCTAGACATTACACCAGCGGGGTGGAGCACGAAAATATTCCTTTTCGGTCCAGATCCAAGTTTTCGGCGCGGTGCCAGCGGCCAACCATCTATGCCAGCGGCCGCAGTAGCCCCCACGCCGAATGGCTCATTGCTCGTCGGTTCAAAAGACGAAGCTGCTGAAGGGAAATCGGGTGATTCGGTGAAGGCTGAAAATGCCGAGCCTAGCGGTCATAAACAATACTTGGTTAATGAAGAGGCAAGTGAAGTCCAAAGTCAAGGGGGCGGGGATTCCAAACTAAATCCTCAATCAACAGAAACAGTTTCCGTACACGGAGCAACTGGGCTGGCTGAACAAAAAGACAGTTTAAATCCATCCATTATCCTGGGGACAAGCTCGCATTCAGGCGCGGAAGTCTGTTGGAGCCCGTCAGTGCGGGGTAACCCACATTTGCTCGTCGCTGGGTTACCTGGCATGGGGAAGACAACTTGCCTGCTAAACCTCTGTAGGCAAATGCTCACGCTGGGCATCCGCCCGATCGTGTTTTCTTACCATCAGGATATTGACGAAAAACTACAGCAGCTGGTAGGAACCGTTCGCTTTGTCGATTTTGATGGACTTGGATTCAATCCACTTCAGGTTTACGACAGAAATTCCAGAATGGCGTATCTTGACGTCGCTGGAACGATGCGGGACATTTTTGTAGCGATTTTTCCGGAGCTTGGCGACATCCAAGGCGCGCAAATTCGCAAAGCAATAAAGGACAGTTTCGTTGAACTCGGCTGGGATGATGCTTCGGCCAATCCCGCCCAGTTAATTGTTCCTGCGTTCTCGCGATTCGTCGAAATTCTGCGGTCAGTTCCGAAACCAGACCGTGGCCTGAGGGCACTTCTCTCACGGCTCGATGAGTTAAGTGATTACGGCTTCTTTCGTGGCGCGGAAAACGGGGAGAGTTTATGGGATTCAGAGCTGCCCGTGGTTCTGCGAATCCATTCAACTCAGAATGATAATCTTCAGAAAGCATTTGCGTCGTTAGTTTTTTACGGCCTCTATAAAGACATGTTTCGGCGTGGTATTCAAGAAAATATTACACACGCCTTGATCTTCGACGAAGCGCATCGCGCTGCAAAACTTCAATTAATCCCTACGATGGCGAAGGAATGTCGCAAGTACGGCATTTCGCTTGTACTCGCATCGCAGGAGGCGCGAGACTTCCACACATCAGTCTTCTCGGCAATTGCCAACTATCTGGTTCTGCGCCTGACTGAATTGGATGCCAAAGCGCTTGCCCGAAACGTTGCTACCTCGGATCAAGAACGCAATGTGATCGATCGAGTAAAGCAATTAGATAGATTTCAAGCACTATATTGTAGCGAGGGGATTAAGAAACCGGTGCCACTACGCCTAATGCAGTGATTCCATCGCAGGTGCGTGAGGGGCGACATTGGTTTTTGATGCGCACAGCCTGCCGGACGTGCCAGCCGGGGCTTACATGCTGAAGATTGGCATGTACGATGCAGTCACGCAAGTGCGGTTTGCGGTGAGCGCTGCGAATGGCGCGGTGCTGCCGGATGGAATTTTACCTTTGGGTTCGATCGCTATACCGTAGCTCTAATTGGCGCCCGTAGCCCGCGGTCTCAACATCAAGCGCTACAAATGAGGGCGGAGTAACGGTTCTGGTCTTGGTTTCGGGTTTGGGTTCGGGGCTTATGTCCATCATGTGGTCTTCGCTTCGGCTAAAAGGATTTGTAGTACCGCTTCATGGAGACCGATCACGTTTGCATATATGATCAAAGTGTCGATTCTTTCGTGTATTCGATGATCATCGTGGGTAACGCTCTTGTCGGAGTCGGGATGCGCCAGCCAATTGCGTATGTCGTTAAACTTTTGGATACTCTCATCTCGGAACCAGGGCCGGTCGGGAGTACCGTGTGTAAGGTTCTTGAAGCAGGTAAGTTGCCGCACGAGATGCATCTTTGTCGCAAACGTGGTGCAATTAAGCAAGTCCCATCGGTTATAGCCACCATCGTGCAGAAACTGAAAACCCTTCTTTTCGTACAATTCGATTGCATCGTGCAAATAGGGTGGTTTCAGAAGGACTATGGATTCAGAAGAATAGCGGTGCAGTAGATCTAGCATGGAAATCTCCAAGTTGGAGACTGCTGCGTAGACGCATATTCGAATGCCATTTCCGCTCCACACGGCAGTAGGATCAACTACGGCCAATGTTTCTTCTTTGCGCGGCACAAAAAACCAGGGGTCATCGTGGTCATATTTCCGTGCGCCTAGGAGTTGATGGGCTTCGTAAAGGGAGGTTGTGGGCTTTAGGAATTGTGTTTTTCTAAAGTGGCGCATTAGTTCTGAGGCAGTCGGGGTGGCCTCGGGTTCTACGTCGTAGAGGTCACTGAAATTGAGGTACCCTATCGGCTTACCTGATTTGGTGACGATTGCGCATACGTCGGAGTCGTATAGTGCTTGGCCGCTTATCAAGTCAGCGTGTGGGTCATCAGACAAAATGTAGTCCTTGTCATAGCTTGGCAGGGTCTCAAGATTGGCTTCGGAAAGTGGAATCATGCGCATGTAATGCGCAAAGTTGCCATTCAAATAATGTAGTTCTTCGGTTGGCATAGCGGGCTAAGTCCTAGGAGTGTCGGTGTATGTGGGTTCCTTGCGTGGCAATTGTAATGGGATGCGCACAGCCTGCCGGACGCCAGGTTGGGCTTGGGTTCGAGCGCAAGGCCGCTGTTTAGAAGGTGCGGCGGGTTAGTTGTTTTCGCGCGTGGCGGACTCAGTGGGGGGTGCGGCTTGTTGCGGGTTCGTTAGCAGGTAGCACAAGTGAGTGATGCAGGTGGACGCAGGGCGATTGAGGCTGTGGACGGAGGGTTCAGTGTGAGTGGGCGTGGGAGAGGGGTACTGTGCGGTAGAAATGGCTGATCGGCGGCCACTGGCTAGTTACAGCGTTCAGGGTCGGTAGGATGGTCAGGGGCGCATGAGTATTGTCCCGCGGGTAGGTTTTGATTAGCCTGGTTTGCGGCGCCGCGGTTCTTCTTTATTGGTGGCGGGAATAGTGGAAGCGGGTAAATTGGTAGGCCGTATAATTTGTATATACGGTCTTGAAGTGGCTTTTTGCCGGAGGAGATTGTGTGCTAACAAGAGGGCGGGTGAAGAAAGATGGCGTGAACCGACTGTAGGGCGGAAATGAGAGTTTGACACAGATGCCGCCCGCCATTTACTCCAAGGGTTTTGTGCGTAATTTCACCTGCCATAGGTCTGGAGCGGCGCGCGTATGGTGAGTCTTTCTCCGTTCACGAGTGTTTTTCCAGCCGTGACTGCTGCACTGAAAGAATTTCGTCTCAAAGTTACAACTGGCGGTACGCGCATCAGGCGCACCATTAGGCTGGTGAAATTGACAGCTCTTTTTGTGCAGTTTCAAGGGGCGCGACCGCCTTGGATTACTGCGAAGCCATACTTCGGCGCGCGTTGGACGAAGCCAGCTACTTTCTGGAACCCAAGGCCGTACGCGTCATCGTCCACGACGCGACGCACCGCAATCCGGCATAAGTGGTCCAATGGCTCGCCGAGGCGCGGCATTTGGAGGAGGGGAAGCTCAGGGACGGCGCGGTCATCCTATGAAAAGTTCACAGCTGGCGGAATAATGACTGGGAAATTCATGCGATGAGCGATGATACCCAGCCGGTAGATCCCGATGAGATCTTCGCCATGAGCCCTGCCGATCAGGTGCTGCGGCAGCAGTTGAATACTCTGAGCTACTGGTCCGAGCGCATAAGACTGAAGGCGCTTGAGGCGGATGAGGATTCTGGCACAGCAACCGTGGTGGCGCCGGCTGGCTTGCCGGAGCACTGGTCGCTCTTGCGAGGGGTGAAACTAAGACCTTGGCAGGAGGACTGTGCTGAGCAGTGGTTCAAGGCTGGCAAGCGTGGAGTGGTCAAGGTCGTCACCGGCGCGGGTAAGACGGTCATGGCCTGCCGCATCATCGAGCGGCTTCAGAATGGCGAAGTCCCCAATCTCTGCGTTGCAGTCATTGTTCCAACCATCGTCCTATTGGATCAATGGTATGAGCTATTTATACGGGACAGCAATCTTCCTCCTGCCGCCATCGGTCGTCTGGGCGGAGGATATCACGACAAACTTGAAGGGCGGGTGCGGATCCTCGTCTCCGTATTGGTCTCCGCTGCATTCAAGCTCCCGAAGATCGCGGAAAATTTGAGCGGGCCGCTGCTGCTCATCGTGGACGAGTGCCACCGCGCCGGTGCCGCCAAGATGTCGGAAGTGTTCGGCACCCGCCGCGATTACAGCCTTGGTCTGTCAGCCACCCCCGAACGCGAGTCCGAGGCGGAGGAGGAGGATGATTCTGCCGCTGTGGATCAGGAACCCGATGTACGAGAGAACTTCGCGGATAGCCTGGTCGGAAAGGAGTTGGGGCCTGTCATTTACGAACTTGGTTACCTTGAGGCGCTTGAGGCCGGCATCCTCGCGAAGTTCCAAATCTTCCACTACGGCCTGCCGCTGGAACCGCAGGAGCGGACGCGCTACGAGCGCATGTCACGTGAAATCACCGACCTTCGGCGCAGCCTGCAGAGCCAGGTGAAGGGCCGGCCGATCGATGGAGGCGCCCTGGTGGGATGGGCGCGCAAGGTGGCACGCGGAAGCTCAGCGCTTTCCCGGCAGGCTGCCCAGTATGTGGCGCTTACAGGGCAGAGAAAGGCACTTGTCTATCACGCCAAGGCGCGGGCTGCTGCGGTCGAGGTCCTCGTTGCTGAATCCCTTGAAATTGCGGATGACACCCGCGTGCTTTTGTTTCACGAATCGATCGCGGAAGTGATGCATCTTTTTGCCGTGCTTCGGAACAAACACTACGCTGTGGTGGTTGAGCACTCACAGCTTTCGGACAGCCTACGTGCGGAGAGCTTGCATCTTTTCCGAATCGGCGCTGCCCGGATTCTGGTTTCGGCGCGTTCGCTCATTGAGGGCTTCGACGTGCCCGCCGCGGATGTGGGGATCGTGGTCGCCTCAACAAGCTCGGTCCGGCAGCGCATCCAGACCCTCGGCCGAATCCTCCGCAAGAAACCCGACGAGGATCGGGCCGCCTTGCTGCATGTCCTCTACGCGGCTGGGACAACGGACGAGATGATCTACGGTAAGCAGGATTGGAGTGCGGTTACCGGCGCGGAACGAAATCGTTATTTCGTCTGGGATCCAACACAGTCGGGGTCTAGGCCTCTTGAAAAAGATGGCCCGCCCCGAACTCCCAAACCCACGGAGGACAAGATCGATTTGGGTGCTCTTCAGGAAGGCGCAGACTATCCGGGTGCCTATGAAGGAATGGAATTTTCGTGTGATTCCCAAGGCAATGTGAAGGACTCCAGCGGGCGGATCGCCTCCAATCCGCAGGACGTCCCAGCCCTGATCCAACAGGCCCGGGGCAGTTTTGGCAGATTCCGTGTTACACCGCTGAGAAACGCCATCCTGGTTTCTGCCGGCGAGGGTGGTCGCCTCATTTTCGTTTCCATTCTTACCGAGCCCTTCAAGTTCACCGACAAAGTGTTTCCAGTACAATTAGGCATCGAGTTGCTGGTCCGCTCAAAGGCCGGCGGATACCGCATCGCCCGCAAGATTCCTGGCGGCGAGGCTTTCGCCCGCACGACCAGGGAAGCTGCGGACAAGAAACGCGGCGCGGAGGCTGAGACTTTGGTGAAGCGCGTTAAGCAATGTGAAATCGAGACGGGAAAGCAGATTCGCAAACTCCTGCTTCTGCCATCCGGCGAGGTCGTGGCGTACGTTGGCGGGCAGCGAATTGTTCTTCTCACCCTGACTGCCGGCCTCGAATTCGCAGATTGCAATTTGCCATGAGCCCATTCATATTTGATCCTCTGCCCAGAGCGGTATCATGGACCGGACGTTACAACCGCATAGCAGGCAAAGAGAGCGTTTTCCACGCCACCGCCGCCGGGTCTGTCCAGGCACATTGGAAGCCGAGCAACACGGGGGAAGTTCTGATTTCGAGGATTGTGGATCAGTCGGCGGAAAAAAAAATGGCTGGGGCAATCAATCATGTCAAGGTGGTGTACGCCGGTTCACCGGGAGGCTCTTTTCAAATCAATGAGTATGGCCAGGTCATCTGTCCTATAAGTGGGTCATCGTCTCGATACTGGGTTGGCAATGTCTCCGGAGTTCCGAGCTTTGCCGACCCCCGCACTCCTGGATCCACCTTCGAATTGGCCCTCCCACCTGACACCGAGCCGGGAACTCCGTGGGAGCGGCCCTACATCGGGATGAGGTTCAATTTCGATACGGCAGGTTCCATCTACTTCCAGAAGGACGATGGAGACGTCAAGCTCAGGATACGCTTGGCCACTACGACCCCCGACCTTGTGAGGCGCTTCCGGCAAGTGCGGGGCGGAGGCAGCACGATCCGGTTTGTCGTCAACCTCCATGGCGCCGTGCTCACAAAGCAGGAGTCGGACTGGCAACCGGTGTTCGTCGGGTTCATTGACCCCGCCAGTTGGTTCCCGAGGGAGCCCTGAATTACCACCATGCCTGACTCTTTAATTCCCTTCGAGGGCAACACAAACACTAGCGTCGTCAAACAGGGCAAGTACCGGGTCGTCCACGCGCGGGACGGCTTTGCCGTGGAGGTGATTGTCGAAACTCTTGATGGCATCCGCTCCTTTCCGACCAGCCGCGAGCATCCGGAGCTGATTGCGATGGTCAACAATGTGAAGGGTGTTTCAGCCGGAAGGGACGGCGGTCCTTTTTACATTAACGAGTGGCATCAAGTGATCGTGCCAGCCGGTGACCCGGTGAAATACTACTACGCTGGCGATTATCCGCATTACATTGTCCTCTCCCTCGACGGCGTCGAGTTTAGCGGACGCCCTCACGACGATGCCGGCAATCTCCTCAAGCCGGGCGACCCGTGGAGCGGCCGGCCCCGGCCGGGGATGGGCTATGTGCTGATGGCAGGCGGCGCGGACATCAGGTTTATTGTCGAGTTGAGTCCCGGGCGCGAAAAACTCTACCGCCTCAGCAAAGAAGTGGGCGAGGAGCGAGCGCGCCGTACGGCACGCAAGATAGCCATGGTCAAGGGCAATGCTGGCGGTAGTTTCTACGTGAACGAATACCGCGCAATTTTCGGCTCACAGAAAAGCGAAAACATTTACAACTACGTGTTTATCGGCCTGCTTACCGATGAGGACGCGTGGTTTTCCAAGTGGAGCCCGAAAGCGCCTGATGGGGCGCCGGATGCGAGACCGGATCCTTCTCCCTTTCAACCCGATGCCGTTGCCGGTAATCCGGCGGCGCCTGCCCCGTTAGTGGAGGTAGGCCTGAGGCCGAATGAGAAAAAACTCGAAATCGCCGATGGAGAGACCGGCCATTCGATGGAGTCATTGTTTGGCGCTTACATGCGCGGCGCTTGTATAGTCAGCATCGAGGATCCCTTTCTGATCAGGCAGCATCAGCTCGCAAATCTGCTCCGTTTTTGTGAAATGCTGGTCCGACTTGGAACGGTCCGGTCAGTGAATCTGGTTACTAGGGAGCTGTCCGACGAATCGCTTGGGCGACTGGAAACCATCAAGCGCAGCCTCGCCGGCTATGGTGTCGAGATGTCCTACAAAGCTTCCGGTACGTTGCACGACCGGCAGATTGTAACCGATACTGGCTGGGGAATCAGCCTCGGGCGCGGTCTGGACATTTACAAGAGGCCGGATGACTGGCTCGCGGTGGGCGCGACCGACTTCGCTTTTCGCCCTTGCTACGAAACCACGATCATTTTTCATCGAATGGGAAATGGGCACGCCATGAATGTGGGTGGCTAGGTGAATGAGTGTGCTCGCAAGTAAATTGAGGAGTGATCTGGGAAAGGAGGCTTAAAAGGTCGGTAGCTTCGCGGAGCTTACGGCCAAGGCACTTGGGCGCACCCTGATGGCGACTGGTACATTGGCGAGTGGAAGGACGGTGAACTCAATGGCCAAGGCACCATGACGTGGGCCTATGGCGACAAATACACCGGCGAGTGGAAGGACGGCATATTCAACGGACAAGGCACCAGCACGTATCCCAATGGCGACAAGTACGTCGGCGAGTGGAAGGACGGCTTACCCAACGGTCATGGCACCTACACAGAGGCCGATGGCAACAAGTA
>Ga0209553_1000609_pt1 | contig 18490 bp, 15 predicted proteins | sample LauGreFBDMM110DN_2_FD_188217 | JGI IMG/M metagenome (GOLD analysis project Ga0209553, IMG submission 188217) | Freshwater lake microbial communities from Lake Michigan, USA - Fa13.BD.MM110.DN (SPAdes) (version 2) | ecosystem: Environmental > Aquatic > Freshwater > Lake | place: Lake Michigan...
GAGCGCGATGTCCTCGAGGCCGCGGCGAGTTTTCGTCTCACGCATTTTCCGATTGTCGGCGAGGGCGTCGACGATATCCGCGGTCTCCTCCCGGTGAAATCATGGTTGCTCGCGCAACCGCGTCGCAGCATCGCGGATTCGTTGCTGCAGGTGCATTTCATTCCTGAACTCGCGTCGCTTGAGCACTTGCTCGAGCACTTTCGCAAGACCGGAGTAAAGCTCGCGATCGCTGTTGATGAATACGGAGGCACAGCAGGCGTTGTCGCAGTCGAGGACTGCGTTGAGGAAATCATCGGCGACATCGTTGGCACTGGCGAACATCCGCTCGCATCACCAGTCGAACTTTCCGATGGTCGTTGGCGCGTGAGTGGTGAGATGAGTGCGCAGCGGTGGAGTGAGGTCTTCGGGCTTCAAATCCGATCGGGCCGCACGAGCACGGTGGCTGGGCTCGTGCTCGATCGATTGACGCGAGTTCCACGCGTGGGTGACCGCATCCAGTTGGGCAACGTGCTGCTCGAAGTCGAGTCGATGGATGGCGCACGCGTCGAGACGGTGCTCGTTTCGCAGGAGGGCGACGAATGAGTCATCCTTCTGATGTGTTCATGTACGCCGGTATCGCGCTCGGTGGAATGATGCTCGCGGGAATCGCATCGGGCCTTGAAACAGGCATTTACACGCTGAGCCGCGTTCGGTTGTTCGTGCGAGCTGCCCGAGGTGATGCGCGGGCAGTGGTGCTTGAACGCGAGCTTCGCGCACCGGAGCGTGTGCTGAGTACGGCGCTCCTTGGTCAAGCGTGTGGCGGTTGGATCGGCGGACTCGGCATCGCAACTGGACTCGAAGCGATGGGGCTTTCGACGTGGGCTGCAGTCGTCGCAGAACTTGCCATCCTCACGCCGATGCTTTTCATCATCGGCGACGTGATGCCAAAAGAACTCTTCCGCACGAACGCGGACCGTTGGATGCCGACCTTCGCGCGACCGTTGTGGTTCCTCAGACTGCTGTGCACATGGACGGGCATCCTTCCGGTGCTCTCTGCACTCGCGCACACCATTTCTCGCGCGACCGGCGCATCACGCGCGGGTGCGCCGATCGATGCACGCCAGCGTGTCTTCACGCTCTTGCATGAAGAGAGCGACAGCATGAGTGAGCAGCAGATGGGAATCGCTGAACGCGTGTTCACGATGCGCGGCGTAACGATCGGTGCCGAAATGGTGCCCTGGAAGCAAGTGGTGACGCTGAGCATCGGGGTGACAGCGCTTGATCGGCTCGAAGTGCTTCGGCGCGCGCCGTTCAGTCGACTTCCTGCGATGGATCAATCAGGAACCGTGCTCGGCATTGTCTCCGCACTTGATGTGCTTCTTTCTCCCGCAGCACAGACCGCTTCACTTGTCACGGCAATTCCAATCTTGCCGCCCGAGACCCCAGCGCTCACCGCGCTTACTGCGATGCGCGCTGCTCGTGTACCGATGGCGATCGTCGCAGAACGTCCTGATAGACCGCTCGGATTGGTCACTATCAAGGACCTTGTCGAGCCGCTCGTTGGGGATCTTGCAGCGTGGTAACGGCATTCGCGCGCGAGTGGTTTTGATTCCTCTTCTTGCTATACTCCTCGCCCTCCGCGTGGGGCTTGTAGCTCAGCTGGCTAGAGCGCACCCCTGATAAGGGTGAGGTCGAAGGTTCGAGTCCTTTCAGGCCCATTCGCATATGCAGCCGTTCCAGAAATGGGACGGCTGCATGCTTTTTTGGGTGCAGAAGACTTGGGAAGCTGACTTGTGTTGCATTACTCGAAGCAGCGATCCCGCAGGTCGGCCGTTCCACCCTATGCTCTCTTCCCCTCTTCGGCGAACCCGAAGGGACTCACTCATCCTCACCACGACTTTGGAGTACTGAACGAAATGCGTCGCGCAAAGATCTCGATCATCGGAGCTGGAAATACAGGTGCTGCTTGCGCAGTGTGGGCTGCATCAAAGGAACTTGGAGACATCGTGCTCCTCGATATCGCTGAGGGCGTTGCAAAGGGGAAGGCGCTCGACTTGTATGAAGCTGCGCCGATTGAAGGATTCGATTGCCGCATCGAAGGTGGCAGCGACTACGCGCTCATCGCCGACAGCGACATCGTCATCATCACTGCAGGTATTCCGCGCAAGCCAGGGATGAGTCGCGATGATCTCATTCAGACGAACGTGAAGATCGTGCGCGAGGTCTCGCAGAATGTTGCGAAGTACGCCCCGAACTCGATTCTCATCGTGCTCTCGAATCCACTCGATGCGATGGTGTACACCGCATGGAAGAGTTCGGGATTCCCCTCAAGTCGCGTGCTCGGACAAGCAGGATGTTTAGACGTTGCGCGCTTCCGCGCATTCCTTTCGCTCAAACTCGGTTGCTCGGTCGAGGACATTCAAGCGCTCTTGCTCGGTGGCCACGGCGACGACATGGTGCCGCTTCCTCGCTTCACAAGTGTGCATGGCATTCCTATTGATCAGTTGCTCTCCGAAGCAGACATCAATGAGTGTGTGCAGCGCGCGAAAGTTGGCGGCGGCGAAATCGTGCAACTCATGGGCACGAGCGCCTACTACGCGCCTGCGGCTGGCGTGATTCAAATGGCGGAAGCAATCATCAAGGACAAGAAGCGCATTCTTCCTTGCGCGGCCTACTGCGAAGACGCGTTTGGTGTTGCGCCTGGTCAAACAGGCAAGGGTTTCTTCGTCGGCGTGCCTTGCATTCTCGGCAAGGGCGGCATGGAGAAGGTCGTCGAAGTGAAATTCAACGATGCGGAAGCCGCACTCTTTGCGGAGAGCGCGCAGCATGTGAAGGATCTCGTTGCCGTTGTGCAGAAGCTCTTCCCAGAGCTCGGTTGAGCCGCAACATTTCGTCAAGCAAGTGAGTTTCGACGCACGCGAATGCACACATTCGCGTGCGTCGTCTTTTTATGCGGCGGTCACGACTGCGCTGGGTTCGGCAACAAGCCGCATGGCGGTGTAGTCGGCGATGAGTTTCGCAATGCGATCGAGCGGGGCGACAACTTGTACTGCGCCGCAACGAATCGCTTCGCGTGGCATGCCGAATACCACGCAACTCTGTTCGTCTTGCGCAACAGTGACAGCACCCGCGCGGCGCATCGAGAGCAACCCCGTTGCACCATCGCCGCCCATGCCGGTCATGATCAACCCCATCGCGCGCGCGCCAGCAACTTGCGCAGCACTTTCGAAGAGCACTTCAACGGATGGCTTATGCCGAAGCACGCGTGGTCCATCGGCGACGCGGACAACCCAACGAGTTCCTTCACGCGCGACACGCATGTGACGATTTCCTGGCGCAAGGAGCGCACGTCCCGTTTGCACGACATCACCGTCCTCCGCTTCCTTCACTTCGATTCGGCACAGTGTGTTCAGCCGATCTGCGAATGCTTTCGTGAATCCTTCGGGCATGTGTTGCACCATGACGATCCCCGGCGTGTCTTGCGTAAGTTCAGAGAGCACGACGCGGAGCGCTTCGGTTCCGCCCGTTGAAGTTCCAATCGCAATCAATCGATCGGTTCCTCCGCGCGATTGCTGCAGCAGTGGGCCTGTTGCACGAAGCGTGGTTGCGATTGACGGCGCAGGAGTTGCGGTCATCCCGAGCGACAGCGCATTCGCGCCCTGCGGCGAGAGGAGCCGAGCCGTGCGTGCGCGGTTTGATGCCGCGACACGCACGAGCTCGGCAAGCCGAGCGGCAACTTCGCCCACGCTAAAGTTTCCGCCTGGCTTGGAGACAACTTCAAACGCGCCAGCCTCGAGACAATCGACGGCGAGCGAGCAACCTTTCGGCGTGAGTGAGGAACAGACAATCACTGGCACGGGATGAAATTTCATCAACTTCCGAAGGAACGTGAGCCCATCCATTTTGGGCATTTCGAGATCGAGGATCACGCAGTCCGGATTGAGCGCGAGGATTTTCTCTCGTGCATCGAAGGGATCAGCAGCGGTCGCAACAACCTCGATGCCCTCGTAGCGCACGAGTTGGTTGCGCAAAACTTGGCGCACCACGGCGCTGTCGTCAACAATGATGATTCGTGCGTTGGGCATCGGCGGTTTCTCGAACAATCGCAGGCACTAGGCAGCGATGACATGGACTTCGAGTCGTTCGCCTTCGGCGTTGAGGACGCAACTTCCCACCAAGTTTTTGCGCGGCGAAGCTGATGTGCGCGGAAGCCCGAGTGAGTAGCAGCAATTTGTGCCGCCGAGTTCGAGAATCATCGAGCCACCTACGATGTTCGCGAGTTCACGCACCGCTTCGGCAGCAGTGGAGTCACTCACTTCGGAGGGCTCGCATCCGAGCAAACTTGCGGCGAGATTTCGGCCGAATCCAGCACTCGCGACGAGGTCGATGCCTCCATTGCAAGGGCCGGAGTAGTCGATGCTCGCGGTCGTCGAGATGGGAGGGAGTGCCTGTGGATCATCGGCTGGATCTGCGAGTACGAACGCAGTGCGTTCGAGAGCGTCGATCGTAATCCGAGCGAGCATCGTGGCGTCAGGATGAAGGACATTCTTAGAATCGGGCGTCGGTTCAGGCATGATGTACTCCAGCGTGGAAGTGAGGTTCAGCGGTCAGTCGCGACACCGAGGACTTCGGTGATCAGTCGGCAGAGTTCTTCGGGTTCGAAGGGTTTGCGCAACGTGTGACGCACGCCGTACTCGCGCATGCGCTCGAGTCGTGCGCGGTTCGCTTCGGTTGAAACAACAACAACGGCGACATCCGCGAGATCGGAGTGTTCGCGAAGTTCTTTCGCAAATGCTTCGCCATCCATGACGGGCATGTTGAGGTCGAGCAGCACAAGATCGACCCACACGCTCGACATCACATCGAGTGCTTCGCGACCATTGCCTGCTTCGAAGATCCGTTCTGGCTGAACTCCAGCGAGTCGAACGACTTTCTTAATCGCGGCTCTCAGAATTGGAGAGTCGTCGACGATGAGGACATGACAAGTGAGCGGCGGGTTCATGTGGTTCTCCCAAAGGCAGCTTTCGCTGCCGTGCGCTGCTGTGCGGTTTCGGTGAGCACAGCGATGACAAGTGGTTCGAGATCGGCGCGCGTAAGGCCGAGCCTCACTCGCGCGCCACTATCAAATGGATACATCATTCCATCCGCACCTAGTCCAAGCCCAGCAAATCGTGCCACCCAATCGGCTGCGTGCACGACATCACACGCGAGATCCGGCGGATCTTGCGGCGGCGTGTGATGCAGTCGAATCAATCGCGCCATCGAATCAGGAAGTTTCCATTGCTGTGCGAGCGCTGCGCCGAGTTCAGCGTGATCCGCGCCGAACTGCGCGTGCTCACACTCGAGAAATGGAAGACCCTCGCTTCGATCCGCGAGCGCATCGAGTGCGGCTGGACCAGCGAGTGAATCAATCACAATCTTGCCAACGTCGCGAAGCAATGCGCCCGCGAAACAGAGACCTTCATCGGCGCTGACGCGTTTAGCGATGAGCCCCGCGGCGATCGCACCTCCGACTGCAGCCTCGCTCAAGTCGCCGCGCCGCATGCCATACGCGCGTCCACCTTCGGCGAGAAGCCCACCGATTTCAGTTTCCATCGCAATGCGCACGAGAGCTCTCGTTCCGAGGCGACGAACAGCGTCAGGCAACATCACCGTCCCGCCGCGTGGGTTGTAGACAACGGAGTTTGCAATGCGCAGTACACGCGCTGCGATCGCTTCATCACTGCGCACGATGTGATCGATTTGCGTGAAGTCGAGATCGCGCCCGATCGCAGACAACAATCGCATTGCGGCTGCTGGCATCGCGGGTAATCCCTCGATGTGTGCAACGAGTGCGCGCGCTTCCTTTGAACTAAGTTGCATTAGCTCGGCCACAATGCACGCTCCTTTCCTTGACTCCTCACGAGAATGAAACCATCGGCGAGTCGGAGCGAGAGCGTCCTACTGTGCGAGCCACCGGTGTCATCCGCAGAGAGGAGCATGCCGTGCTTCCACAACAACTTTCGAAGCAGCGTTCGATTTCGACTCCCGATGCGAAAGTGCCCCTCGTCAGCAAGGACTTCTGCACCGCCTGCTGCGCAGATGATGAGTCGTTCGCGTCGCGCACCGAGTGCGAGGACGCGATCGAGAAGCATTGGAAATCCAGTGTCGCCAAACATGGATGGGTTTTCCGTAGCGCGTAGTTGGCTAATCGCCGCTTCGGGAAGCATGAAATGCAGCATGCCTCCAGCGCGCAAGATGGGATCCCACACCGTGACCCCGATACACGATCCAAGTGCATAGGTGATGATTGTGCGCGATGCGTCCTTGCTTGTCTGCAAGTCTGCGACGCCGACCGTGATGCGATCGGCATTGGCCGCGAGAAAAGGAACCGTGTCAGATCGGGGAGGTGGCATAAACCGAGCTCACTCCTTCGTGTAGATACTTGCGGCAGTTGTTTTGAAGGGCACCTTGAGCGACGAGAGCGTCTCAGCACTTCCGACGATGAGCCACGCACCAGGCTTGAGCATGGAGTGCATGCGAAGCACGACTTCCTCGCGTGTCTCACGGTCGAAGTAAATCATGCAGTTGCGCAGCATGATGCAATCGAATGGCCCACCTATTGCGTGCGGCGGGTCCATGAGGTTGTGTTGACGGAACTCCACAAGTGCGCGTACTTCAGGACGGATGCTCCACTCAGGTTCGGAAGATTTCGGCGATGGCGTGAGCCAACGCTTGCGCCGTTCGGGCGAGAGACCTGCGAGTTGACTCTCGGGAAATACTCCAGCGCGAGCAGCAGCAAGCGCCTTGCTCGAGAGGTCGCTGCCTATGACCTTCACGTCCCAACGTTGCTCTGGTGGTAGCAATTCGAGTGCTTGCATCGCAATGGAGTAGGGCTCCGCTCCAGTCGAACAAGCGGCGCTCCAGAATCGAATCTTGCGGCCAGCAGCAGTGCGCTGGCCGCGCGCGAGTGGCGTCCACAATTCGCGTTCGAGAAAATCGAAGTGCGTGGAGTCGCGGAAGAAGCTCGTGACATTCGTGGAGAGGATGTCAAAGAACAACAGCATGTCCGACTCAGAGGGACTCTTCTCGATCCGTTGCACCCACTCCTCAATCGTTCCGCCTGATTTGCGCAGATGACTCGTGAGTCGATTCTGCACAAGCGAGAACTTTCGTTCCGTCAACGAAAGTCCCCAGCGGGCTCGCGCAAGTCGCGCGATGCGTTCGAAAAGTGAACCTGTCAGTGTGTCAAACATACGAAGTACCTCATGCAATCACTGTGTGCTGTCCTTAGAGCGCTGCGACAAACTTCACGCAGCGGCGCGGCTTGAAGCCGCAGCCGCCGCGGCCTGTGCGATTTGCTGTCGTTCGCGCGAACCAACAACCTCAGCGATCTCGAGCAAGAGAATGACTTTGTCCTTCACCTTGCCCATGCCCTGGATGTAACCGAGAGGAATCTCGCATCCGAACTCTGGCGGTGGCTCGATCGCAGACGGTGGAATATCTTGCACTTCGCGCACGCTGTCCACGACTGCGCCCATGACAGTTTGCTCGCCCTCGCTGTCGGTGCTCTCAAGCACGATCACACAGGTTTCCTTCGTCGCTTCAACTGCGGGAAGCGCAAAGCGCAATCGCAGGTCGATGACAGGGATGATCCTGCCTCGTAGATTCATCACGCCGCGCACATACGGAGGCGTTTGCGGAAGGGGAGTGATCGCGAGAAGTCCGATGATTTCGCGGACTTTGAGAATCTCGACACCGTATGTTTCCGTGCCGAGGCAGAACGAAAGAAACTTGTGCTCGTTCGCGTCGCGTTGTTTGCGCACGCCTTGATTAGTGGGTGTGATTGCGGGTGATGTGCTGCTGGGTCGATCGACAATGCTCATGACTGTGCTCCTTGAGATGACTTTCCGTGTACTTGCATTCCGTTGCGTTCGGCGCGGTCGTGACCGCGCGAGGCTGCCTCTTCGAGAAGACCACCGACATCGACGATGAGCGCTACGCGACCATCCCCGAGAATCGCGCCACCAGAAACGCCGCGCAGTGCCTCGCGAGCTCCGAGCGTTTTGATGACGACTTGTTGTTGACCGAGGATTTCATCGACGAAGACGCATGCGCGTCGCTTACCGGATTCGAGCACGAGGAGAAGTCCCTCGAAGAGATCATCGACTCCTTCTTGCACACCGAAGACTCGGTTGAGTCGGTGAATCGCCAAGTGTTGTTCGCCGACGCGCACAAGCTCGCCTCTGCCGAAGACAATCGTGAGATCATTCTCAACGGGGCGGAAGCTGCGCTCAATACTGAGTGTCGGGATGACGTAGCGCTGCGTTCCAACGCGCACGACCATCCCATCAATGATCGCCATCGTGAGAGGGAGACGCATGCTGAAGACAGAGCCTTCACCAGGCATTGAAGAGATTTCGACGTTGCCACGCAGCGCTTCGATGTTGCGTCGCACGACATCCATGCCGACGCCGCGGCCCGAGATGTCGGTGACTTTTTCCGCGGTGGAGAATCCTGGGAGGAATACATAGTTCCACACTTCAGCGTCGGGAATGTCGGCGGGATTGCGCGAAACATCGAGAAGCCCGCGTTCAACGCACTTTTTCAGGATGCGCTCGCGGTTGAGCCCGCGTCCATCATCCACAACTTCAATCACAATAGATCCGCCGGAGTGAAACGCGCGCAGAGTGAGCGTTCCGGTTTCATCCTTGCCCACGGCACGGCGATCCGCAGCACATTCAATGCCGTGATCGCATGCGTTGCGAATCATGTGCACGAGCGGGTCGCCGATCTCTTCTACCACATTGCGATCGAGTTCAACATCCTCGCCTTCAACGACGAGTTGCACTTTCTTGCCAGCTTTATGCGCAACGTCGCGCACGAGTCGCGCCATCTTTTGAAACGTCGCTTTGAGCGTCACCATGCGAAGTGACATGGATGTCTCTTGCAGGTCACGGACGATTTTGCCAAGGTGCGAGAGGTTGCGTTGGAGGCGTTGATCGACCACTGCGCTGATGGCGGGGTCTTGCATCACCATTAGTTGCGCGATGACAAGCTCTCCAACCTCGTTCACGAGGCTATCGAGGCGCATGGTTGAGACCTTGACAGTCTGATCACCTCTGCGCATCGCCGTCACGCGCGCGGACGGATCCGTTGCTGCTGGAATTGGATGGAGCGCATCCTCAGTCGCCGGCATCAGGGCTGATGCGTCGTTCTTTGCGACGGATGCGCTGACCGTGGGCTCCGACGCACTCGACTTCGCAACTTCAACATTCTCGCTTGCTGCTTCGAGTCGTGCGATGAGCCCTTCGACAGCGCGGCGAGTGGGAAGAGGTCCGCCAGTAATTCCCGCGATGAGTTGACCGAGCACATCAGACGAGACCAACACAAGATCAAGCACAGTGGTATCGAGCGCTCGGCGACCACTTCGAACTCGATCAAGCAGGCACTCCGCAGCGTGCGCGCATCGCACGACGGGCACGAGATTCATGAATCCCGCAACTCCCTTGATCGTATGAAACGCGCGGAAGATCACATTGACGTGCTCTGGATCGGCAGAGGATTTTTCGAGTTGAAGGACTGCATTCTCAGCGTTCGCGAGATGCTCTTTCGCTTCACCAACGAAATCAGAAAGGTTGTCATCGGCCGCGTCGAAGTTGAGGACGATGAGATCGTCGCCATCGGTCGTCTCGTTCACCACGACGCTTTGCACTTCAGCTGCTTCGACGCGTGCGCTCGGCTCACCATCCCCATGCAGCGCAGTTCGCGCGAATGCATCATCCGGCTCCGCAGCGCACGGATCATGCGCGAGTGCTGCCATGAGCGAACGAAGCCAGTCCGCGAGTGAGAGCACCGCGTCGACCGGGAAGCGGCCACACTCGAGTTCTTCTTCGATGTAGGTTTCAGTGTCGTGGCATAAACGCTGTGCGCGATCGAGGCTGAGGACGCCGCATTCGCCTTTGAATGTGTGGATGCGTCGCTTGAGGTCGGGAAGCGCGTCGCCTGCGTGGGCGACATCTTCGCAACCGACAGCGAGATGCTCGAGTTCAGGGAGCGTGGTCTCGCAACTGGAAACCCACGCGGCGATCAGATCGCGATCGACGCTGCTCCGAGCATCCGTGTACTCACCCGGAGCGACGGCGCATTTTCCATCTTCCGTCGTCGATTCATCGAGGCGCGAAATCGCTTCCGTCAGTCGGCTGAAGGCGAGTTCCACATCCGCAACTTGCTGGAGCACGATTTGTTCGACGAGCTCTACTGCGTCTGCGGAGCAACTGGCGGCGGTTGGAACGTGCCGCAATTCCGCTTCGCGCATGATGATTTGAAGGAGATCCTGGAGCGCGACGAGTCCAGGAAGATCACGCGCGTCGGAGAGCATGACCGCCTTTGCCGCTTGGTCGATGGATTGGCGAAGACTCATAGTGCGTGCTTTGTCAGAAGGGGATCGGAAGGTCGCCTCAGCGAACACAGGGAGCAGAATGCAACGCCCTGCGCATCCGGCATCGGCTCACCAAGGGCATCGATGCAGTGCGGTTCGCAACGCGCGCTCGATTAGGGAATGCACCTGATGAAACTGAGTGACGATTTCGTTCCATCGAGCAGTGCGGTGATGATTTCGTTCCATTTGAGTGCGAGAAGCGTTCGCGTCGATAGATCAAGAGTCGTGTCTCGCGTGATTCCACTCTTCCGTTTCGACGCCGGCTGGCCATTTGTCATTGCCGGCCTGGCGTTGTTAGTTTCCGGATTGCTGATCCCCGCGCAGCACGAACTGCACGACCTCAAGGGGCTCGTGCAGTACCACCAGGCGAGGGAACAGCAGGCGTTCGAGCGCCTCGCTGCGTACGATCGATTTCTTCAAGACGTGCAGCAGGGTGACGAGCGCGTTTTGCGCCGACTTGCCGCGAGCCAACTGAATCTGAAGGAGGCGGGTGCAGAGTCACTGATGCTTTCCGAGAGCATGAACGACACAGTCGTCGAGTGGATCGATGCGTCCGTGCCGCTGGCTGTCGCGCCCGCCCAACCTGCGCCCGACACACTGCTCTCGCGGCTCGCGAGCGGACCACGACGACTCTGGATTCTCGGGATCGGAACGTTTCTCCTGTTCATCGGGCTCTTTGTGGGTCCGGAAACGGAGTTCAGTGGCCGTAAGCGCCAGCGTAATGGCCGTGAGGACAGTGAGGGCCCTGAGGACATGGATTCGCGTGTGAGTGGTGATGTCGAATTGAAGCAAGAACTGAAGCACTCATCGAGCGAGAGTATCCCCTCGCTTGTTGAGGTCGCTTCGCATGCTGCGACGGAAGACCTGGTTGTCGAGTGTGTGTCCTCGCAGAACTCCGCGGAACAAACAGGTGATGCATCAGCGGCACTGCTCGTATACGCCGACGGCGGAGACGTTGAAGGCAGCGAGTGGACCTGCGCATCGCCTGGTGTGCGCGAGTGTCGCGTTGCTGACGAGAATGAGTGCGATACTCGCGCCTGACGTTAGGCGAAAAATTTCACAAGTATTCGGGTGGAAAAAAGGCGTGACTTTTGAGGTCGTGCCTTTGTGTGCTGTAGTGTGAGCGCAGCGATCGAACGGCGGTTCGTGAAAGGGGTGTTGAGCAGATGGACGTGGAAGAACGGTTGGAATTGACAAAGCTCGGGCACGCGGTGTGTGACCAAGCGGACGAGCGCGGTGTTGACCGAGAGGAATGCGATGCGTGGATCCGGTTGGCGCTTGCGCGGGACATTGGTCCGCGTCGTGCACGCGTAGCTGTCGACGCGGCTGGTTCCGCAGCGGCAGCGATAGCTCACGGTGACGGATGGTGGCGGGAGCTCTTTTTCTCGCGTTTTCCCGAGGTTTGCGCGCGTGTGCGTGAAGCGCGCGCGATTGATCTTGATCGAGTGCGCGAGACAGCGGCGAAGCATGGGGCGCGGGTGCTTGCGCATCCAGAACTTCCTGTATCGCTGCGAACCCTTGATGACGCGCCTGCGGCACTCTGGTTGCGCGGTGTCTTGCCGCCGCCCGAACAGCCGAGTGTCGCAGTCGTGGGTTCGCGCGCAGCGACTGCGTATGGACGATTGCAGGCGGCGCGATTTGCGGGCGAACTTGCTGAGCTCGGCGTTGTCATCGTGAGCGGTGGAGCGCGTGGTATCGATGCGGAAGCACATCGCGCGGCACTTCGTGCAAATGGAATCACTGTCGCAGTGCTCGGCGGTGGATTCGGTCATCTCTATCCGCCGGAGCATGCGGGGCTCTTTGATGCGATCGTTGAAGGCGGCGGGGCTGTGGCGACGGAGTTTCCGTGCGGCATCGTGCCGCGACCAGAGAATTTTCCGCGTCGAAATCGGCTCGTGAGTGCGCTGAGTCTTGTGGTCCTTGTCGTCGAAGCAGCCGAACGAAGCGGCGCGTTGCTTACGGCGCGGCTTGCTGTGGAAGATCAGGCGCGAGAGGTTGCGTGCATTCCTGGTCCAGTGGATTCGACGCGCTCTGCGGGATGCCATCGCGCGATCCGTGAAGGCTGGGCGCAACTTGCACATGAGCCGCGCGATGTTGCAGAACTGATTGTGTCGCAGCGATCGCTTGCCATCGCGAATCTCTCGCGCGCGGGAGGCCGGTCATCAAGTGTGATTGAAAGATCGGAGCAGTTGCCTCAGCGTGTCATGTGTCAAGCGTCTCGCGGAGCGACATCGACATCGACATCTCCAGCGCTCGCCACACAGCCGGCGATGAGCGAAGAAGAGCGAACTGTGCACGCACGACTGCGGGAGAAGCCATGGTGCGGAGAGGACTTGGCCGAAGCGCTCGATCGACCATGGGCATCGGTCGCGGTTTTACTGACGCTGCTTGCACGAAAGGGGCTCGCTCGCCTTGAGGGTGACGAGTGGGTCGCCGCTGCGCCGCCATAGGCATGTTTTGCGCGGAAAATGCAGGTTCATCGCGCGGGACATCAAGCGCTCGATCGGTGAGGCATCGACTCGGACGGACTCACATGCGGACAAGCATGCGGGGATTGCTACAGTGCTCGTTTCCCCTATGGTTTCCTCTCCAGAATCCACGGGGTGCGATGAGCCTGTGACGATCCGAGCATGTCCCCCTGACGATTCCCTGACGATTCCCTGATGATTCCTTGACGATCTACTGATGAGCGAGCGACCACCTACCGGCACTGAAAGCATCTTGATCCTTGACTTCGGAAGTCAAACGGCGCAGCTGATTGCGCGGCGCGTTCGCGAGGCGGGCGTGTTTAGCCTTCTCGTGTCACCGAAGATCACGGCTGCGGAGATCAGGGCACTCGCGCCAAAGGGGATCATTCTCTCGGGTGGCCCGTCGAGCGTGTTTGAACCAGGCGCGCCGACCTGCGACGCGGAGATATTTGCGCTCGGTATTCCCGTGCTTGGGATTTGCTACGGCATGCAACTCATGAGCCATCTGCTTGGCGGTCGCGTGCAATCGGCGGCGCATCGTGAGTTTGGTCGCGCGAAGTTGGATGTCAAAGATGGTGCCGATTTCTTCGCTGGCGTTGATGCGCATGCGACGGTGTGGATGAGTCACGGCGATCAAGTCGTGGAACTTCCTGCTGGTTTCACCCCTCTTGCATCGACTTCAACATGCGCCGTTTCAGCGATGCGCGATAAGGCGAGGCGGTTTTACGGCGTGCAATTCCATCCAGAGGTGACGCACACGCCGCAAGGCGGCAACATGCTCGCGAACTTCTTGTTCAAGGGTTGCGGGTGCAGCGGATCATGGAAGATGGCGGACTTCGTCGACGCGGAGTGCGCGCGCATTCGTGAACGCGTGGGTTCGTCGCGCGTGATTTGCGGCCTTTCGGGTGGCGTGGATAGTTCGGTGGTTGCCGCACTTCTTGCGAAGGCGATCGGCAAGCAACTCATCTGCATCTTTGTCGACAACGGCCTGCTTCGAAAGAATGAGCGTGAGCTTGTCGAGACAACCTTTCGCGATCACTTCGATGTCGATCTCCGCGTGGTTGACGCGAGCAAGGAATTTCTCGGCGATCTTGTGGGCATCGAAGATCCGCAAGAGAAGCGTCGTCGCATCGGACATCGCTTCATCACAGTCTTCTCTGAGATGGCTGCGACTATAGACGGTGGCGCACAGTTTCTCGCGCAAGGCACGCTCTATCCAGACGTGATCGAATCTGGTCACGGTCATGCGGGAACGGCTGCGAATATCAAACTCCATCACAATGTAGGTGGGCTTCCTGAAGACATGCAGTTCAAGTTGATTGAACCCATGCGATTGCTCTTCAAGGATGAAGTCCGCGCGCTTGGCGAAGTGCTTGGGCTTCCGCCGCAAATCGTCTGGCGTCATCCATTCCCAGGGCCTGGGCTCGCGGTGCGCGTCCTTGGCGAAGTCACGGTTCCCAAACTCGACTTGCTGCGCGAGTGTGACTTGATCCTTCTCGAAGAGATCGTCTCAGCGAATCTCTATCGATCGACGAGTCAAGTTTTCACCGTGCTCTTGCCCGTGAAAAGCGTCGGCGTGATGGGTGATGGTCGAACCTATGAGTCGGTTGTCGCGGTGCGCGCAGTCGATACCCAAGACTTCATGACCGCAGACTGGTCTCGGATTCCCTACGACGTGCTCGCGACGATTTCGAATCGCATCATCAATGAAGTGAAGGGCGTCAATCGAGTCGTCTACGACATTTCGTCGAAGCCGCCAGCGACGATTGAATGGGAGTGATCTCGTTCGATCGCTAGCGAATGATGCTCTGTCGCTGAATCATCACCTCGAGCGTCTGGCAAGTGAGTTCAACATCGCGCACGTTCAACGCAGGATGGAACGGCAGCGTGATGAGCCGATGCGCCGCGCGTTCTGCAGTGGCGAAACCTTCGACAACGCCGAATTGCGCGACTGCCGCAGCTTCGCTTGGTGCGTAGCACACTGCGCTTGATGCACCGATGTCGTGGCGGAGAAGCCCGTGCACAATGGAGTCGCGTTCGTCGCGCGTGTAGCGGTCGGAGAGGCGTACCGCAAAGTGTGACCACGCGACCGTGTTGTCTTCGCAGGAAGCCGGCAAGAGTAGATCGGAGTGACCACCAAGTCGGCTCATGTATTGCTTGAAGATCTCACTCACTCGTTGCTTGTGCTGCGCGTGTCGGCGAATGCGCAGCACACTCACGGCTGCAGCGATGAGCGGAAGTGATGGATCACTGACAAAGTGCTCGATTGCGCGCACGCCACCGAGGCGTTCCCAATCGACGCGGGGGCGACGCACGCCGCCTTCGCGCAGCAGCGAGAGCGTTGCGGCGAGCGTATCGTCGTTCGTACATGCAACCGCGCCACTTGCGCCGATGAAGCCGCTTGCTGCGTCGAGTCCGACGACGGAGACGCGCCCGAATCGCCCGACCGGATCTCGTCCGATGCGACCACCAAGGCCGCCGCAAACAACTTCAAGTAGGGGGATTTCGAACTTTGATGCGACACCAGCGAGTTCGTTCAGACCAGTCGGATCACCGTGCACCGTGACGCCGATGATCACACGCGTTCGTGCAGTGCATCGTGCATCAGCGGAGGGACCACGAACGGTGAGGCTCTTTGGATCGGAGTCGACGAACAACGGCCGAGCACGCGTGCGCGCGATCGCAGCGAGCAATGCGGGAGGAGAGAGTGCGGGAAGCACAACCTCATCACCGTCCTTCACACCGAGTGCGGTGAGCGCGCATTCGATCGCGCTTTGCGTCGATCCAAAGGCGGATCCGAAGGGGCGCTCGACAATGTCGGCCACGCCCTCTTCAAGTTCTTTCTCGATGGCTAGTGCCGTCTCCACAGTTCCATCAAGAAACTCCGAGAGCTCTGCTTGCTCATACGGGAGGATCCAGGGAAGGGAGAGCGTAATGATCTCGCTCATGGGTGTCTCGGTTCGATGCGCCGTACTTCACATCGGAGGATGTTCGCGCAATTGAAGAGTATCGAGAACCGCGAAAGTTTGCTGTGGAGTTCTCTCGCGAATCCGCGTCGATGAAAATCCATGCAAGGCCCATTCGCCCGACGAACACTTCGAACGCCGTCACTCCGTTGCGGCTGAAGTTCCATTGATCTCTGCGCAGAGTTTTTCACGCACTCTTGCGCTCGTCCCGTGAATCGAAGCCAAAGCCATGCTGCTTGAATCGAGACGGCAGGATCACCAGCGCCACCGATCTTGGAGAGGTAGAGCAAATCCGGCTCTCCGAGTTGCGTAGCGTGCCGAGCATGAAGAATTCGGATGAGTGACTCCGCGCGAGCACTCGCACCATCGCGTGCGCTCTGCGCGACATCCGCCGCCGCCTTCGTGCCTGCTTCAGCGAGCGCGAAGAGCAACAGTTCGGTGAGCGGCACATCAAGCTTCGCTGTCGCGAGCGCGGCGCGGAAACTCTCGGGGGACAATTCTGCAAGTCGTGCCATAGCGCGGAGCAATCCATCGCCGAGTGTGCGGACGACAGCGCTCTGTTCGAGAAGCACTGCCAGCGATGCTTCGCCGAGCGCGCGTTCTGCGTCGACTCCAATTACAGCCGAGCCGTCGAGTGCAGCCGCGAGGGTTTGTCGATGTCCGAGCGCGAGAAGTGCTCCGTAGAACGCGTTGAGTTCACCTTTCGAGAAAGACGCGCCCGCCGTTGCAATGCCTTCGAGCAGCGGATCTTGGTTGCGGAGCAGATCCCAATCGGCGGCGGTTGCGCGCGCGCCGCTCACCAGCAGGACATGTGCTGCGCGCACGAGTGCGAGCTGGGTTCGCTCCGTGGTAACCATCGCGCGCCAAGCTTCAATTCCCTTTGCAGCGTCGACGACCAGCAGCGCGATGATCAGCCGCGCGCGCGATTCTGCGGTGAGGTCTTTGAGCTCGAGTGCGCGCGTGAGGAATTCGCCCGTCCCTTTCAATTGAAAGCGGACAATGCCTGCGCTCAATTCGGTCAGCGTCGCGGCGCGTGTTCGTGGACTCAGCGCGGCTATCGCGTCGAGGGCGCTGCGCAGTGCGGCTTCATCGAGTTCACCGAGCGAAAGCGAGAACGCCGCACCAATTGCCGCAACTTCCGGCGTACGCGAGGCGAGAATTTTTTCACGTAGCGCAGCGGATGGAGTCACGCCGTCCTTCTGTGCTTCGCCGCAGAGCACGGCGCGCGCGCGTCCATCGAGGTCCTCCCACTCTGCCATCACCAGCGCTTCTTGTGCACCGATGAGATTGATTGCGAGTGCTGCTTGAATCGCGTTGTCACGATCCGCATCTTCGGGAAGTTTTTCGATGAGCGAAGGGTCGACTGTGTGCGAGGGTGAGAGTTCAGCGAGACCCAAAATGCCATCGACTCGAATCGACCAATGTTCCGCGCGCAACAGGCATTCGAAAAATGGCTTGAGCGCTGGATCGTCGAGCTGACGAAGCGCAACGAGCAGCGTGTGATGCGATCCGTTCTGTCGCGGTTCAAGTGTCTCGCGCATCTGGCGATACGAACTCGCGAAGGGATCGACGGGACCGTACTGCGCAAACGCATGGGGTGACGTGAGACCGAGCGCGGTCAGCATCGCGCACACCACAGAATGGCGCGCGAGAGATCGAAAAATCTGCAGAGCGCGAAGTCGCATCAAGCCGAGTGTAACGAAGCGAGTGGACGTGCGCCGCGCACGAGATCGTGTCGGAGTTGGTCAATCGCTTCTCGCGCACTCATCCCAGCAAGCAGCACACCGTCACAATCGAGGAGTTCACGGATCGCTTTCGCGCCCGCATGCACCGAAGAGTGCGCGCGTCGGCCGAGGACGCGAGCGATTTCAGGGTAACTGTGCGTCGTGACTTCGCGTGCGAGGTGTGCGACGACACCGCGCGCAAGTGCAGACTTTCGATGGCGCGAGTTCGTGAGAAGGTCATCGCGCGAGATCCCCAGTCGCATCGAAACAGCTTCAATGATTCGACTTAGGCGAATGGGCGCTGAAGGCAGTGCGAGACTCACATCGCCTCCAAGCATTCGCTCAGCATGCACGCCAGTGATCGCGCTGTGGATCCCATCCAGTTGCGCGACTGCCCTGATCCGAGTCAACGCACCTTCGATTTCGCGCACGCTTCCCGCACAACGAGAGACCAGCACTTCTTCCGCACAAGGGTGCAACGCGAGTTGCCGTTCATGTGCGAGTCGACGGACGAGCGAAAGGCGCGTCGCACGATCGGGTCGATCGAGTCGCACCACCATGCCAGAGAGGAAACGACTGATGAGTGATTCGCTGAATCGCTTGATCTGTCGTGGATGCTCATCGGAAACGAGTGCGAGCCGCGCACCGGAGAGCGCGATTGCGTCGAGTGTGTAAAGAAACTCTCTTTCTGTCGCGTGCTTGCTTGCGAAGAAGTGCACATCGTCAATCGCGAGGAGGTCGAGCTTTCGAATGCGTCGACGGAAATCATCAAGCGTGCTCGCGCGTACTGCTGTGATGTACTCATTTGTGAACTGCTCAGCGGTCGCGTATCGAATCGAGCTCTGTGGCGAACATTCCGCCCAGCGTCGGCAGATGCCCTGAAGCAAGTGTGTCTTTCCAACGCCACACTCGCCGTGGAGGAAGAGAAGGCTG
>Ga0209553_1000613_pt1 | contig 18463 bp, 15 predicted proteins | sample LauGreFBDMM110DN_2_FD_188217 | JGI IMG/M metagenome (GOLD analysis project Ga0209553, IMG submission 188217) | Freshwater lake microbial communities from Lake Michigan, USA - Fa13.BD.MM110.DN (SPAdes) (version 2) | ecosystem: Environmental > Aquatic > Freshwater > Lake | place: Lake Michigan...
TCGATAATGCGGACAAATACGGGAAGCGATTGCGCGGGCGACAACTTCGCCGAAGCACCGACGACGAGCTCCGTCTGTTGCGTGCGCGTGACCCGCTCGCTTGCACGCATCAACAGCAGTGCGGCGGCGCAGGTCACGACAAGCGCCGCGCCACCTAGGCGCAATCGCACGCGTCGCGCGTTGCGTGCACGATCAAACTCGACCAACGTGCGCTGGCGCAGGCGATTGCGGTTGTGTACATCGTCGTTCACTTACGTGTCCTCGAGAGTCGTTCGTGCTTCTGCGGCGGCGCGCCTCAACTTGCTGTCGAGCGCGGACGCTCCGATTCCGAGCGACTTTGCCAACTGCGCGATCGTGCCCTCGGTTCGTGCTCGCAACGCTAGCAACAGTGCGCCATCGCGCATGCCGCGATCGAGTGCCAAGAGCGCAACGCGCGTTGCTTCAAGTCGATCGTGTTCGTCGAGAAATCGAACTGCTTCGTCGCGCGTTCGACTGAACACGCATTCGCGCACTCGTCGCGCAAGTTCGCTTCGAAGGAGATCGATTGATGCGCTCATCGCGACTCTTCGCAGCCACAGCGCCAACTGCGCTGCGCTCGAACACTCCACTAGTCTGCGCGCAACTCGCAGCCACGTTTCCTGCGCCGCGTCTTCCGCGAGCATGAAACCCAGTCCAGATGATTTGCGACATTCACTCAGCACCATCGTGTAGTACCTGTCGAAGAGTTGCCCAAGTGCGTCGCGATCTCCGCGTGTGATCGCGGCCGTCAGCGCGTGTGCGTCGACGTCGACGTCGCTCGAAGTCGACGCGCTTACTCCGTCGGGCACGCGGTTCGTCGATCCCTTCATGCGGATTCCTATGGATCCAGAGTTCGCCATGCATCGGGGATTCTCGTACAAACAGACCCTGGTAAGGCGCAGGATCTCGGAGAATGGCGCAGTGAACCTCAGGGACCAACGAGATCAACGACTTCACGCACCATCCGAAGTTCATCCAAAGTGCCCTTAACGAACACGGTTCCAGTGGGTCGGTGCAGTTTGATCTGGAACTCCGGACTTCGTCCCATCACTTCGAGCCCAGCATCGATCGCCGCGAGAATATTGTCCTGCGACTCTTTCATCTCTGCGACCATATTGGCGTCCGGGTCTTGCGCGGCAACAATTTTGTAAACTTCGTTTTCATATGCGGGGCGCACGGTCCGATTCAGCGTCTCCTCTGGCGAGAGGAGTCGCTCGATGAGTATGACTTGGCTCTCGCGATACAGGGGGTTGGGGTTCCCGCGTTGAGTGGCATGCTCTGGCACCGAAATCGCGAACTGCGCAGGCAGATCGGTCATCAGCTTTGGAATCAAGGCGACAACTGCTCTAAAACCGACGGAGCGAAGTTTCGTATTCGCCAGCGGCAATTTGAGCAGTTCAGGATCGGTCACCACCACGTTCAGGACGAAACTCTCTGCGGCGAAGGCAGCTTCGACACGCGCGAGTGTCTCGCCGAGTGTCGGCCCTGTTTCTAGATTGAACGGGGGCATCCCATATTGGCGCCGGCTTGCTTCGCGATCCATTTTCAGATCTTCTTCATGCGCTTCCATGCGAGCCAGATCCAATGTGTAAGCGAGTTTCGCAAACTCATCGATGCTCTGCGGAGATCCGCTGATGCCCATTGTGCTACCAGTCGTACTGATCGTGACGCCCAGCGAATCCGCAGCCTCGAGCATCCCCGAATGGAGGTTTGCTGCATCCCCCTGCAACTGAATTGTCCTTGTCTCGCTCTCGACCGAGGGCTTGCTCGTTTGCGCTGTAGCAATGGCGGGCGCAGGATCTTGAGCGAGGATTCGCTGAGTTGAGATTCCTAAAGCGAGTGCGACGGCGAGAATTGTTTGAACGGTTGTCTGCATAGGTAGCCTCCATTGGTCAAACGGAGTCGAGGAAGAGAATCCGTCGGCTACGGGCAGATATGTCTATTTTTGTGTTCACATCTGCCCGTAGACGAGGGGTGATGCATGCGGACGGCACGAGCGCCCGAGGGTCCAAAACGACACTCGGCTCACCGGGTGCATAGCGTTGCACGCGGTGAGCCGAGTTTGTCAATCTTGGCGAGAACTGCGTCAGCGAGTGCGACGACGACCGCGAGCAGCCGCCATGCCAACAGCAAGCATCGCGAGCGCGCTTGGTCCTGGGATGGCGACGAATTCGAAGCCAGCGTTGTAGGTGGCGACCGTGGATCCCGCGCTTGTGCTCATTGCGTTCGCACGGATTCGAAGTTCGTAGTTGTATTGACTCGAGAGCGCGATGCTTCCGTTGCCGTTGGAATTGCCCGTGTACACGAACAAGTACTGACCGGTGGTGAGGTTGATGAGCGTGATGCTCGTGTCAGCCATATTGCTGCCACTTGCAGACGAGTTTGTTGTGGCGATCCAGTTCAAACTTCCTGCGCTCGTGACGGCGAATCGAGTGGTTGCGAAACTCTCGCCAGCGAGGGCGATCGCGACGCTAGAACTCGTTTGTGCGCCACCTGCGAAAGTCATTTGGCTGGCAGCGAAGTCGGAGCCTTGATTCGCAAGCACGGAGCTCGCGCCATCAGAGAAGAACGCGCTTCCGTACCACTGGCCGAGGTTCATTGTCGCGTCGGAGTCGACGATACTTTCCCCAACCCATGCTTGTGTTGTACGCGAGGTGTTACTTGTGTCGTAGATGAAGCCAGCGTGAGCGGCGGAAGAGCCCACGAGAGCGAAAGCGATCACAGCAGAACGTGTGGTCAAAAACATACTTTTGAAACTCCCTTTTCAGAAACGATCAATTGGCCTCCCAGCCAACGTCGTTCAAACCTGTAAAAAAAAGACCCTACAACCTCGAGACACAATTGCGATTGACCTAGAGGCCCTCACAACTGTCGGCAACCCTCATTGCCTTCATTCAATCTACTTCGATAAACCGTCGATGCAGGAAAAAGCGTGCAAAATGGTTGAAATATTGAGATTGCTGTGGGATTTCGAACTCTGTGAGCCCCATAACAGGACTTGTAGCGCTCAAGATTCAAACATTTCGCATCAATACGGATGCTGGGTCAGCCAAATCGTCGCAGCCAACTCGACCTCGCTCAACCGGTCGCCGTCCCAATTCAGCAAAACTTTTCCGCGACCGCTTCCTTCATAGAGCTTGCCGCTCGAGATGTTGAAAACTATTGTCCCGCGACCGGAACCCTCGTACACCTTTTCGCCGTCGAAGTTGAAGAGCACCTTGCCGCGACCTGAGCCCTCGTAGACCTTGTGATCGTTCACGTTGAGCACAGTGGTTCCGCGGCTTGATCCCTCGTAAATCTTCTCGCCCGACACATTGAGGAGCGCCTTCCCCTTGCTCGAGCCCTCGTAAAACTTCTCGCTGTCGAGATTGAAAACGGTTGTGCCTCGTCCGGAGCCTTCATAGAACTTGGTTCCAGCCATTTCGGTTGGTCCTCTCAATAGCGCGGCGGAACTGATGAGTTCGATCACGACCTGCAGGATTGCGTGCATTCCCATGGTGAACGTATCGTAGCGAGCAGATGCTTGATCGTGACGAACGTATCGCCGACGCACGCGGAGTTCCCCCGTTTTTCTTTCACCAGGTGTACGACGCTTTAAATTTGCCGCCGTGGGAGATCGATCGTGCGCAGCGTGCGGTGCGCGACGCGATGCAGCGCGGATGGTTTGCTTCGACGCTGCTCGATGTTGGTTGCGGCACAGGATGTAACGCAGTCATGCTCGCGCAAGCGGGATTTGATGTTGTTGGCACGGACCTGGTTCCTGCGGCGATTCGCGTGGCGCAGACGCGCGCGATGGACGCTGGCGCCGCGTCGCGCGTGCGGTTTGTTGTATGTGATGCCCTTGATATGCGCGGCTTTGTGGAGGACGGCTGCGTGAGCAGCGTGCTTGACAGCGCGTTCTGCCATGTGCTCAGTGATGCGGATCGACCACGCTACGTGGAGGAATTGCGTCGCTGCACGCGCAAGGGCGCGTCAATCGTGATGCTGAACTTCAATGAACATGAATCGCGAGGTGGACCGCGTCGAATGTCGATTGATGATTGCGCCGCAATGCTCGGCGCAGAGTTTCGTCTCGACTGCGCGGTGGAGACGCGCTATGAGTCCACCGCACATGAGGGTGGCGCGGCTGCGTGGCTGTTGCGGTTTCTCCGATAGGCTTTCAGCATGCAACTTCTCATCACGCTTGTTGCGGCGCTCCTCTCTCATCACGTTGAGCCGGTGCATCAAGCGCGTCCGAATGTCGTGCTGATCCTTTGTGACGACCTTGGCGCACATGATCTCGGTTGCATGGGCAGCACTGTCATCAAGACGCCGCACATCGACGCACTGCGCGCGCAAGGGATGCTGTTCACGCAGGCATATTCGAGTGGCTGCGTTTGCGCGCCGAGTCGTTGCGCGTTGCTCACAGGTCGATCGCTCGCGCACGCGCAGATTCGCGATAACCAAGAAGTTGCGAACGCGGACGATGGAACATACGGCGGTCAACGCGCGCTCACAGCGGGGACCGAAACAATTGCGCGAAGTTTGCAGCGTGCGGGATATGCGACTGCGTGCTTTGGAAAGTGGGGCTTAGGTGGTCCAGGCGATGCGACAGGCCATCCGCTGTCGCAAGGGTTCGATCGCTTCTACGGATTTCTCTGCCAACGCAACGCGCACAATCATTACGCGGCGTATATCGAAAGTGATCGCGAGAAGATCGTGCTCGATGGAAATTCACGCGGCTTGACTGGCGCGCAATTCGTCCCTGATCTCTGCGCGAATGAAGCGGTGCAGTGGATTGCGTCGAAGGCGCCGAGTGATGCGCCGTTCTTTGTGTACTTCGCGACGAACCTGCCACACCTCGCGCTGCAAGCGCCGGAAGAGGCGGTCGCCAAGTACCTGCTCGATGAAGTCGCTTACGAAGGTAAGAAGGGCTACCTCGCGTGTCCGAAGCCGCACGCGACCTATGCGGCGATGGTGACGAAGATTGATGAAGCTGTTGGACGCATCGTGCGAGCGGTGACGGATGCGGGCGATCTTGAGCACACGATCTTTTTTTTCACGAGTGACAACGGCGCGCCGTGGGAGCTTGGTGGTTTCGATCCTGCATTCTTCGGTTCGAACAAGGGTTTGCGAGGATCGAAGAACTCGCTGTGGGAGGGCGGACTGCGCGTGCCGTTCATCGCATCGTGGAAAGGTCATGTGCCGTTTGCATCGGCGTGCGAAGAGCCAGTGGTGGGGTACGACCTCGTCCCAACCATTCTCTCGATGACGGGTACTCGAAGTGATGCGTTCGTGGATGGCGTCAGTCTTGCGCGCGTGATTCTCGGCGAAGCACCGTGTGAGAGTCTCGCTTTGCGGCCGCCGCTCGTGTGGGAGAATCCATCCGGTGCTGGACAGCAAGCAGTGCGCGATGGTCGATGGAAACTGGTGCGTGTGCAGGCGAAGTCGGTCGAAAAGGCGCGATTCGAACTCTACGACCTTGGCGTTGATCCGCTCGAAGCAATGGACGTGGCGCGGGCGAATCCGGAAGTGCTCGCACGGCTTGTAAAGGTGTTTGAATCTCGAACGCCGAGCGAAGTGACGGAGTGGAACTACGCGCCGATCGCGTCCATTGATGCGCGATAGCATTCAATCGAAAGATCTCATCCATGCAACTCACCACATGTATTCCCGTCCTTGCACTCACTGCCGCAATCGCATTCGCGCCGAAGAACTTTGTCGGTGTGGAGTTGAGAGATCCGCCAGCGTCCTCAGCGACAATCAAACTTGATGCAGTGCACTCCGCAGCGATGTTTCGCATTCAGCATCTCGGCGCTGGATTTTTCTGGGGGCGGTTCAATGCACTCGACGGCACAGTCACATGGCCGCTCGATGACAGCGCGGCGCCGATATTCGATATCACGGCGAAAGTCGCCAACGTCGACACCGGCAGCGAGAAGCTCGATGGCAATCTGCAGGGACCAAACTTCTTCAACGAGAAGGAGTTTCCGGAGATTCGATTTCGTTCAACCGCTGCGACGCGAACCACTGAGCGCGCCTGGCATCTCGTCGGTGATCTCACGCTTCGCGGTGTGACGAAGAGCGTGGAAGCGGAGTGCATCGTCGCAGGTATCGGAAAGGGTCCGATGGGAAAGAAGGTTGGATTCGAATGCACGCTCACGATCAAGCGGAGTGACTTCGGCATGTCATGGGGTATTGAGAAACCACCGAAGATGCTCGGCGATGAAGTGCGATTGATCATTGCGATCGAAGGCGATGAAGTGAAAGCCGCAGCGGAATAAGCGCGCATGGAATCCTCAAACGAACTCCTTTGGTATGCACTGAGCGTCGTCGCGTTTCCTGCACTCATCGCGTGGTTGGCTGCGATGCCCGCGTTGGTCGGTCCGTTGCGAACCCGCCGCGCTGCAGTGGAGATGAGCGTTGCATTTGCGCTCGCGCTCGCGTTTATTGTTTCGTTCGTGCGCGAACTCGAAGTCGGCGCGTTGACGCGCCAATTCCCGTGGAGCCCACTTGATTCAAGCGCGCCGATTGAACGCTGGCATCGACTCGCGTTGATCGCACTCGCGCTCTGCGTGCTCGCGCCTGTGCTTGCGGGATCGCGCGAACTCGCAACGCGCGGCATGGATCGACTCCTCTCCGCGAAGTTCATCGTCATCGCATCGCTGTGTGTTGGGTTGCTGGTGGAGTTTCCCGAATCGAGCGCACTTTGGCAGTGGATGCAGGCGCTGCTCTGCGCGGTGAGTGCGTACTACTACTCGCGTCTTGGCGGCGCGGCGTTGTGGGTGTCCGCGATTGTGTTTGCGTCACTCGCGGCACTCACGCTGCTCGCAGGTTGCGCGTCGTTTGCGGTGATGTGCGCAGCGACTTCGCTCGCAGCATTTGGCATGGCGATCATCGCTGCAATCGGCGCGTGGAGAAATCCTCGCGCTGTTGCCATCGTGTCGGGCGGAGCGTTCGCGCTCGTTGCAGGGATTCTTACCGCGTCGGTCGCGATGGCAGGGCGTGCCTACGACATGATGAGCATGCCAGTGTGGGTATGGCCCGCGGTGGCGTGTCTTCCGGTGGGCGGATTTGTGTTTGATCGACTCGCGCGGCGGGCTCCGCATCGCGCAGCGGCCACATTCTGGCGCACACTCGGCGTGTTCTTGCTCGCGATCGTGCTCTTTGTTGCGGTCATGGTGCTGCAAGCTGCGGATTCCAAAGAGGGCGAAGGAGAAGCCGATCCGATGGACGGAATCTACGGAGTTTCCTCTGAGACGATCCATGCGACGTTCTCATAGAGTGCCACTATGCGCGCTCCTCAACTTGATCGAATCGGTGCTTTGACGGCAATCGTCTTCGCTTTCTCCTCACCAATGTTCGCTGCACCGACACTCGCGTCGCCCCTGCAAGAGGCGCCTGTTGCGCAGGTGTTGGTTGCGGCTGCGCCAATTGGTGCGGTGACGCTCTATCAAGGGCGCGCGATGATTGAGCGCACTGCGGATGCGCCGGAAGAGAAGGGACTGTTTGAACTTCGCTTTGAAGGACTTCCAGGTGCGATTGAACCAGACTCTTTGCAAGCGACAGTTGTTGCGCCCAACGGTGATTGCAAACTGCTCGATGTTCGTTACGAAGAGCGTGTGACTGCACTTGATGCGTCGAACAATCCTGAGTTGCAGCAAGCGATCACGGAGCTCAACGCAGCGCAGCGTGCGAGCGAACTCATAGAGCTTCGTGCGGGACTCATCTCGGATCAGAATGCATTGCTCAACAGCATCGCATCGAAAACTGCGACCGAGAGTGCGAAGGACTTTGGCTCGAAGGCGCTTGATCCTGCAGCGCTCGCGCAACAGGTTGCGTTCCTCGAGCAGGCACGAAATCAGTTGATCGATCAACGCACTGCACTTGATGCGCAGCGGCGCGAGAATTCCGAGCGCGCGACGGCGTTGCAAGCCAAAGTGCAAGCACTCGGCGGACGGACGAAGACAGAGCGCTGTGCGGTTGTCGCGATTGGTCGTTCAAGTAACGGCGCTGCGACTGTGACATTGAAGTATCTCGTGCATGATGCTGGATGGGCGCCGCGTTACGCGATCCGCGCGGACATAGAAGCGACAGCGCTTGTTGTGGAATACAACGCGGAAATTCGCCAATCGACGGGCGAGGATTGGAAAGATGTTGGGCTCACACTTTCGACGGCGCAGCCAACAAGCAACGCGCAGCCGAGGCAGGTCGATTCGATCTTCGTGGATATCTATGTGCCAGTGGCGGAGACGAGCGGATTCGCATACCCAGTGTCAGCCGACGCCTCAATGCCGGCGCCTAGTGTCCGTATGCGTAATTCTCCAGTGGAAAGCGCAAAACTCGCCGACCAGAAGGACGCGGCGCTTGAAGCATTCTTCAGTGACGCACAGGCGGTCTCAACCGGCACGGTGGTGAACTTTAAACTTCCGCGCGCCGTGACGATTCCGTCGGATGCACAGAAGTCACGGTCGCAACGCATCGCCAACATCGACACGAAGCCGAGCTTCATTCATGTCGCGCGTCCACTTGTGGAGACCGCCGTGTATCTCAAGGCAGTGACAGCGAACGCATCGAGCTACCAATTCCTCGCAGGTCCCGCGACAGTGTTTCTCGGTGGTGATTCGGTCGGCAAGACATCACTTCCTGATCTCGCGCCTGGTGCGGAGATGACGTTCTGGCTTGGCACCGATCCACGCATCACTGCCAAGCGTGTATTGGTGAAGAAAGACACTGCTGAACGCGGAGTCTTCGGCAAGAGTGATGTGATGACGTGGGACTATCGCATCGATCTCACAAGCACGAAATCGATGCCAGTGACGGTTGAAGTGTTCGACCGCATGCCAGTCTCGCGCAATGAGCAAATTGTGATCAAGCTCCTCAACATGACTCCAGCACTCGCGACGGATGTGCGCTACGAGAAGGACGAGAAGCCACAGGGATTCATGAAGTGGATCATGAATATCCCTGCGCGCAAAGAAGGTGGAAAGGCTGAGGAAACAGTCATCGCATGGACGGTTGAACTCACGAAGCCCAAGGCGGCAGTGATGTCGGGAAACCCTGAGTAAACGGTAAAACAGTGCGAGGCTTGCTTGCTACGATCTCTCTGCCCTCGACATTCATCAGGGGCTTTTTCTCAGCTTGACGAGGCTCTTACTATGGCAGCGATGGAACCGTTCACTGGCACGGAGGCACTTGCATTTTCGCTCGAGCGATCACTCGGCGCTTTTCGCGATCTCGAAGGGATCGTGAAGCGCATGGGTGATGTGCAGAGCGTGGCGCGTGTCGACGCGAACACACTCAAACTCGTGGTGCGCCCTGGATTCAGCTTCATTCGCGGCACGATGCGCACCACGATGTCGTGCGTGGAGACTGCGCCGCAAACACTGACTCTTGTTGCAAAGAGTGAGGGCATCGGCATGGGCATGACCGTTGAAAGCGAGATGCGTTTCTCCGCCGATGGGGCAGAGGCGACGAAGGTTGACTGGACTGCATCGGTCACCGAGCGCAAGGGCCTCGTGAGTGCAGTCGGCGTGTCACTCATCAGGGCTGCTGCGGAAAAGGTGTTGAAGGATGGCTGGGGCGCAGTGCGCGATCACTTGAACGCGTCGTAGCCTTCGCCAAGCAGCTTCCCTGCGATCTTCATCTTCATGATTTCGTCAGTGCCTTCATAGATTCGGCACACGCGCACATCTTGCAAGTGACGGAAGGGGCGATAGAGCTCGCTCCAACCACGACCACCGAAGATCTGCACCGCGTGATCGCTCGCTTCCCATGCTGCATTGCTTGCGAAGAATTTCGCTTGCGCGACCTTGAAATCAGCATCGCCGTAGAGCTCAGCGTCTCCGGGATTGTCATCGGATGCTTGCTTGGCGAGTGCGGCGCGAATGACCATCGCTTCGCTCGCCGCGCGCGCCATTTCGATCTTCGCGAGATGATCCTGCACGAGTTGATGCTTGCCGATTTCCTTGCCGTGTTGCTTGCGCGTCTTGCAGTAATCGATGCACTCGCTGAGGCAGTCTTCGATTGCGCCAAGGCAACCACTGGCAACCGACAGTCGCCCTGAGACGAGCGTGTGCATGGAGATGCGGAATCCTTCGCCCTCCTTGCCGAGCATGTTGTCTGCGCGGACCGGGTGATCGTTCATCTGAAACATCGCGGTATCGCAGGTGAACAAGCCGGGCTTCGCGTGGAGTTGTTCCTTCTCAAACGTGTCGCCCGCGGTGTCGACGATGAACGCGGTCATGCGACGCGCTGCACCAGTGACGCCTTCAGGAAATGCGAAGAGCACGATCGCATCCGCAATCGTTCCATTCGAGATCAAGTACTTCACGCCGTTGAGCAGAAACTTGTCGCCTTCGCGGCGATAGGTTGTGGTGCCTTCAAGTGGATTCGAGCCTGCATCGGGCTCCGTCAATCCAAACGCCATCGTGCAGCCGCCGCTGCAAGAACGAGGCAGGTATCGCTGCTTCTGATCCTCGGTGCCGTAGCGCAGGACTGGGTACTGACCAATCGAAGTCTGACCTGAGAAGAAGGTGCGCGGACCGGAGCCCTCGCGGTTGATACGGACGAGCGCGCGTGCGTATGTGACGCTATCCGAGCCGCGGCCGCCGTACTTCTTTGGAACAGCCATACCGAGAAGGTTGTATTTCTTCGCAAGATCAATGATCGCAGGGTTAAAACGATGCTCGAGGTAGCAGATTTCTTCGATCGGACGGAGCTCTTGGCAATACGCTTCAACGTCGGCTTCAAGTTGTTTGCGATCATCAGCAGTGAAAGCGTCTGTGCCAGTGGTGTGGGAGGAAGACATTGGCGCGGTAGCAGTAGGGGTCATGATCAGATTCCTTTTTGGAGACGAGTCATTGATGGTAGCCCGAGCGGCGCTGCATTGGCACGCATGTGTCAATCTCTCGCGATCGCCGTACATTGCGCAGCGATGCAAACAGTCAGCCATGATTTCGGTCAGAGTCGTAGTGCACTCGTTCGCTTGTTGCCCGAGCTTCCCGTTTTTGTTGCGCTAGGTGCGGGCGCGCTGATTCTTCTGCATATCGGACCTGATGGCAGTTCAGCCACGTGGGGCGGCGTTCTCTGGACGCTCTTTCTCGTGGGTTGCGTCCTTGCGTGCGCGGTGCGAGCGATGACACACGCGGATTCGTTAGCCGAGCATTTCGGCGAACCGTATGGAACGATCATTCTCACCGTCTCCGCAATCACGATCGAAGTTGCTGCAGTCTGCGCGATCATGCTTGGGCCTAGTGGCAATGCGACAGTTGCACGCGACACGATGTTCGCAGTGCTCATGATTATTCTGAATCTGCTTGTCGGCATCATCATTCTTGTAGGCGTGCGCAAGCGAGCGGAAGCAGTCTTCAATTTGCAATCCGCAGGTAGCTACCTCGCAATGATCATTGCGCTTGCGACCATCACGATGGTGTTGCCGCGATTCACCAACTCGAAAGAGGGTGGATGGATGAGTAATCCAATGGAGATCTTTGTCGGTCTGTCCTCGCTCCTTATCTACGGTGTGTTCTTGAAGATGCAGACCTCGAAGCATCGCGAGTTCTTTGAGTATCGTGGAGAAGGCGTGGCGACCCACGCGGGCATCGCGGGAGAGGTTGGTCATCCGAGTGTGCCAACAACCGGCGGTCCAACGCGTTCGATCGTGCTGCTCGTGATCTCGCTTGTGGCCGTCGTACTCGTTGCCGAAGGACTTGCGCCCCACATCAACTTGCTGCTCGAAGCTGCATTGATTCCAGAACCGATCGGCGGCGTCTTCATCGCAGCGCTTGTGCTTGCGCCGGAGGGATTTTCAGCGATTCGCGCGGCGCGCAACGACGACATGCAGCGATCGATCAACGTCCTCCTCGGCAGCGCCCTCGCAACCATCGGACTGACTGTGCCCGCAGTCTTGGCGATTCGATGGTTCACAGGCAAGAGCCCCGAACTCGGACTCGAGCCGCCGTACATCGTGCTGTTTGTTGCGACGCTATTTCTCGCCTCGTTCAATCTCACTCGCGGTCGCGTGAATGCGATTCAGGGATTCGTGCACTTGCTCCTGTTCCTCACCTGGATCATCGTGATTCTCGATGAAGCCGGTCATTGACGGCACGGTGTAGCGCGTGAGTACACTTCGCGCATGCTTGCACGATTGATCGCCCCTGTGTTCATTCTCGCATTCGCAGTGTGCTCTCTCGCGCACGGCGCTCCGCAGTCTGCTGAGATTGAGCGTGCGCTCGCGGATGTTCCACCTAAGCAGCGCGCGAGCATGGAGTGGCTTGTTGCGCATATGCCGCCGGAGGATCGCGCGACACTCTCTAGTGCGTTTCTTCTCGCGCATGTAGCCGCAGCCACTGAAGCGTGGGAACAATCGCCGTGGCGTGGACAAGTGGATGAAGCGATGTTCCGCGAGGCGATCTTGCCCTACGCGAACATCTCTGAGAAGCGCGAACTCTGGATGCTTCCGTTGCACGAGAGATCGCAGCGCATCATCACCGACATGAAGACTGCCCCCACGCTTGCCACATGCGCAGCGGAGTTGAACCAGAAACTCTTTGCCGAGACAGGAGTGAAGTACTCGACGAAGCGCGCGCGCGCGGATCAATCGCCGAGCGAGTCGATCGCGAGCGGACTTGCCTCCTGCAGCGGTCTCTCGATCTTGCTCATCGATGCGTGTCGATCCGTTGGGATTCCTGCACGATTTGTAGGCGTTCCGATGTGGGTGGACGGCAGCGGCAATCACTCGTGGGTGGAGATTTGGGATGGCGCGCGCTGGCGTTTCACCGGAGCCGCAGAGGCAACGGGCGATCGACTTGATGAGGGATGGTTCGCCGGACGCGCAGCGGGGCAGAACAACGCGAAGCCTGAGCACGCGATTTATGCAGTGACATGGCGCGACACAGGCGTCGAGTTCCCCATGCGTTTTACTGAGAGCGCGCCGCGTGTGTTTGCTGTCGATGTGACGAGTCGCTACACGAGTGGCGCGGTCACGATTCCAGAAGGACAACAGTTGGTACGCGTGGCGGTGCGTGATCGCGCGACGAAAGCCCGTGTGTCACAAACGGTTGTCTGCACGGGCAAGGATGCGCAAGAATTCGCGCGGGGCGTGTCAAAAGATGAGCGCGCTGATCTCAACGATCATCTTGAGCTGATCGTACCGAAGAGTTCGCCGCTGACGTTTGCGGTGGAAGGCGTGAGTGACTCGGCAATCACGCAAGTTGACGGAGAGGGTGCTAGTGGTGTTTCCACGATCTCACTCTTTGTTGACGCCGACGCCCCGATCGCGTTGACGAAGGTCGCTGCGGAGCGCGTGACGAAGTCGATCACCAAGCCATTCCTCGACGCCGCGCGTAAGAGCAACGCTGCAGTATTCAAGTCGCGCGTGTTGAAGCATGGCGCAGTGGAGATGCCGTTTTGGTTCACGACCTACGGCGAGAAGCCGAAGAGCGGACGCAGTCTTTTCATCTCAATGCATGGCGGCGGTGGCGCGCCGAAGGAAGTGAACGACCAGCAGTGGGAGAATCAAAAGAAGCTGTATCGTCCGGAAGAAGGCGTGTACTGCGCGCCGCGTGCGCCGACGAACTCCTGGAATCTCTGGCACGAGGGACACATCGATCCGCTCTTCGATCAACTTATTTGCGACATGATCCTCTTTGAAGATGTTGATCCCAACAAGGTCTACATCATGGGGTACAGCGCAGGCGGCGATGGTGTGTTCCAACTTGCGCCACGCATGGCGGATCGCTTCGCGGCTGCAGCGATGATGGCAGGCCATCCCAATGAAACGAAGCCAGATGGATTGCGGAATCTTCCATTCGCGTTGCACATGGGTGGCAATGATGCGGCGTTCAAGCGCAACGAGATTGGTCGACAGTGGAAAGTGATGCTCGATGCACTCTCTGCGAAGGATCTCGGTGGATATCCGCACGAAGCAGTGATTCATGAAGGCAAGGGTCACTGGATGGATCGTGAAGACGCAGTTGCTGTTCCGTGGATGGCGAAGTTCACGCGTGACTTGCGCCCGACGCGCATCGTGTGGCTGCAAGATGATGTGACGGAAAATCGCTTCTACTGGCTTGCAGTGAAGGAACCAAAGGCAGGGCAGCGCGTGGTGGTTGTGCGCGAAGGGCAGTGCGTCACGATTGAAGAAGCAGCGGGGGTGACCGAGTTGTGCATCCGACTCGATGACTCCATGCTCGACCTCGACAAAGCGGTGAAGGTCGTGATGGCGGGGCGTGTGCTCTTTGAAGGCATCGTGCCGCGCATGAAGGATGTGATCGTGAAGACGCTTGAAGAGCGCGGCGATCCAACGGGCATCTTCACAGCGGAAATCAAAGTGCAGATTCCAGCCCCTCTGTGAACACGCATTAAACAACAAGCCGCAGCGATGCCCCGCTGCGGCTTGTTGTTTTTCAGCCTAAGAAGACCGCTTTCCGCGGCGGTCCTCGATCAGCTGCCCTTTCGCTACCTCTGCCCGCGAACTACTTACGAGAGTCTTGCATCCATACGCAGGAGAGTGCCCTAAGAGATCGGTTAGATCACCAAATTTTCTACAAGTAGGGCAAGCACCCTAATGCATTCGCATACCAAGAAGGTTTGTTCCCGCTTGGGCCATCGATTTGAGACGATTCTCAGGACCTCACCATCGTTTGTGACATCATCGATCTGATGAACCTCTCCGACGGGAATCTTGCCTGTCTGAGCCCGTGACAATCGTGGGGACGCTTGGCGGCGTCGCAGTGATGTTGAGCAACAGGAGTTGATCGCGTCGCAAGTCCGATGACGCGATCATCATGCGGCCACTCGATTACTCGTTCACGATCTTCCAATTCAACGAGACATTCCGAATGAACGATCCGCTTTCACGCACGAGGCCGTTCATCTTCCAACCGAAGACATCGCCCGTTGCCTCGTTGCGCCAGAACACATCGTCATCACCATCGTGATCGGTGTCCATCGTGGAGAGCACTGTGTACTGAGAAGTGACGCCCGTTCGAATGAGCGCCGCTCCCACTTTGAGTCCGCCTTGCAATGTCCATCCTCGAACTTCGCCATTCACAGGGTTGTGCCAGAGAATGTCGTCATCGAAGTCTCCATCGAAGTCGCCCACTGCTGCAACACGCCACGGCGCGCTCACCAAATTCGTCGCGATGAGTGAGAAGTACGCGATCCCTTGCGCGGTTGCGCGGCGCAGGAAGTGTCGACCTTGCGCGTCGCGTGCCATGATTTCGAGTTTGCCATCACCATCGCCATCGACGCCGCACAGATACGTGTATCCAGCGGGAAGCGTGATGATCGACCAATCGACATACGCGTGCCCATTCGCATAAGGCTGCACACGAAGGCTGGAACCGTTGCGCATCAAGACGTCTGCACGACCGTCGCCAGTGAAGTCGCCGATATCAATCGCTTCCCATCCAATGCCGAGCGTCGCCGTGACCTCTGCGCGGAGTCGCACATCACCGATGACGGTCCACGCTGTGACAGTTCTATTCGACGGATTCCAAAAGAATGCTTCGGGGATGGAGTCATCATCGATGTCGCCGTGACCGAGTGGCCGCATGTTGGTGCCAGTACTCCAAGGCGTGAGACCTCCATCGATACGGCTTAAGCCGTCCATTTCCCACACGCTTGTTCCACCAGTGGTCGCGTTGTGCCAGAAAAAGTTGGGCGTCCTGTCGCCATCGAAATCGAAACTTCGAGGATCGGGGTTGGGCACGCCATCTGGCGGAACATCTTCGCCGCTGCCACCACCGCCGCTGCCACCACCGCCACCACCAGCGGAACCATCACCGGCGCCGCTGCCTGGAGTTTCGATGTAGCAATACGGTTCAGGCGATGGGATATCTATCTGATTGAGCGCGTCGCCAGAAGGCGCGAGGCTGAACGCGGGCGAAACTGAGAGGTCTCGAATCTCGAGACCATCTGCGACGCTCGTCGTCGCGATTCGGCAGAAAAACGTACATCCCTGATTGCCTGTCCATTGCTGTTGGGTGATGGTGATGCGTGCGAGTCGAACGCGCCGATCGGGCCCCGCGTAGTTGTACTGTGTGATGGGAGGAATGATGAAGAAGCATCCGGGCTCAAATCCATCGCCGTCATCGAGCGCGCCTTCCCAATCAGGCGTGGTCAACGCCAGACCGCCTGAATCCATCTCGTCATTGCCGCCGATGCAAAGGTGCGAGTCAACCGCCCAATGCGGATCGGGTCCGTGTCCTAGTGGGATCATCGTGGTGGGAAACACATCTGCTTCCGCTTGGAAGAGACCGTTGTAGTTTCCTCCGAGACCGATGCTCCACATGACGAGTACACGATCACACTCGTTAACGCAATTCGCAAACACGTCGATGTGATAGAAACGTTGCCCTTCGATCACCGTCGATGCTGCGTAGTAACTCAGATGCGTGGATTGCGCGCTTACGGAGGAGGCGCACGCGCTGGCAATAAGAAGTGTGGATGCCGCGAGCCAAGGTGTTCGAAGTGCCATCGTGTTTTCCAATCGGATCGGTAGGCGGGCGAGAGAGGTGCCAATGTATCTACGCAAAAATACCTGATTCGCGAGTGGCGAAGGGAAATATTGTCAGATTCGTCTACAAACCTCGCTACGCCTGAAGTTACGCGCTGGCAGGCTTCGTCGGAATGTGCCAGCCACCCTCTGGGAGCAGCCATTCTCGCGTGATCGCGGCTCCCCAGGTGCCAATATCGTACTGATGGACGGGCACTGCATTTCCTAAGATCGGATCGAAGATGCGCCAGCATTCTTCCACGGCATCTTGACGCGCGAACAACGCGGAGTCGCCCTTGATCGCATCACCGAAGAGTCGCTCGTATGGCGTCATCTCGTCGTTTTGTTGATCAATGGCGAGCAGTTCGAGCGGCTCGCCAATCATGCGCTCGCCTTCGGTCTTCACTTCAGCTTGAATTCCGATCTCGATGCGCGGAGAGAGACGGAATCGGATCGCGTTGTGCGCAGGAGGTTGCGCTTCGAAGAACACGACGCCAGGTGCGCGATGCAACTCCACGCGCACTTCGGTGCATGTGAAGGGCATATTCTTTCCAGCGCGGAGATAGATCGGCACTCCTGACCAACGCCAATTGTCGACAGCTAACTGCATCGCAGCGCCAGTCTCCATTGTCGAACCGGGCGCAACACCATCTTCCTGCAGATAGCCATTGAACTGGCCGCGCACAACATTCTGTGTCTCGATGGTGCGCACCGAACGGAAGAACTTCACTTGCTCATCGCGAGTGCGCTCCATGTCGCGCCAATCCGGCGGTTCCATGCACAAAAACGCAAGCACTTGCATGAGGTGATTCTGCATCACATCGCGAATGCATCCGGTGGCATCGTAGAAACGACCTCGACCCTGCACGCCGAATTGTTCCGCCATCACGATCTGAATCGACTTCACATGCGTTCGATTCCAGATCGGCTCTAGGAAGGCGTTTGCGAATCGGAAGTAGAGAATGTTCTGCACTGCCTCTTTACCGAGGTAGTGATCGATGCGGAAAACATTTTTCTCGTCAAACGCAGCGTGCAAGTCAGCGTTGAGCGCGATAGCAGAATCACGATCGTGCCCAAATGGTTTCTCGACGATGACGCGCGCGCCCGTTGCGCAGCCCGATGCTTGCAGCGAGGTCGCGACCGAACCAAAGAGTGATGGCGGAATCGCGAGGTAGTGGATGGGATGTTCCGCCGCGCCGAGTGCGCGCTTCACGGCAGTGAATGTCGCGGGGTCGGCGTAGTCGCCATCGATATACGTGAAGCGCGACATCAACTTCTCAAACGCAGCTTGATCCACGCCGTTCGCGCCGAACTTCTGAATGCCTTCAAGTGCGCGCGCGCGAACTTGCTCGGTGGTCATCCCACTTTTCGCAACGCCGATGACGGGAATGTCGAGATGTCCTCGGCGCACCATTGTGTGGAGCGTGTCGAAGATTTTTTTATGCGCGAGGTCACCCGTCGCGCCGAACAGAACAAATGCATCACTCGAAATTCGGTCCATGGGAAACCTCCGCTGCGTGGGGGAAGGTAGTTTTAGCGTATTCGTGCGCCAATCACCGCGCGGAATCCGAAGAGTTCATTCAGCGCGCTCGGTGGCACGGTCGCCGAAGTCTCAACTTTGCGCTGCGCTTCTGGATCCGCCCACGATCCGCCTCGCACCACACGCGCTTCACCGCGGGCGTCTTCGCACCACTCCCACAGGGATCCAGCGGCATCGACCACATCCTCAAGCGCAGCAAGTGCCGTCCATTCTGCAGTTGTAGGAAGTCGAAACCCGTCCCCATCGAGCATCGTCACGACTGCTGAGGTTGCGGCGCCTGAACCATCGCGCTCGATATTGGTGAGTTGGTAGCACGGATGTTTGCTGAGCGATTCACTCGCGGCGTTACACCACAACAGTGCATCAAAGAATGTCGCGCCTGCAGATGCAACTGATCCTGTACGAGGGACAGCGGAGCGACCGAG
>Ga0209553_1000615_pt1 | contig 18452 bp, 18 predicted proteins | sample LauGreFBDMM110DN_2_FD_188217 | JGI IMG/M metagenome (GOLD analysis project Ga0209553, IMG submission 188217) | Freshwater lake microbial communities from Lake Michigan, USA - Fa13.BD.MM110.DN (SPAdes) (version 2) | ecosystem: Environmental > Aquatic > Freshwater > Lake | place: Lake Michigan...
GAATCAAGGTGCCGACCACACTAAACGCAGCCAAAATGCCAAATAAAATAGCCGGGCCTGCATCGCCGTTCGACGCTAAATGCCCAAATCCCCAAAACGTAAACGCCCATGGGAAAGGATGGCGCGTGATCGCTAAAAGGCCAGGGTCTTCGGCGCGAAAGAGCTTTGAACGAATTTTGATCGACAGCGGGTTGGGTGTCACCCATCCCCAGACAAATAAAAGCCCCGCGAACAGCATGCACACGGCTGTGACGCACATGCCGTCACGGTCAGGGGCCACAGCTCCACAGCCGGTGCGCGCAAAGCGGCAATAATCAGCCAGGTCGTGACGGCCAGACTGATGACCGAGTACACCAACAAAACCAACGGTTGCCCAAAATACTCACCAAGGACGACCTTGGGCCACGAACCGACGGCAAGCTGTGCGATACGAAAAAGATGGCCAACCCGGCCCAAAGTTCGGCGAACGTTCCGCTCATTTTGAAGTCTTCTTGGCGTCTTGGCGGCGCTTCATCTCGGCTTCGAACCATTCTGGCGCGCGATTGTATGAGCCATCCAACTTATACATGTCGACCTCTTCAATCTCGACGCTGGAAAACATCCCATGAATGGTGAAGGGGTCGTCATTCACATAGCGATCGATCGCGGCACGGTCGTTAGTGTCGCTGATGGAAATCCCACCAATACGATTGTTCAGGTCATCCAAAATGGCCGCCGAGACAACCGTGGATGAATATTTCAGCAAATGTTTGTTGTGGTCGGGGTCATACGCTTTGCGGATTTCCTCCACATCACGATCAGTCGCATAAAGACGGCGAACCAAGAACATGGTCTTAGCACCGACATCGCTGGTCTGCATCACCGGCACGTTATAGCCCGAAGCTTGTTGCCGACGTTGTAGTTCGGGCGCAAACCAAGCGGGCGCGCGGTTATAGCTGCCGTCGATTTTGTACAAATCTACCAGGGTGATTGTTATTGATCCGTAAATGCCTGCCTTGGTGAACGGATCATCGTAAACATAACGTTCAACATCTGCGCGCGTGTTGATGTCGCTGATGGACACGCTTCCGACACGTTTGCGGTCTTTGCCGATGATCGCCGAGGCGACGACACTTTGACCGAATTTCAGCAAGTGCTTTTGGTGCGCGGGCTCTTGTGGCGCACGCAGGGCGTTGATGTCTTTGTCTGTCGCATAGGTGCGTCGAACCATGAACATCAATTTTCCGCCTAGCAAAGGCGTGGCGTTCATCTTCTTGTCCTCAGCCATGACGGGCGTTGAGAAGCCCATCGAAAATGCACCAGCCGTCAGCAGTGCCGAACGTCGCGCGCATGCCATGGCATACTCCGTGTGAGTTGATCTCAATACCCAGCTTTGGCCTCGACATCGTTATCTCGACCCATGACTAAGATTGTCCGGAAATAGGAGCAAACCACTTGCCCGCGTTGATTCTTGGCCGTGGTCTTGAATTTCACGATTCCTTGCCCTGGGCGGCTTTTCGAGGGGCGCTTTTCCAGTACTTCCGATTCCGCATAAATCGTATCGCCTGCGAATACGGGGCTGGGCAGCATAATGTCGGTCCAGCCTAAGTTGGCGATGGCCTTCTGGCTCATGTCCGACACGCTCATGCCGGTGACGATAGATACTGTGAGCGTTGAGACCACCAGCCGTTGCCCAAACTCGGTGTGCTTGGCGTATTCGGCGTCGTAGTGAATCGGGTGCGTGTTGTTGGTCAGCAACGTGAACCACGTATTGTCGGTTTCAGTGATGGTGCGCCCTGGTCGATGTTCATAAGTCGCCCCGAGCTCAAAATCCTCGTAGTATCGCCCGCCGCGTTCCCGGTAACGTTTCTCGCCAACCTTAACTGATTCCGCGACCATGTTTGTATCTCCTGCTATTTCGGGGCTTTGACTTGTGCCGCAAACGTGTCGGCAATGTCTTTGCGGGTTGCAAACCACACGCCGGGTTTGCTTTGAGCGTGCGCGATGAAACGCCGTAACTGACCAATGCGCCCAGGCCTTCCAATGATGCGCAAGTGGACGCCCACCGACATCATCTTCGGCGAAGCGGCACTCTCAGCATAAAGTTCGTCGAACGTGTCGCACACATATTTCAACCACTGATCGGGGGTATAGGCCGGAGCCATCCACATCTTCATGTCGTTGGTGTCTAACGCATAAGGCACGATGACGATGGGCTTGGCGCCAGCGGTATCCCAAAAGGGAACATCGTCGGAGTAATCGTCCATGTGATACGTGAAGCCTTGCTCAATCAGCAGATTGCGCGTGTTGCCCGTAATGAGATAGCGCGCCAACCACCCCGCGGGGCGCGTGCCGCAGGTTTTCTCGATGCTCGCAACTGCTTTCGAAATGAACTCGCGCTCGGCCGCTTCGTCAAAGCGATGCTGTGCCGTCCAACGATAGCCGTGCGCGCACACCTCGTGTCCGCCGCTCACAATAGCCTTGGCGATGTGCGGCGCGCGTTCCAGCGCCTGGGCTGCGGCTGTAAATGTGGCTTTGATTTTGCTTTCTTCGATCAGCTTCAGGACGCGCGGTGCTGCGGCTTTAATGCCGTATTGATAGTTTGTTTCATTGCCGTAATTACGGATTGGCTTGCCGAGCGCGACTTGAAACTCATCGACAGGCTCGGGGCCGCGATCGCCATCGAGGATATTTTCCTCGGCGCCCTCTTCAACATTCACCACCAGTGAGACGGCTAAACGTGCGCCACCTGGCCACGAAAACGAACTCATGTAATTCTCCTAATGATATTCTTCGCCGCCTGAGACGTTCATGGCTTCGGCGGTGATATAATCGGCTTGGTCCGAGCACAAGAACGCGCAAGCTTTGGCAATATCGTCTACCAACCCTGGACGTCCCATGGGAATGCGCGCGCGCATATCGGCTAAATACGCATCGACACTTTTGTTTTGCGACTTACTCATAAAATCGTTTTGCCATGCGCCTAGTCCGGTCGTGACATGGTTGGGGCAAATGGCGTTGACGGTAATGTTGTGGGCGGCCAGTTCCAGGGCTGCCGCACGCGTCAAGCCAATCAGGCCGTGCTTGGAGGCCGAGTAAGCCGCAGCTTGCGCAAAGCCCGATTTGGCAGCTTGGCTGGCAATGTTGATAATGCGCCCACCTTGTCCTTGTTTGATCATCTGCTGGGCCGCGTGTTTGATGCCGAAGAAGCAGCCGCGCAGATTCACACCCAAAACGGCGTCCCAATGTTCTTGGGTCATGTCGATGAGCGGTCCGAATAAATAGCCGATGCCGGCGTTATTCACGAGGATATCGACCCGCCCAAATGTTGTGACGGCAAAGTCCACCAGGGCCGCGACATCTTTTTCGATCAGCATGTCTCCGGCAAAGCCTGCAGCCTTACCTCCGCTAGAAATAATTTCATCGACGATTTGGTCGAGTTCAGCTTTTTGACCGACGCCGTGAGACGGCGCGATATCGCCCTTAACTACGCCGATGTCATGCACAACCACCTTGGCACCATCGGCGGCCAATCTTTTGGCCATAGCCTCTCCCAAGCCTTTGTTACGGCCCGCGCCGGTCACAATTGCGACTTTACCTTGCAGCCCAGACATCATTCCTCCGCTCTGCTCTTCGCTCAGCTCCGCATTAGGCCGTGGGGCAGGCCAAATCAACCATGAATCTGTGCGCGTTCACCCGGGCAACAGCATTGAACAATTGGACATTTTGTAACTCTTGCACTAGGCCTCAGAAGATGACGGCTCAGTCTGGTGCCACATCGACGCAATTACATGTACAGCCGGCCTTGTCGCGCTGGCAGTTGGCCGCCAGTAGTGCGTTGTCGCCGTTTGCGTTGGTGGTGGTTTCACCCCTTCTGCCCGAACTTCGCCGCCTCTACCAAGCCCCCGAGTCCCAGATCGCCTATGTGCTCTCGGCGTATCTTATCGGTCTCGGTATTGCCCAGCTTTTGCTCGGTGCGCTGTCAGATCGGCATGGTCGGCGACCTGTGCTGCTCATCTCGTTGGCGGTTTATGCTATCATGTCCGTGGTCTGTGCTTATGCACCGACTCTAGAGTGGTTGATCGCTGCACGATTTTTGCAGGCTTTTGGTGCGGCAGGAACCGCAGCTATTTGTCGCGCCAGCGTACATGACGTCCATCATGGCGACACTGCGGCTTATTACATGTCCTACATTGCCGCCGCTCATTCTCTAGCTCACACAATGGCGCCTGTCGTTGGTGGTTATGCTGGCGATCTCTTCGGATTCAGCGGTGTGTTCCTCGGGTTAAGCATGCTCGGCGTGGCCATGGGGGCATGGTCATGGCGCGCCATGCCTGAAACGCGCCCGCGCGCCACGGACGGCCAGGCCTTCGGCTTATTGCATCTCTTGGCGGTGAATGGACGCTTGCTGAAATCGCCGGTCTTTGTGTGTTACGCCATGATTTATGGTCTCACGGGCGCGCCCTTTTTTGCTTTTTTGGCGGCAGCTCCAGCGTACTTTGTCGATCATTTTTCAATCCAAGGCGGCGCGTTTGGCATGTATTGGTCGTTTATGTCTGTGGCATTTTTGATGGGGGCCATGGGCAGCGCGCGGCTGGTCAAACGCCTCGGTCGCAAAAACTTGTTGGCATTGATGGTAGGTGGCTCTGGCGCGATAGGGGCAAGTTATCCCTTCTTTGTGTTGCTTCTGGATGCAACACCCTTCACGCTGATCGCACCGCTGGTGTTGCTCTCGCTCTTCTTAGGGTTTATCACGCCACTCACGCTCTCGGGCGCGATCGCCACACATCCCACAATGGCTGGAACGGCCTCGGGGCTCTGTGGCGCCCTCACCATGGCCGCCTCGGCGCTGCTCACCATCGCTGCGGGCGCGTTCTACGATGGCACGGGATTGGGCCTGACCTGGTCCATGTCTGGCAGCATGGTCTCAATGTTGGGGTTCTATCTGACGCTGCGCGTCTTCGAGCGACGCACAAAAACTGCACTCTAGAACGGCTTCGATCATATCAAAGCCTTTTATGAATAAGCGTACCAAAACACCGCACCTCATGGTGCCCGCCGTGTTGACGCGTAGCGTTGTTGAGGTTGACTCAGATGCCCATATACCATGGGGTCCGCGCTCTTCAGATCGACATGAACCATGAATGCCGTGATCACAGACTGCGACAAACTTGCGGCCAATCCGCCCGACCCAGACCGGATTATGCCAGGCGTGCCCCGCGAATAGATCGACCTCCCGCGTGCGATTGAGGCCTGTCGAGCTGCGGTAGCCGAGCACCCCGATGTCGGACGACACGCTTATCAATTGGGGCGATGCTTCTTCTATGCCGGGCAAACTGCTGAAGCGCTTGCCAGTTTTCGTCAGGCGGCATCACGGGGTATCGGCAGGCGCACTTTATCCTTGGGCTTGTCATGATGCGCCACTCCGAGGTTGTCAGCTTTGATCTTAAACAGATCGAGGGCCATTGGCGTGACGCAGCTAGGCTTGATCATGCTAATGCCCAGGTTAGCTATGTGCGCGAAACGCTGAGGGGCACGTTTGAAGGCATCGCGGGGCGTCCGGAGCGCGATGAATTGAAAAGATTCCTGGAGCATGCCTGGCCCAAAGTCGACTATCTTGGCGGACTGCTCATCGACGACTTGATGGCCGCGCTGGTTTAGGCGCAATGCACCTGGGGAGGGGCTGATGAAAAAACTATTGCTCGGATTAACAGCACTGACGTTGTGGACAGTGCCCGCAATCGCTGCCGAAGAAATCACCGAGTGCGACAAGCTGGCTTCGCACGGATCGGACCCCGACAAAATCGCGCCGGCGGTGTCGGAAAGCGGAATGAACAAAGCCGCCGCACAAGCCGCCTGCGAAGCAGCCGTTGCCAAAGATCCCAACAATCGTCGTCTACGTTATCAATTAGGTCGGGCGTATTTCTATGATGGCAAGTTCGACAAGGCCCTGCCGTATTTGGAGTTCGCGGCCAGCGCGGGCGGACAACAAGCACAATTTGTCTTGGGCTACATTATCGATGGCGGCCAAGGCGGCGTGAAGAAAGATCCATGCAAAGTCGAGGACCTGTGGGTCAAGTCCGCCCGCCAGGGTCGCTTTGCAGCTCAAACTAGCTATCCGCATCATGTTGTGCGCGGCATGTTCAAAGGCTGCAGACAACAAGCTGACAATGCCGAGGTGCAAGTGTTCCTGGATGCGGCCAAGAAACAGGCTGGCGATTATTACCAGAAGTTATTGGTCTCGATGCTGATGGAAGAATTCGCCACTTACAAAACCAAGAAATAAGGAAACGCACGATTGCATTAACAGCTGGGGCGATTATTATTTTATGCCAAACAAAACGAGCGTGCCTTGCAAGAGGTGCGGATATCGGCAGACAAAGGATACCGGCAAGCTCAATTTGTGTTCGGTGCTTTTATCAACAATCAGCGGCTCTTCGCACCCACCGATAATTGCCTGGTGGAACAATATTGGTTGAAGTCTGTCCAAGCGGGCCGCTAAGCGGCGCGCCTGAGTTATGTGCGCCATGTGGTGAAGGGAAAATTCTCTGGTTGCAAGATTTAAGCCGCGACAGCAGACATGCGGGGTCTGCTCGACACAGCGGCCAAAGATTCTCCTGGCTATTACAAACGGCTCTTAATCGAAGACCTCACGGAACAGCTGAAAATTTATAAGGGTTAGAAGTTACAAGCGATGCACAACATACAAGTTCAACTTGCGAAACAGCCCGACGGTAATCCCAAGGCGTCTGATTTTCAGGTCGTAAAAACTGATATCCCGAAGGTGGCCGACGGGCAATTTTTGGCACGCAATATTTACCTTTCTCTCGATCCTTACATGCGCGGCGCGATCGCCGGGCGGCATATGGGCCATCAGCGCTTGAATCAAGGTGATGTGATTTATGGGCGGTGTGTTGCCGAGGTCATGGAGTCCAAACACAAAGACTACAAAGCTGGTGATTATATGGTGCTCGAGGCGGGCTGGCAGCAGTTCTATGTCTCAGGGGGCGAAGCGGCTGACGAGATTCGTAAAATTGATGCTAGCATCGCTCCGCTGTCAGCTAACATCGGCGCGCTCGGCATGCCGGGGCTCACCGGCTGGGCGGGTGTCGAGAAGCTCGCTAATCCAGCTTTGGGGTCGACATTTGTTGTCAGCGCCGCTGCTGGCCCTGTGGGCGGCACGGCGGGGCAAATCGCCAAAGCCAAAGGGTGTCGCGCTGTGGGCATCGCAGGCTCGGATGAAAAATGCCGGATTGTGGTGAACGAGTACGGCTTCGATGCCTGCGTGAACTACAAGAATAAAAACTGGGCCGATGAGCTGAAGGCGGCCTGCTCCAACGGTGTCGATACCTACTTTGACAATGTCGGCGGCCCGATGCTCGACACGATCACCCAACAGCTCAATCTTTACGGCAAGATTATCATGTGCGGGTTGGTGTCGCAGTATAACCGCGCCACGGATGGCGCATTTCATGGCCACAATATGGGACCCTTCGTTGGCAAACGCGCGCAGTTGCTGGGTCTTGTGGTCTATGACTACTACGCCAAGATGAATGAATTTATGAAAGCCGCCGTGCCATTGGTGAATGCGGGAAAACTGAAATTTCACGAAGACCGTGCGGAGGGTATCGAGAAGGCGCCCGATCATTTCGTCAAATTGATGAACGGGCAGAACAACGGTAAAGCGTTGGTGATTATCGCGCCGGAGAAGGCTTAAGGGGTTTGGCTTGAATCTACCCAATCGCAACGCTCAGGTTCAATTGCGTCGCCAACGCGATGGCTTGCCCGACGCTGGCGATTTTCAAATGGGCGACGGCCCCGTGCCCGAGCCGGGCGACGGTGAGTTTTTAGTTCGCACGATTTATCTGTCGCTTGATCCCTATATTCGCAAAGCGATTCGTGGCGATCATCCAGGACACGCGGTGCTCAGTGCTGGCGATGTGATCTATGGCCGTGCTGTCGCACGCGTTGTGAAAAGCCGTCATGCCGATCTCAAACAGGGCGACTACATGGTTGCTGAAACCGGCTGGCAAAGTTATGCGGTTCTCACGCCCAAAAAAATTGTTCAGCGCATCGACCCCGCGATGGGCCCGCTCTCAACCGCCATCGGCGTGCTGGGTATGCCGGGGCTCACAGCGTGGGGCAGCGTAGCCCATCTCGCGCCGCCGAAAGTGGGTGACACGTATGTTGTGTCTGCCGCGGCTGGCCCTGTGGGCGGCACGGTTGGGCAGTTGGCCAAGATCGCGGGCGCGCGTGTTGTCGGCATCGCCGGCGGGAAAGAGAAATGCGACGTCGCTTTGCGTACCTATGGGTTTGACGCTTGCATTGACTATAAAAAAGACGGCTGGGAACAGGCACTCCAACTGGCGTGCCCGAATGGCATCGATATTTATCACGACAACGTCGGCGCACCGTTACTGATGAAGCTGGTGGCCTACTTTAATCTCTATGCCAAAGTGGTCATGTGTGGACGGCCTGGTGATTATCACTCGGGTGAGTTCGGTGGTTTAAGCCCGGGGCCCTTCATCGGCAAGCGCGCGCAACTGCGTGGCCTTGTGGTGTATGACTATGAAAAGGATTTACCCAGGTACCTGCGTGTCGCCTCTACGCTACTGCGCGAAGGTCGCCTACGGTTTAAAGAAGATCATGCCGATGGCATCGAGGACACGCCTGGGCATTTTCTAAAACTGATGCGCGGCGAGAATGTCGGCAAGGCGATTGTCGCCGTGGGCCCTGAGAAGGGGTAGTAGAGCAGATTTGAGATTCGCCACTCTTATCGCGGCTGATCTGAGTAGTGATTGTCAAATCCAAAGTTCCACTACAAACCTACATTTGCTTGTGGTCATCATGATTCTAACATTCGCAAGTTCGCAGTCCGAAATGGGATGCGAATGTTAGAATTGGACCACTAGGGCCTCCCATCATCCCGCAGCAAATCCTGAATATAGCGCGCCATAGCCTCGGGCATATCAGGGTCATCGATGGCTTTGCTAAATTTTTTACGCAAGGCTTTGAATTTCTTTACGCCGCGTTCCACGTCGATGTCATCAAGTGAGCGCAAAGGTTGTTCGGGTGTTGGTTTTTGCGCTGGCGGTATTGGCTTGGCCACGGCTGGGTTTAGATGAGCGTCACGGCTGCGATGCCGCCGATCACAAGAGCTAAGAATGACCAACTGACCAGATCCAAGCGCTTTTCGATGAAGGCTTGCACCGGCTCGCCATAAACGCGCAGCAAGGCTGCAATGGCAAAAAACCGCACGCCGCGCGTGACGACCGAGGCCAATATAAAAGCCAAAAAATTGAAATGCGCTGCACCACTGGCAATGGTCACAAGCTTGTAGGGGATGGGCGTCAGCCCTTTGATCAGAATGACCGCCGTGCCCCACTCGGTATACCAAGTTTGAAATTCTTGCGCACCTTTTTGCAAGCCATAGGCACCGATCAGCCATTGTCCCAGCGTGTCGTACAGGAAGTAACCGATGGCATAGCCGAACATCCCGCCGATCACGGATGCAACAGTGCATACCGTCGCAATCATAAAGGCACGGTCGCGGCGCGCTAACACCATGGGAATAACCATGGCATCGGGCGGGATTGGAAAAAAAGAGCTTTCCGCAAACGAGACTGCAGCCAGGGCATGCAGTGATTTGGGGTGGGCCGAAAGGCGGATGAGAAAATCGTAGAGCGGACGGAACATGGGCTGTGGTGGGCTCTTACTTTATAAGGAACAAACTCAGCGGCGGATAGAACGCGACAATCCACAGCACGATAATCATGAGAATCAGAAACGGCCACACGCCCTTGATGATGGTCACAAAATCTTCGCGGAAGGCGCCCATCGCCACAATGATGTTGAGCCCCATCGGCGGTGTGAGGTAACCAATCTCAAGGTTTACAGTCATCATGATGCCGAAGTGAACCAAATCCATACCGTAGCTTTGCGCCATGGGCGGCAGCAGCGGCGAGAGAATTAGGATCGCAGAACCTGAATCAAGGAAGCATCCCACCACCAGCAAGAAAAGGTTGACCAGCAAGATGAACATGAATTTAGAGTCGATATAGCCCGTCAGCCACTCGACAAGTTGGTTGGGCACTTGCTGGTACGTCAAGAATACATTGAGCGACAGCGCCAGCGCCAAGATGGGAAACAAGCTGCCCATCATGGTCGATGTTTCGCCGACCGTGCGCCAAATGAGGCGGCCCATTTCCGAAATCGATCCATTGAAATTTTTGATGTCGCCCCGCACCAAATACATAAACCCGTGTTTATGGACCAGCGACTCAACCAAAATTGCAGTGAGCACTGCCACGGCTGCCGACTCTGTGGGCGTGAAGTAGCCAGAGTAAATGCCGCCGAGAATGATCACGGGGGTCAGCAGCGCACCAATCGATTGAATGAAGCTTGAGAGAATTTCATTTGCTGACCACCACTGGCCGCGATCACGCGTCCAATTCACGGCCATCGAGTAAATGATAAAGACGCCCAGCAAGACTAGCCCCGGTCCAATACCGGCAATGAACAGGTCGGCGATGGAGGCTTGGGTCATGATCCCATAAAGGATCAGGGGTATGCTGGGGGGAATAATAATGCCCAAGGTGCCGCCCGCACACAGCATACCAATCGAAAACGTGCGCTGGTATCCGGCGGCGATCAGTGCCGGGTACATGATGGAACCAACAGCCAGCAGCGTGACAATTGATGAGCCGGAAATGGCCGCGAAAATTCCACAGGCCAGGAGGGCAGCGACGGCAAGACCGCCCGGCACGGGGCGCATGAGCGCCCGCATGAGATTAATCAATCGTTCCGCGATGGAGCCTTGCGACATAATCGCACCGGCGAGGATATACAGCGGCACCGACAGCAGGACCTCGCGGTTAGAGGCATCCCACATGTCGTAGATGACATTCATCAACTCGCCGTCGCCCCAAAAATAATAGGCTGCGAACGTGGCGACGCCGATAATCACAACAATATTCTGGCGCGCAATCAACAGCGCGATCAGAACCACAGGCAGCGCGAACCCGGCAATGGTGGCGCTCATGGGCGCTCTCCTTTGGCCGCGCGCTCGTGATCAAATGAATCGTGTCCGTATAGAATTTCCTTTACCTGCTCGTCTGATGGAACTTCGGCGCTGCCGCCACTCGCGGGCCTGATTTCGGGGTAAAGGCCATAGAGAAAATGACGGATGGCGACGAAGCCAAAACCGATTGCAATTGTCATTTGCACCGGCCAGATCGGGTTGCGTAGCACCGGTGCCACGTCTTTTAGATCGTAGCTTTCCAAGCTGACTTTGACTGCGACGGCGCACATGAATGCGCAGAACATAGCGAACCCAAACTCGCTGATTCGTTCCATTAATTTTTCGTGCTTAGCCGAGAACATCTTGTCGGCGAAATGGGGGCGATAATGGCTGCCTGCAGCCGAAGCCAATCCGATACCGATATACGAGACAACAATCATTCCGATCACGGCCAGCTGGGGTGCACCAAAAGCACCCGAACCGGTGATCTCGCGCTTTAACACGTCGTAAATCAACGCTCCCGCTATGACCAGAAACGCTATGAAACACAAGAACTGCTCGAAGATTCTCAGGCGGTTCAAGAACGTTTTCGCAAAATTCATCAATCCCCCACCCCAGGCCCTCCGCCCAGATTGCCAGGCATCATAAGGGTTCACTTGGCCGTGTCTCAAACAGAATCTCTAAAATTTCATACATATGGCTTTCGGGCGAACGTGTGGGTGGCCTTTTGAACAACTCAAGCCTCGAGGGTTGAGGTGGAGCAGTGTCTGCCTCAGGATTTCATTGATACAGGTCTGGATTAGAAATCTTCTCTCGTTAGAGTGCGAATCTGAAACAATGAGGATGTGATGGCTGGTTCCCTAGACCATATCAAAGTCCTGGATTTATCGCGGGTATTGGCGGGGCCATGGGCCACCCAGATCCTGGGCGATCTTGGCGCCGAGGTGATCAAGATCGAGCGCCCCATCACGGGCGATGACACGCGTGGTTGGGGCCCGCCTTACATTAAAGACGCCCAAGGCCACGATGCGGCGGCGGCGTACTACGTCATGACCAATCGCAACAAAAAATCCATTGCCATTGATATTGCAATGCCTGAGGGCCAAGACATTGTGCGCAATCTCATTGCTCAGTCAGATGTTGTCGTTGAGAACTACAAAGCAGATGGTCTGAAAAAATACGGTCTCGATTACGACTCGATCAAGAAACTCCATCCGGGCATCGTCTATTGCTCCATCACTGGGTTTGGGCAAACCGGCCCATACGCTCACAAGCCCGGGTACGACCTCATCGCCCAGGCCATGGCTGGGCTCATGAGTGTCACGGGCAATCCACCTGGTACACCTGGCGATGACCCCATGAAGGTCGGCGTCGGCGTGTCAGACTTATTCACCGGCCTCTATGCCACGGTTGGAATTTTGGCAGCCTTGCGTCACAAGGAAAAAACCGGTGAAGGCCAGCACATTGATGTGGCGTTGTTGGATACCACCATCGCCATGATGACCAACATGGCGCAGAATTTTTTAGTTTCGGGACAAGTTCCCACGCGCATTGGCAGTGCTCACGTTAATATTGTTCCCTTTGGCACATTTGAAGTTCAAGACGGCCACATCATTGTGACGGTGGGCAACGACACACAGTTTCGACGTTTGTGTCAGGTTTTGGGTGCGCCGCATTTGGCCGACGACTCTCGTTTTCACACCAATTCGGCCCGCGTCACGCACCGTGCTGAGACCAATGCAGCACTAAAACCCTTATTTATGCAGCACAAACAACTCGAGCTGATTGCAGCGCTTGAAGCTGCGCTCGTCCCTGTGGGCCCGATTTACACTGTTGATCAGGTCTTTGAAGATCCACAAGTCAAAGCGCGTAACATCGTCAAACACACAGATGCGGGAGGCGGCATTCAAGCGCAGATTGTCCGCAACCCGTTGGTGATGTCGGGCACGCCGATCGAGCGCATTCAAGCGCCGCCCATGTTGGGCGAGCACACCACGGATATCCTCTCGCGGCTTCTCAGCCTCTCGCCAGAAGCGATTGCAGATTTAACCGCGCGCGGTATCGTGGGCGATAAAACATAAGAGGTCGATTATGCTCACACGCATCGTTGTTTTTCTGGTTGGTATTGCGGGCGTCGCGCACGCCGCGACATTGGCTGAAAACCTTACTGCCGAGCGCGTGACATTATTGAATTGGGTACAGGGGTCATTCAGTAACGCTCGCCAAACACGTGAAGGAACCAATGCTTTGGCTGACAAGCCAGCTGCTGCAGATGCCGCGCCTGATCTGCTGTTTCCAATCTTCAAAAAAATCGATGTTCCGGCATTGGGCGCGCATATGGTGTATTTGCAATGGCCCATGGGTTCGCCCGAGGGCAAGCTACAGCGCCAGCGCATTTGGGTTTTTGCTGATGATCCAGCACGTAACGCGATCATGATGAAGTTCTATACGTTGAAAGAACCGCAGAAATGGCTCAATGCGCACCTTGAGCCCGGCAAAGTCAGGGCCATGACCGCCGCCGATGTCATTCCTTATCCGCCGGCGTGCGATTTGCCATTTCGACGTCATGGCGATGTGTTCTTGGGCGAAATCCCCAGGGGCGATTGTAAAATCGTGTCGCAGGAGACGAAAACGTCGATGACTATCAATGGGCGCATCATCGTCAGCAAAAATCAGGTTTGGTATAATGAATCGGGAACTCGCGACAATGGCGCGGTGGTGTTTCAAGTTCCCCGCTCTGGCGCCTACGAATTCGACCGTCGCTAAACGTTACTGTTGATTCCACTCTTCCGTGGTTCGCTCGCTCACGGGCTCGGCGTAGGGGCCGCGGTATGGCCGCACGTTCGACACGACAATACAAAAAAACACATGGCTGATGGTAAAGCACGCCACCACCGGCCACGGCGGCAGACCATCAAATATCGTAAACATTAGCCAGCCCAGCACAATAAAAACCCCGACCGTCATCCAAACGATCACGCGCTTAGTGTTCATGGTGGGGCCAGCGCTGCGAGATAATGTGGACATGTCTGAATGATACGCCAAGCCCCACAAGAGTCCAAGATCGCGATGTCAGCCCGCCAGCATTTTCCAGCCAAATCCAATAGCCGCCGCTCCCACTAACGTCGAGCCGACGCCCATATGAAAGCGCAAGATGGCCAGCATGCTGGCCACCGAGATGAACAGGGCCGCGATATCAATAGTGGCCCAATCCGGGATGCTGAGGTGCAAGGCCCCGATGGTGCGATCCTCAACCACGGCAAACAGCACGTGAATGGCAAACCACACTGACAAATTCAAAATGACGCCGACAACCGCAGCGGTGATGCACGACAACGCCGCATGTAGCCAGCGCCGACCCAACAGTGCTTCCACATAGGGCGCGCCCACAAAGATCCACATAAAACTTGGCGCAAACGTCACCCATACCGTCAGCGTGGACCCCATGACGCCCGCCATCAATGGCGACATTCCCAAATCAGCGCGAAAGGCAGCTAAATAGCCGACGAATTGTAGCACCATGATCAGGGGGCCTGGCGTGGTTTCCGCCATCGCCAGCCCATCAAGCATCTCGCGCGGGCTCAGCCAGCCATAGACATCCACGGCTTGCTGCGCCACGTAGGCCAGCACCGAATAGGCACCTCCAAACGTGACCACCGCAGCTTGACTAAAGAATGTGCCAAGAGCGGTCAAAACATGGCCTGGTCCCAGCCATGCCCAACAGGCCGCTACGGGCACCAGCCAGATCGTCAGCCATAGGATTGCGGTTGTTATGGCGGACTGTGTGTTTGGTGTGATGTGCGGCATGCGTCCATCAAGAATCGCGCGGTCAATAACGGCTAGTGTTGCATCAGCGCTTTGAGGAACTTGGGAACTTGGGATCAGGTGTTTGTTCCAAAAATTTGCAGCGATGCCAAAGAGGGCTGCGAGCGCGATGATCGCCGGGAAGGGCACCGCGAATAAAAAGATGGCGATGAATGCACTCACAGCCACGGCGATCATCACGTTATTTTTCAGGGCGCGCTTGCCAATGCGCACGACCGCCTCCACCACAACGGCAAGAATGGCCGCTTTCAGGCCGAAGAACACAGCAGTGACCCATGCCAGATGGCCATAACCCGCATAGAGAATACTCAGTGCCATGATGACCACAAAGCCCGGCGCGATGAATAGCAAGCCTGCCATCAATCCACCCGACGTTCGATGTATCAGCCAGCCAATGTAAGTGGCCAGTTGCTGGGCCTCGGGCCCTGGCAGCAACATGCAATAGTTCAGGGCGTGCAAAAAGCGCGCCTCGCTGATCCACTTTTTCTCGTCGACCAGAATGCGATGCATCACGGCGATCTGGCTAGCGGGTCCGCCAAAACTCAGTGCTGCCACCCGCAGCCATACATTTAAGGCGTCGCTGCGTGAGATAGAGTCGCCAGCGTTGTCTAGGTTTTGCATGAAAGGCCCAATTTGCAGTACAGTGCGCTGTGCAATTTCCCCACCATTAAATATGGACCACAGATGATCGACCTTTACTACTGGCCCACACCTAACGGCCACAAGATTCCGATTATGCTGGAAGAGTGCGGGCTCGCGTACAAAACCCATCCGATCAATATGCTGAAGGGCGACCAGTTCGACCCGGCGTATTTGGCGCTCAATCCCAACAATAAAATTCCAACAATTGTTGATCAGGATGGACCGGGCGGGAAGCCCTACACGGTGTTCGAATCTGGCGCGATCCTGATGTACCTCGCTGAAAAGACCGGCATGTTCATGCCGCGCGAGATGGCCGCGCGCTTTGAAGTGCTTCAATGGACTATTTTTCAAGTGGCCAACGTCGGGCCGATGTTCGGCCAATGTGGGCACTTCATGCAGTACGCGCCCAAGAAAATTCAATACGGCATTGATCGTTATCAGAACGAAACTAAACGCCTCTACCGGGTTATGGATAAACGTCTCAGCATCGTTCCGTATTTAGCGGGCGATTATTCCATTGCCGATATGGCGACCTACCCGTGGGTGAAGATCAACCATTTCCACGACATCAACATTGACGAGTACCCCCATGTGAAACGCTGGCGCGAAGCCGTCGGGTCGCGCCCCGCCGTCATCAAAGGCTGCGCGTTGTTGGAAGATGTGATGAAACTCGGCAACCCCGACAAAGAGGCGTTTGATAACTTGTTCAACAAGCAAAAGACGGTGTAACCCCAAACGCCATCGAGGATGGCGGCGTGGGTGTTACGGCTCATTGGGGTCGCGGATACTCAGTTTAAATCCCGACATTCGGATTCTATCCATCACCTGCTTGGCATGGTCCTCGTCGCGGGTTTCCAGCGTAATGCCCAGCCGCGCCGAGCTGGCTGACAAATCCATGGCAAAGCGCGAGTGAATCACTTCCAGCACATTCGCGCCCTCTTCGGCGCAAATACCGCTGACGGCGTGCAATTGGCCAGGCTTGTCGGGCATCTCGATATTCAATGTCAGCACTTTTTTCTCGCGGACCAGGTCGCGCATCAACACCGACGACAGCATACGCGCATCGACGTTGGCGCCTGAAATCACCAAGCCCACAGTCTTGCCCTCGAACATGTCGCGATATTCCAGTAGCGCCGCCAAGGGTGCCGCGCCAGCACCTTCTGTCACGGTTTTGCCGCGTGTGGCCAGCATGGCGACCGCACGCTCGATGCTAGTTTCGCTCACGGTCACCACGCTGCGTACATGAGCGCGCACGATGGGCGCTGATACCGCGCCAGCGGTCACCACGGCAATGCCTTCGGCCATGGTTGAACCACCGCAGGGAAGTTTGCGGCCCTGAACCGCATTACTCATGGACGGGTAAAGCTCGGGCTCCACGCCGATAATGTCGATGGTGGGCTTCACAGCTTTGGCGGCCAACGCAATCCCGGCAATCATGCCGCCGCCGCCGATGGGAACGACGATGGTATCCAACTCGGGCACGGCGTCCAGCATCTCAAAACCAATCGTGCCTTGGCCCGCAATCACGTCGGGATCATTGTAGGGGTGAATGAACGTGATGCCGCGCTCGGTGGCCAACTTCTCGGCAAAGGCCGAGGCTTCGACCAGGGACTCGCCTTCCAGCAGCACCGTTGCGCCGTAATCACGCGTCTTGCGAATTTTCATGAAGGGCGTGCCCTTGGGCATGACGATGGTGGCCGGAATTCCCAGCCGCCCAGCGTGATAGGCCACGCCTTGCGCGTGGTTGCCCGCCGACATGGCAATCACGCCGGCTTTTTTTTGCGCATCATTCAGCGTGGTGATTTTTGCCAGCGCCCCGCGCACCTTGAAGGCGCCGGTATGCTGTAGGTTCTCAAGCTTGAGGTAAACGTGCGCACCGGTGGCTTGGCTCAGCGCCTGACTAAAAACCGTGGGCGTGACGATGATGTGTCCTGCGATACGCTCGCGCGCGGCGCGGACGGACTGGGCAGTCAATGGTGATGGAGACATAACGACGGCATCCTGTAAGAAAAAGGAGATAAGCAAAACGCAAATAATCGCAGGCCGATTCTCAGGCTAGAGAATCGGGGCGGTAATTCGGATGCTCATCATTCGCCGTGTCATGCTTAGGGATTTAGCAGGTTATCCACAGGTGAGCAAGACTCGTGGTCTGATTCTCACATACGCTCCACTAGGCGCGTGGCTTAAATATAAAATTCTGTACATAGCCTGGTTGCCCGCGTCGCGCACGATGGTCGGCCTCGGGGTCGAACTCGGCAATAGGGCGCAAGGCGCCGTCGCGCACAAAAAACACATCGGCATTCAAAACGCCCATCTCCGCCAAGCATTCTTCAATGGGTCGCTTGCGATGCCATTCTTCAATTTCAATCATCAGTGTCGGCTTTTCACGGCGCACGGTTTCTAACATGCCGCGCACTGCGGAAGCTTCAAAGCCCTCCACATCCATCTTGATAAACCCGACGTTTATAAAATTGTAGAAGTCGAGCGTGTGCGCCGCGATGGGCACAGTCGTAAAACCGAATGGCGCGGTCTTTTTATTTTGATCTAACGAGGCGCCTTGGTTTGTGAACCCCGCTTTGTTGTAACTCGGAATTACCAATTCCGCTGTGCCATTGGAATCTGAAACCGCCACGTTGTAGGCCTTCGCGTTTGCGGGCAGCGCGCGGGTGAGCAGCGGAAACATTTTGGGGTGGGGCTCAAAGGCATGAACCTCAGGGCACAACTTCGCCAACGAATGGGTGTACACGCCCTTGTTTGCGCCGATGTCGATGGCGATTTTGGTTCGGTCGACCAACTGGGGCAGAATATTAAATTCGCTTTCGCCGCGTCGGGCGTAGCGACGCAATAATCGCCACATATAAAGTTGGGGCGGAATCAAATTGTATTTGATCCACTCTTCCCATGAGTACTGTGATTTGTAGGCGGGCGATGTCATTTCCTTTGATATCACGATTGATTGGGCTAGTGGAGCGGATCTGATATTCAC
>Ga0209553_1000617_pt1 | contig 18422 bp, 15 predicted proteins | sample LauGreFBDMM110DN_2_FD_188217 | JGI IMG/M metagenome (GOLD analysis project Ga0209553, IMG submission 188217) | Freshwater lake microbial communities from Lake Michigan, USA - Fa13.BD.MM110.DN (SPAdes) (version 2) | ecosystem: Environmental > Aquatic > Freshwater > Lake | place: Lake Michigan...
TAGCAAAATAGCAGCCTATAAATATCTCATGCTAAAACTAGATCAAATACGCCAGGTGCATGTGGAACTCACCACCCGGTGCAATGCCCGTTGTCCCATGTGCATGCGCAACTATCGTGGCCTGGACTACAACTCTGGCTACCCTGATGTAGAATTAAATCTTGCACAGTTTAAGCATATTGTGGCACATGTAATTGCACAACTGACACATGTTAATTTTAATGGCAATTTAGGAGACTTTGCGTCAGCACGAGATGCTGTGGAAATAGTGGAGTATATTGCTTCTCACAACATTACCATAAACGTCAACACCAATGGCAGTTTGCGCAATCAGGATTGGTGGCGTAGATTGGCCATACCCGGAGTCACTGTGGGATTTGCACTGGATGGCCTAGCAGACACTCATGCATTGTACCGCCAAGACACGGACTGGAACAAGATCATTGCTAATGCGCAGGCTTTTATTTCAGCAGGTGGCCGTGCAACATGGCGATTTGTTCCATTTGATCACAACCGGCATCAGGAGGTGGAATGCCGTCGATTGGCACAAGATATGGGATTTGTGAATTTTGAAAACATCTATGATGGTCGGGACTCTGGACCAGTGTTCACTAGGTCAGGGGAATACAGTCACAGGATTGGCGCAGACATCAGCCAACATGTGCCACACATCAAGGATCTACTCAAAAGTCATGTCACTTGGTTTGATCCGCACACTGTGCAAAGTCACAAAGATGTTCCAGACTTAAACCTACGTTGTCAACACAAGATCAACCAGGAAATATACATAGCCGCAGATGGATCAGTGTATCCCTGTTGCTACCTGGGATTTTATCCTGACTCTATGACACACGCTGGCAATTCACAAACAAAAGAACTAGTACAGGAAAACAACGCACTTAAATATGATTTGGCGCATTGCTTGTCCTGGTTTGACCGAGTGGAACAAACCTGGGCAAAAGACAGTATTGCAGATGGCAGGCTGTATCAATGTGTCAACAGTTGCGCAATCACTTAAGGAAAATATGACTTCAGCAAGAATTTTATACCTAGCACGATATCGTGTGCCGCATGCTATCATGAGCTTGCAACCTGAGTTTGCCAACAATCTCATTGGCATAGATCGTACTTGTATTGCCAGCCCTGTGCCACAGGAAGAATTGTGGCCTGTGTTTGAAAAGTACGGCATTGATACCGCCAAACTAGACTACGCACCTGACAGTGAAATCTACAAAATCTATCCTGAAGTCAACAACTGGGTATTTGAAGGCGACTACCGAACATACTGGTTGCGTCAACAGGCCATCAAGTTTGCATTTCTAGACTATCTCAACTACGACTTGATGATCATGCACGATTGCGATTGTTTGCTGATCAAACCATATGAGCCAATAAAGAACGGTGTGTTGAATTTCCAAGTGTTGGAGAACGAACGTCACAGTTGGGGCTACTACGAAAGCATCAAGAATGCGTTGGGCTTTGACAGACTTACACCACATTGTTTTATTTCAGAGAATGTGCCTGTGCTCAAGCAAGATTTTAACGACTTGGTCAAGTTCCTGGAAGAGAAACATCAAAAGAAATGGTTAGATGCCATGATCGATTCATGCCCACCTGAAGCCACTGTGCCACCCTGGGGCAACGGCGAACTCATACGCTGGTTTAGTGAATATGAATTCATTGGCAACTGGATCATGAGTCGCAGACCCATCACACAGGAGTTCCAACGTAGATATCATTATGACGACATGGAAAAGATTGGCGACTTTGATCCCAACTATCACACAGCGGTGTGTGATGCTGTGCCTGACTTGAGCCGCAGTTTGCAAATGGACTGGGGAAAGAAAGAAGTTGTGAACTTCAACTACTACATGGACAAAATACGTGACACTCTTGCATGCCTCTCTTAAAGTATTCTCTCCGGGCTATCAAGCCACTGAATGGGGATTTGGCTACGATCAAATTGTGGACATGGTGACAGCTTTGGCACAACCACACCGGATAGCAGTCTTGCCAGTGTTCTACAGCCTGCCCAACAAGCATGAATATAACACAGGGTTCATGCAGTTGCCCTTACACAAGTTTGACTTGGTGTTGTTCACTGACATTGAGTGGCACAGTAAAAAAGAACTCATAGAGTGGATTGAAACCACAGGTGTAGAAAATTGGTTGCTACACACAGCAGGTGTGTGGTTAGATGAACCCCAGCACCCAAGAGTGATCTACAGACCGGCCTGGAGTTTCAACTTGTTGCGTTGGAATCAGCCACGTGAAGATTTCCCTGCACAACGTGCCTACGCATTTGAATGCTTGCTGGGTGCTAGACGTGAGCACAGGGATTTTGCCATGTTGAGTTTACAAAAGTCTGGCCTTTTGGATCAGGGCATTGTGACCTATAGAGACTTGTTTACAGGGCATTGGATTGATTCTACTCCTGAACGTGTGGCCAAGTTGTTTAACGACACTGAACTACAGTATCCTTACGTCAGCGCCAATCTTGATCCTGACTGGGAAGTCAAACCCGTAATGGACAACTCTGTCAGCGGCTTGGTGCCTTGGGAAATCTACAATCGTACCTGGTTCAGTGTGGTGTGCGAAACATTGGGCCAGGACCGAATGTTCTTATCAGCAGAAAAAACAGCCAAATGTTTTCAAGCTCGTAGATTGTTTGTGGTGTTTGCCATACAGGGTTTCCTACAACAATACAGAGACTGGGGATTTCAAACTTTTAGCGATGTCATAGATGAGTCGTACGATGCTGAGTCAGATGATGTTCGACGTTGGGGTCAAGCCTTTGAACAAGTGCAATATCTGTGCAATCAAGACTTGCCCTCACTGTTGCAAAAACTAAAATCACGACTGGATCACAATCACCGCAGGCTGTACGAGTTTGAACAGGAAAAAACTCAAGAACTACAGCAGTTTGTTGTGGACTACTTGAAGTAAGTGTTCCAGGTTTGATAAAAGTTTTCTGCAATTATCTCTTGACCCGCAGGTCCGGAATGATATCCAGGATCTTCACCAGTGAATGGATTGTTACCACATATGGCCTGTGGTGACCGTGCAGGATCTAAATTGATATAGTGATCAGGCACAATACCAGGAAATGCCTCACGCCATTGCGCGGAATTGCTGGGATCAAACGGCCACAGCAAGTTAGGACATACAATAAACTTAATGCCATCCAGGTACATCATTGTAACACCGTCACGCATGATCCATTCATCACATTGCTTTTTCCAAGCATTGTCGTAGATTGAGTCAATCCAATGTCGTATGCCTGTTTGTGCTTGTCGGGTGATGCGTCCCTGTCTGTAGGGATGATCAAAGTTTTCTGCAAGTGTAAAAATAGTTTCGCAAATCATGTTTGAAGGCTCTGTGCCATAGTTCACATTGCGTATGCCATCCTCTCTGCGATAACCATTACCTAGTTTTCTATTTTGTAAGTGTTGTTCTAATGGAGGATTCTCTCCTGAACTGGGCTTTTGATTCCAATCGTAGGGCACTGAGTCAGCAGGGATTTCCATTCGGTCCCAAAATGTAGGCATAATCACCGCAAAGTCTGGACGCTGTCTGCGTATCTCATCTATTTGTATGCGTATGCCGCCATTGCTGCAGCCTTGACGTGCTAGGTTGACCAAGTCCCAGCCTAGGTGCTTGGCCAGCACTTCACTCCATGCTGTGCCTGGCAATGTTTTTGACACTGCTGAAAAACTGCAACCTGCTACCATTAATTTCATACAGATTCCTTGTAATTGTTTTGATGTTGTATAATATGAAAGCCAGCAATGATATCACCGTGCATGGGCAATTCATCCAGTTTGTATGTGTCTAAAGGCACAGTGTATGTGACTGTGCCTTGACCAGGCGGAGCAAATGTAATCAGGTGCGGATGCCACTGCACAGAATTATGTACCAACACATGATGTATGTGCCCATAGTCTCCTGACTCGTCATGTGTCAACACTAGGTCAAAATCTTTTGCCAAACCCCAACATGCTCGTTCGGCACGTTCTTCTGTCCATCTAGTAAATTGTTTTAGTTCATTGTCGTGCCAATGATCTTCAAACCCTAGAAACACACAAGGTACGCCGCGACGCTGCCAAAAATTTGATAACTCAGCACCACGTGGATCTTGCGCAGTGTATGTTAAGTACCCAATGGTCCAGTCATGCTCGGGATGATGGTGTATGTAACTCAATCCAAAGATCACACAGTCATCAGGATGGGCCACAAGACACAAGGCTTTCATAGATACGCTGCCGCCTCAATACCTCTTCTGAGCAACAAGTCTCGGTACTGTTGTTGTTGCTCAGCATCTAGTTTTGCCCAAGCACCTCTATGCACACTCACTGTGAGAGTTTCACCTTTACGCATTTGATTAATTTTTATTGGCCAAGCATCTGTTTCGTCGTGACTGACATTTATCACTCCTCCAAGACTGTTGTGAGTGTCGTACAGCACATTGAGATTGCCGCATAAGAATTGTACAAACCCCGAATACAATATAAACTCTGTTACCATTCCTTGTTGTTGGAACCATATGGGAAATGATGTCTTTGTGCGCATGGTCACTTCGGCAATCATCATTCGCACAGTGTCGTTGTGTACAATAAATGGCACCCCACCTGGGCCTATTTGTTGTTGTAAATCGATATCAAACAACTTGTTGACAATTTGTCTGCTGGGCTCAAACACAGGATAGATGGGTAATCTACCAGTTTGTATTTTACCTGCTGAATCTACTATGTGAGCAGGATCTAGTTCACGCACAAACAAAGTTTTGGCATCTAGAATCATCGAGTAGGTGTTGTAACTGATAGATGCTGTGAGCAGTTTAAGCACCTGCTGACTAACCCAGCCATCGGCCACAAACGGTGTGGAAAATGCGGTGCGTGGGATTACCAGCACTGAGTTGGCAAGAGGTCCCCACCAGGCGGGATCAATCTGTGCGGCAATGGTTTCTACATCATTCAATACCACGTAAATGTTGTGTATGCCTAACTTTTGGCCATACAATGCTAGGCTTTGTGCTTGTGCTCGTAGTACAGGGATTTCTTGTTCAAAAACAACAGTGACAATATCAATCATGCACGTATGTATTTGTGATCAATGGGTAGGTTGTTATTTTCCTGCTACTGCCAGTCCAGCGCCTTTGTTGAAACTGGGGCTCCATGAATTGGCTTGGCGCAGTCCTTTGCGTTTTGACCAGTCATATCCAGCTCGGTGTCCTGAACAATCTTTGGTGCATTCAGATCCCAGGAAACTGAGTTCGTCCAGTTGTTGTTCTTCCGCACCTTGCTTGGGAATCAACAATTCAGGCATACGATACTGACTCACATCAACAGGATAGGGCTGTAGTGATGCTTTATACAATTCAGCATATTGTTCTTGTTCTTCAGGTGTCTTTGCTCGGTAAAACTTGTTGGCAATGGCCATATCGCCCACCAAAGTTCCTGGTGGAATGGAAATCTTTTTTGGACCGTAGTATTTTAATTTGTCAGAATCTTTGTTGGTCAAACTGTAAAAGGTTGATTCCCACTTATCTGGATGCAAGGCATATCGTGCAGATGCTCGTTCAGGAACAAACTCTGCCAGTGTATCTGCGCCTGGATGAAATTTACCCAACTTAGATAAACTTATAGCAATATCATTGCTTTCGCCTTCCTCCCAAACTCTGACATCTTGGCCGCGATGTTTATCCCAGAAACCTTTACCAGCATCAGTTTGGTCATAGCTACGATGAATCTTGTAGCCCTTGCTCTTTGCGTAATCATACATGGCCTTAGCAATACCTTGCCCTTGATATCTTTCGTCAACTTTTAAATCTTGTGGATCTAGTTCATTGTTGTCATGGATGTTAAAAGCAACAGAACCCAAAACGTTATTACCCCAATCGTCAAGCGCATTGATCACTAACACATGACCATTCTCAACCATCTCAATGGTCATGCCCTCAAAATCTTCTCGAGATTTTTTGCGTTCAGCAACAAACTCTTGTGCTCTCATTTTTTAGGTTGAACTGCTGTGGGTACGTTCTTGTACACACGTTTGGCAGGATCCCACACAGTTTTCATAGGACCAATGCCGGCCAGTTGGCGAACTCTGGCTACCATGGCATCGTATTGGTCATCGTATTTGGCTTCGGGCTCTTTGCGTTTTTTGCGTGATTCTTCATCAACTGTCTTTTTGTCAGTGCCTCCACCGAGCGATTGTAAGAATTTTGAACCAGGTTTTTTTGATTTAGGACTACTACTTCCTACGCCGGGACTTGGCTCAATGTTGCCGCCCCAGGGAAGTTGACCTTTGGACTTTGCTGGATTATTCTCCCGATCCCACTTTGCCATTATCTTGTCCATTTCAGAATCTGCTGGTGTGTTGTAGTTACCACTTGGCGACAAGCGATAAGGATCCACAATTAGACTTCCATCGGGAAGTCTTATTGTTGGCACTTGACCAGGACCTGATGTTGCTTGTGCTGCGTTTGGGTTGCCAAATTTTTGACCGCCTTGCCCTTGGAGGAATTTGCCAAAGTCTTGTTCAGCCTTGGTTCGTTGTACAGCCTGGTCCATGGTCTCACCAGGCTGGATTTTAATAGTAGGTTTGGATCCTGGCTTGGGCGTAGTACTAGGATCTGGTTTGCCTTGTCTCACATAAGCAGGTACATCGAAAACCGGATCTAGGTTTAAGTCGTTGGATGACCCAGACTTTACTGTGGGTCCAGGTGTGGTGTCAACATTCTTGCCCCCAAGTTTGACCAAGGCTTTGTCTGCAGTTGGACTGGTAACAACTTTGCCTGGTTGACCAAGACTGGGTATGGCGTTGCCGCCAACATTTCGTTGTGTGGCCATATCTTGTGACGTAATGCCTGAGTCTCGACGCAGGTATTTGACAAAGTCTTTGCCTCGATTGTAGGCTGCTTTTGCCCCGCTCACAACTCCTTCTGATTGCGCTGGATTTTCTGGCAAATATGAAGGGTCAGTTGCAGGTGTAAAATTTTTACTGATCTCTTTGGCAAGTTTGTCATATCCGCCCAGTGCGTTAGCTTCATCACGGGTCATGTTTACCAGTTCTAGGCCACCAGATGCAAGTTGAGCAGGCCAAGCAGGTATCAAACCGATACCACCGGCTGCCGCACTAATTCCGGCTCCTGTATAATCTTTGTTGCTCAAACGTTCAGCCGCATCTGTAAATCCCAAAGTTGGCATAACAGCACGGCCAACTTTTCCAAGAGCTTTTTTGGTTAGACTTTTTGCACCGCTTGTGTTGATACCATCCGCAGTGCCTTGCGCAGTGCTTTGTTCTGCTATGCCTTCCGCCACACCTTCTGATTTATTGCCATAGTTGGCAGCACCTTTTTTGCGGCACTGAACCAAGCGTCCTGATGCATAAGCACTGGGCCATACCTTGGCACTGGCTTTGACCTTGTGATAGCAGGCGTCTTTCTTTTCAGCCAAGATCAAATTGCTGAAACTGATGCCACCGCATTCAGGACACCGTTGTGGGGTCTCAAAAAGTTCGTCTATGATCATTTCTTTTTAGTGGCCACGTTGATGGCCTTTCCTGTACGGTTGGGGTTGGGATCTTGTCTGCGCTTTCTTGCGGCTGCTGACGCACGACCTTTTTTGCCCAGTGCATTGGCCTTGGCCCGCGGCAAACACTTGGGCTTGCCTTCTGATTCTGATCCTCTGGCACAGTCGCCACGGATCTTGCCGTCAGGACCAAAGCGCACCCATTTTTCTTTGAACCAGTTGCGAAGATTTTCTTCTATGTCCTGCTCGCTGATCTTTTCACAGCTGCCTTTGGAATACTCCGTAGTGCCGGGTTTGCGGCGATAACCGTCCCAGCAGGCTTCGAGAATTTCTTTGTAAGTCATGATTGTTTATTTATTGACTTGTCTAGATCATATGTCACAGTGTCTGAGTCACCCAAGCGCCATTTGGGATTGGTTTCTACCACCCACTTTTTGGTAGCCACTTTGAAATCTGGGAACAACATCTCTTTGGGGTTTGATGCAGCATCAAAGAATATGCAGCGATTGTTGGGCTGGGCAGCATACTGTCCGTTGTCCAGTTCAATGAAGTTGAAGCTCTTGTGATCTTTGGGCCATTCTGAATAGGTGGTGTCTATGATATTCATATCAGGTGCAGCATTGTCCACTGTGAACAAGTAGTTGCCCTGATATGATTGTCGGTTCTTGGCGTAGAATTTACAACTGAGATTGCGTAGGAATGCTTTTTGTATCACAGCAATGTCATAACTGAAACAGTCCCAGATCTGCAAGGTGTCCAAGGCCAGAAATTTGTCGGGCTCTAGGTCGTCTTTACGACTCACATAAGCATGTAGTGGTAGCTTGTCATAAAGTGCGCCATAACGTGGCAAATAAGCTTCTATACGAAATGCTTGACTGCGTAGGCTTTTGATACTAACCCATGTACAAGGTTCGTACTCACCGTGACCTGATTTAAAATCATATAAAAATTCTCTGCGTACAAAACAGTGTATGGGAGGAAGATTTGCTACTAAAAAACTCATTTGCGTCGGGCCTTTGCTCTTCCGGCTTTCATGTTGGCCAGCCAGTGGGCCATGCGTTGCTTTTCACCTGATGAATTCTTGGCTGTCTTGCGCAGACTGCTCACACTCGCTTTGGTGTTCACACCTGAGCGTTTGGCCAGGCCTTTGCGTCCAGGATTCCGGCCGTCGTGGAAGTTTTCCGCTACACCTTGCTGTATTGTGCTTAGTCTAGCAAGTTCTTGTTCGCCTTCAGGAGTCAAAAACCAATAGCCGTCAGCATCTACAATCCATCCAGCATCATATAAACTGTCATACACTCTGCTTTGAGCACGACTTAGGCTTTGACTATCTTCTTGAAATCCCAATCCATGATCATTTGCAACTTCAATAGCTTTGAGTAGCAAGGCCTTGCCATAACCTTTACCGCGCACATCATCAGTCACTTCTGCCTGATTGTGTACGTCATCAGTTTCGGGATCTCTAAAAAATGAAAAATGCCCAACATTTTTTCCATCAGCGATTGCAGTGACAGTAAAACTACTTTGATAATTGTCAGTAGATGCTGTTTGGAATTGTACTGTCGAAGCGTCAGCTTCATGAACCTGGTCTTCCGCCACGTCTTGCTTGTTGGACCAAAGCAATCGGCCTTCTTCTTGTGCTATGAGGTGTATGTTGTATCCTGGATGGGTGGGTTGTATGTCATAGTTGTCAAAGTGACGAGATAATTTTTGTAATATTCTCACCACGCCAAGATACTGATCACCCACAAGATCATCAGGTACCACTACCAAGATATCAGTGTCACTGTTTTTACGATGTTTGCCTGTAGCACGACTGCCATGGAACCAAATTTCTTGTGCTATGGGCATGACTTTGAGTATGGCATCAACCACTGCCTGGCCCGGTTGTTTGCCCTCCGCCATGCCTTGTTCTTTTTTTCTAGTATAATTATTAAACGTAACTACTTTGTCTATAATTTTTGGATTTAGTACAACGCCCTGGGTTGGTTCATTTATTGCAATCCATCCTTTGCCGTTATCTATCATATAATCGTATCCAAGATTTCTCAACACTTTGTTAAGTATAGAAACTCTTTTGTTGTCGTCGTATTTCCTGCCAAGGCACCAAACCAACAATCCATATGTGGATATACTGGGGTCGTTTTCTTTTTCGGCAGCAATATCTTCGTCAGTTATTCCGTAATTTTTTAATTGTGCTACAGCACTTGCTAATGGAATCTGGTTAGGGTCATGCAATTCGGTACCGGTCGAATATTGAAACAATTGTATGTATGGTGCGTTATCGGCCCACGGCAATGCTTCTTTATCCATTTTGACTGAATATGCCCATTGAAACGGATAAAAGTATATGCCTCTTGGAGTATCTTCGCTGATTCCTGGCGCTGGGTTTATTCCTAGCTTTGGCACGTATGTCATGCTAATTGCCCATTCATGTGGTTTTAACCAAACGTTATTCTTACGGGCCCATGCTGCTAGTTCTGCCCACCCAGACTGATATTTTGTATTCTGTTCTGGGTTTTTACGTGCTTCCGCCACACCTTGTTCGTTCATGACTGTGTCAACAATGGTTATCATTTCGTCAGGAACTATTTGTACAGGGACACGGCCTTGATATCCTGCCTCTTGGTAGGCCACAAATCTATGATTTCCATCTATTACAAAAAGTTCACCATCATTAGCCCAAACAGACAACGGATCTAGTGTGCCATTTTGTTGTAATTGTGGTAAAAGATTCGTGTTGACCCAATCAGCAACTCGTGGATCTTGCATTGTTTTATGACTTTCCCACTGTTGTAATTTGTCAAAAGGTACTTGGATCACTGGCAAACTTTTCTTTATGCTGTCATCCACTGTGGCACCTTGATTGGCAGGATTTGTGTAGATGGTCACTGGCTTTTGTTCTGAGTCTTCGTTTATTCCAGACACAGTGTCAACTCGAAAAGTTGGGTACAGACCTTTGTTAAATCCTGGACTGACAGGATACACTGTGGCCAAGGTCAATCGGTTGCCCAGGTGTCGACGCATGCCCAGACCGGTGCCTTGACCATCATGAAGAATAAAGGCTCTGCCAGGTTCCAGGCTCATGATTTTGTCTTTGACCTTGCTGAGGTTAAACAACACATCATCTACCCTGCGAAGATCAACACCTTTGGCATGTGCTTGATCACGATGATGGGGACTGAGTTTGACGTTGAAGTCTCGGAGTGTGAGTCGATTGGTTTCAGTCAAACTTTCGTTCATCACCGGATATACTTCAAAGCCTTCGCCAGATACACCTTGTCCGTTGTCACGCAACCAAGCGGCTGCTATTCTGTTGGCATCTGCTTGACTGTTGCCCACGCCACCAAAGCGGTATACTTCTTGACCGCCAACTAGAACTTTCCATTGTCCGTTCCATTGTGCCTGGCCTGCGGGCTGTGGTGCTGGCGCAGGCTCAAGGTCAATGTCAACGTCAATGATGCCACCTTGGGCAGCGTCTGCACCAGCAGCGGCTCGCTGACGTTGTAGATCCAAAGTGCTTCCTGGGATAGGTGCTTGACCAGCACGGCGCACATCAAAATTGTCAGGATTGCTTTGTCCAGCACCAAAGTTTATGTAGTCACTCAATCTAGTTATTGCTTCATCGTCATTGCGAGCCGGGAATGTGTCAATCACTGCACCTGATGCTCTGCTGTAGAGTTCGTAATCCACACGGGTATCAACACCTTGGGTTTGTGGTGCTACTGGCTCTTGTTTGTAAGGACGAAGTGGTTCGGCCACAACCGAATTGATAGTGTTGGCCCAACTAGGATAGCCATCTTGTGCTGTGGCTCGTTTGATGGCTTCTTCCTTTGAATTAGCCACCACTTCGATACTGGCAAGACTTTGTGGTGGATTTGAAACTTTCCACACCATTGGGCCTGTTTCTTTGCCACGGTTGACACCACGTTCCAACTGCGCTTGACGCACAAAACTTTTCAGTGCTGCCTTAGGCAGTTCACCAGCGGCAAATTTTGCAAAGTACGACAGTGGATCTTTTTCGCCCGACACATCCAATAACTTGTACAGTTTCTTCAAGTACTCTTGACGATATGCATCAGGGTCCACAGCCGCACTCAGAGCTACTGTGAATCTGCGCAGGGTGTTGTCAATCTCCGCAAAGTTGTCATTCAACCAATCGCCTCCAGGTGAGCGGAATTCAATGTATCCATCTTTCACATTGATTGATGTGTATTTTTCTGTGCTACGACTGTGTACCACTTTGCTGGCCAACTGGTCCATGCCCAACTTCATTCGGTCCATGAGTTCTTTTGCTCGATCAGGACTTTTTCTCACTGCGTCACGTATTTTGCCCATGGCTGACTTGGCATAGGTGTTGCCAGCACGACCAAATGAGTCTAGCACAAATTCATCACCTAGTAACAGGGCCAGTTTCACATAGTCCAATTGATCAGTGCCACCAGTCCAGCCAGGCACACTTACGTTGATGTGCAAGCCAGTTGAGTCATTGGTATAACAGCCAGTGCGATCAGCCCAGGCTTTGACCTTGTTCAAATCACTCAGCAGTTCTTCAATGGGCAAGGGCGGGCTCACAAACTCCAGACCTTGGTCATCACTGTCATCAGGATTTAAACTGCCATCAGGTTCCACAATGTATTGTAAGTTTGTGGTGCTGGGTCGTTCAACTCGGCCGCTGTGATAAGTAGTGCTGGCTAGTATTGGGCGGCCCACTGCGTCTCTAAAACTGTCGGCAACTTCTTCAATGCTACCTTCGCCACTGCTTGGAGTGGTCCAATGCGGCCAACTCATGCTGTAGGCGTTTTCAACGCCGCTCATGAGATCTAAATCTTCAGCATCCAGCCAGTCGCTTTCGTCATAACTTTCAAAATTTTCTTCTCGGTACTCATCAAAAGCATTACTGCCGCCAGGGTCGCTATGCATGTTTGCAATTAATTCCAACAAGGCTTCTTGACGAGCTTCGCCTTCCAGGCCTTCGGGATTCCATTCTGATTCGTCCACGTTGTTGGGCACCCATTCTTCTAGGTATTCTTCGCCGTTGCGTTCCCAGTCTCGATAGAGTTTGTCATCCAGCCATTCCTGAAAATCATTCTGCATTCTTTCACGCATGCGTTCAACATCTCTACGACCATTCCAATCACCGTCATGGAAAAACTGCACAGCATCTTCAATACTGCGGCAACGTTCATCATATTCATAATCGGGTTCTTGATCGCCGTCGTCGTTGCCCTCGATGTTGGGCACAATCATTTCAAATTCCATACCTGCCAAGGCACCAGTTTGTGCGCTGAGTTTCCGGAGACTCGAGGGACTCATGGTGATTTCAAACAAGTTGTCTTGTTCTTCTGTGAACTCAGCAAACTCACGCAACAAGTTTTGAGCCTCGGGCATCAACAGGCCTGGTTCGCCATTGCGTCCAGTTTTTAATGCCAGCTTGTTGGCTTCCTTGCCTACCTGCCCAGGCTTGATGTCCACCGAAAGAGCCATGGCATACTGTGGCATGGCTGCTTCTCGTTTGTTTTTGGGAATATATCCTGATGCGCTTTCATTCTGTGGTTGTGGTTGTGGTTGTTGTTGCATTTGATAAATGCGGCTGAGATTTTGTGCGTTGGGATCACCACCTTGGGCACGGATGTAATTTTTAAACTCTTGTGTGAATTCTTCCTTGGCACCAGGCACATTAAGTTTGCTCAGTCCGTACAGTTTCATAGCACTGCCTAACATTTGCAAAACTGTGCTGGGTTGTTGCGTTTGTGCATCATTGCCTGGCGGTTGCTGTTGCTCTTGTACTGAAGTGGACAATGCTGTAGTGATTGCATCAGCAGCCCGTTTATGGTCAATTTGACTTTCTTCCAATGAATCATGTGCAAAGTGTTCGGGATGACTGTTGGCCCAGTCACGCATGATGATGCCTGCTCGGGCATTGGCATCGTTTTCCCAACGTGATCCAGTTTCTCCTGCGTCATCAGGCAAGCCGTTGTGCTGTTGATTTTGGCTGCAATGCACCAGTTCATGAGCCACAGTGCGCAACACATCCAGCACATGACGATTGGGCAGACTGACATTTAAAGTATGTGAGTCCGGATTATACCGCCCAAAACTGTGGTTGTGCTCACTCCACTCAGGATTGGTATGCAAATGAATCTCAGGCATGGGATCAATGCCCAGTTCCATTGCGACCTGTCGAATAAAGTCTTGTACAACATCATTGCTGTTGTCTGTGTCTTCCAAGAAAGATCTGGTTGTTGGTGCCACACCATTGGCCGAACTGTAAGGCTGTTGTGTAGGATCCATGATGTCTTCGCTGAAACCATAACGGAATTTCTTTTGAGGACGGTCTGCTTCACGTAAACTTAGTTCAAGATCTTGCAGTGCGGTCTTGGCGTCTTTCAGCGCAGCTATGCAACCGCTGTTGCGCAACATTTTGAAAGAGATGTTTTCACAACCAAACTCACCCTGCTGTTCAAGTCCGGCTTGACGCATGGTTTTGATCTTGTCCCACAATGTGCTGATACGGCCTAGGTCTTTTGAATGTACGGCAGCGTGAATTCTAGCATCCAAGTCTGACACCTTGTCCCGCACACAGGCATCATCTATTTTGGCACGTTTGCGTTGCGGTATGGAGATCCAGTCAGAATTTTTAACTGAATAAATGCCCAGGCTGTGATGAGTTTGATCTGCAGGTTGTACATACAGTTCTACATCAGCACCACCAATTTTTATATTGTGCTCGTCGTTGTATTGATATTTTTTAGCATTGAACAGTTCCTGATACACAGGATCCGCAGGCATTTCTACCACAAGGTGCAGGTCAATGTCACTGTTTTTTGTGTATGAATAGGCTGCGTTTGAGCCCGATATGGTGATGTCCTTGACTGTCAAGTCATCCACACCCAAGAATTCTTGAAAGTCGGCTGCAATGGCCAACAGTTTGTCACGCACTTCTGGCAACAAATGCTCGTCTCGCCCCCAGATTCTGGGATTGAGACGGCGGTGAAATTTTACTGCGTCGCCAAGATTGTAAGAGTCCAACTCATGAATGTTCATAAGTTGTATTTACCGTTAGGCTGCGGCAGCGACTTTCTTGCTCTTTTTGCTTGACGCCATCACTGTGGGTTCCACTGCCGGCACAGGTTCTTTGGCCAAGTCGTGCCCTTCAGCAGGTTTTGCTTGTATTGTCACAGCAGGATCAAACATCTGTTTGAGATCCTTGTACAGTTGTTCATGCGTGGCATAATCAAATGTGTATGTGCCCACGTGACGCAACAGCACACGTTTGTCCACCCATACTTGTCCACCAATGTCGCGCCAGTTTTCACAGAAAGTCCAGTCTTCACTGTAATAGCGGTTTTCACGCACAGCAGTGTCAAAGTAGGTTTTCATGTGCGGGTTCAGTTCTTCAGGCAACCCAATGTCATTGTTGAACGGCTTGGTAGCAGGGTGTGCATTTAACTTCTCAAACACATCACGCTTGATCAACAAGAAGCCTGTGCCAGTCTTTGTGACTTCCACAAGATTTGAGCCAGGTTCTTCCACTTGCCCAGGAATGCCATTCACACACCATTTTACTGGCAATGATTTCATGGGGTACAAACCGCCTATGACATCTTTTTGTGCGTCCAGCATGACCAACAAGTGCCAGGGTTCCCAGCCAATGTCAGCGTCAATAAACATCAAGTGTGTTGATTCTTTGGTGTGCAAGAACTTGGCGGTGAGTGTGTTACGTGCTCGACTGATCAGGCTTTCATTGGTCATGGTCTCCACAGTCCAGTCAATGTTCAGTTGACGGCACAAGTTGGCCCATTTGATATAACTCATAAAGCATTGCTCTGTGAGTTGCCCACCATAACAAGGCATGCAAATATGCACTCGTGTGGTACGCAAATAGTCAATGTTTACTTGAATATTTGTTTGATTGGTTGCTGCTGGATCGGTTGGTGGCGTAGTAGTCACCGGTGCTTGGTCTGACATGGGTTCTCCGTTAAAATATGCTAGTATTTAAAGATTGTAGCAGGTCGCGTTATTTTTTGCGACCTGTTTTGATTGATGAACGGCGTTCTTCTACATAGTCTTCAGAGATCCTTGGGTCGCCCGGCACAAAATCTTTGAGCCTGACAGGGTTACCGTCTAGATCTTTAATAAATTGTTTGGGAATGGTATAATCAGGACCTGTAGGATTTGACAAGTCTGGCACAATTCGATCTTGGGATGGTTGATTTTCTGGCTGCTTGTTTGGTGGTATCACAGCACCAGGTGGCTTGGGATTTGAAAACGCATCTTTGAACTGTTGATAGTGAGGATTTTTTTGAGTATAGTGAAGATCTTTTACTTTTGAATGTATGTCTGTGCCTGGTTCGATCAGTTGATCTTTGTAGTAATAATCCCAATCTAATTCTGAGTCTCCCTTGGGCACTGCTCTGATTGTGCCAGACAACTGCTCTTGTTCTCTAACAGGCTGATTGTATCTATCTTGATAAACAGCATGCATGCCGCCAACAGACTCGTAAGTGGCTGCCCAGCCTTGATTTTCTGCAACTGCTGTGCCAATGGCCGTGTCTAACATTTTGACCACATTGGCTGCCAACTTGGGATTGTTTTGTGTTTTTGGATACAAACTCATAACCAGATCAGTTTTGAGTTGTTCATTGAACTTGGGCCAGATATTTCGTATTTCAGATCCTGACGTTATACCAGGGCCAAACTCCACCGTGGGCAAGTAGGCAAGATAAGAATGACGACTCATGGGTGCCATGGGTTGGCCGGGGCGATAGTATTGCAATCGATCACTCACAGGCAGACCTTTTCTAGCACCTCTAGTGACCAAGGGCAACTGGCCAGTTTTGGGATCAGGTTCTGCCGGAAAAGGACCTTCGGGACTGGGACCAGTCTTGCTGTTTTTCTCACTCTTGACAAAAATCAATTGTGTGTCATCAGCATTGTATGGTGCCAGTATTTCTTCTGCACCAAACGGTGATTTGACCTGCATGAATCTGCCCACAGGAACACCGGCCAACTGTGCTAGTTTTTGTTTGATTTGAAAAGGGAAAGGTCGTTTAGCGGTATCGTTGGTGGCAGCCACATACACATCAGCACCAGGAAAGGCCTGTCGTGCTGATTGATACAAGGCAGCGTGTCCTGCGTGGAAAGGGTGAAAGCCACCGGGCATAATAACAACTTGTTGCATACCCTGTATTTATGGTTACATGTTTTCCAACAACCACAGGTAAATGGGTGTGGAGAATTCAAATGTAATGGTGCCGTTGCAGCCTGCAATGCCGTGAAATGTGTCCGCAATCTCAGATTGTGTGCCGTTGAAATTGTGTGTGTACACACACTTTTCTAAAAACAACTGATTGATATCCAAGTCATCAATCACAACATTGGATATTTGTAGTGTGGCATCTTTGACAATATTGCCGCCTTCATCTACCCGGGTATGGTCCGATGTTTTACCTGATATTACAACTCGTAATTTGTGTTCGCCGTCGTCATCGCTAATGTCATGGGAAAACATGATTTTTTCTTGCACATGATTGTGGCTTAATAGCACAGAGTCATCCAGCCAAATTTCTACGCCCATGGGACATTCAGCGTCAGATGTTTCTATATCAAATGATATTTTTACAGTTTCCAATTAACACCTCGGGAAAGTTTAGTAAGTGATAGTTACAGCGTTGATAGTACCGCCTGAAAACCCTTCAACACGCACTCTCATCCAGGTAAAGTTTCCTGTGACAGTGGCAGGGTGATAGTCTGTAAGCGGAATGGTTGAGCCATCACCATATATGTATGTGTCAAACCAGTTGGCTTCGGCAGGATTGTCATCCAAGCAGGCTTCCAAAAACATGTCGCCTTCAAATGCTGTGACCGAAAATGTAATGGTTTGTACACCGCCACGTCCACGATAGTAGTTGGCAGCCGTCACAGGGTCACTGGACCAGTCTTGACTGCTGCCGTCATAGTTGCCTGCGGGCTGACCATAAACAGTGGTGCCAAGAATGGTTTTTGTTGTCATGCTTGTGTGATTTCTACCAAGGTACCGTCACCAGACAAGGCTTCTACAACAACAGCTACTTCAGCAAGATTTTCTGCTGTCAATGGTGGCGTTGGTTCAGCTGAATTTGGAAGCATTTTGCTAACGGTGATTACAAAGGTTTGTTCAATAATTTTTGCCATAGTGTACTATTTAGTCGTTTCGATGGGCATGGTCTTTCTTACAATGCCCGGCATCACCAGGCTCAGCATGGTGCCTTCGTTGGGGTGATCATGATCCACAAAGTAGTAGGATCGCGAATAACTGAGATTTCGTATATAACCAATAAACGTACCGTTGGCCCATGAAGCCAATGCTGGGCTCACACGCAAGGTATCTTGTCGAGAATGTAAAAAATTAGCCAGCATGTCTCTTTGATCTTTGGTGTACTTGCGTTCACGAAGATACGTTCTATACGCATATTGTGATTCACGCAGTTGCACCACCCCTGCTGGTTTGTCCATCAGTGCCCGCCGTACTAGTCGTAGCCGGACTCCGTCGTTGCCCAAATTAATTAATCGATCAGCTAGGCCTAAATGGTTGGTGTATATACTCACGACGCGAAAACTGACCACAGTTTTAAGCTGCTCAGTTTCGGTCAACAGCACGTCTCGAGTTTCACGCAGTGCTGTTTCTTTGGTCGGCCCCCAGGCACGAAAGTTTTCTCCAAATCGATCTTGCTCACTCCAGTGCTTGGCATTGCGAAGGGCTTGCTCAAACTTCTTAGAGTCCAAATATCGCAGGCAAGGAGCCTCAGATATGTTGATGGTTATGCACCATTCATACTGAGCATAATACAGACTGCTACGATGGTCCTCTTCGATTTTATACAATGATGATTCCTTCAGCATTTACAA
>Ga0209553_1000619_pt1 | contig 18392 bp, 14 predicted proteins | sample LauGreFBDMM110DN_2_FD_188217 | JGI IMG/M metagenome (GOLD analysis project Ga0209553, IMG submission 188217) | Freshwater lake microbial communities from Lake Michigan, USA - Fa13.BD.MM110.DN (SPAdes) (version 2) | ecosystem: Environmental > Aquatic > Freshwater > Lake | place: Lake Michigan...
CAGGCGTTCACGCCGTACTGCCACCGTCACGACATCGCATCCACTTGCTGCAAGCGCGCGTTGCATGGTTGGGAAGTCCGCGTACTTCCCAGTGCCGACGATGAGGCGCTGCGCGAGCGTGAATTGCCCGATGCGAAGCGGCGGAATGGCAAACGCGCAAGGTGCTTGGGAATCGGTCATGGTGCAATCTGAAATGTTTGCCATGGATGAAATCCTTAGCCGCCTCCAACAAGCACAACAACCTCGACCTCATCGCCCTGCGCGAGTGCGTGCAGTGCGTGTTCGCGGCGGGGAATGAGAAGTCGATTGACTTCGATCGCGTAGGCGTTCGACTTCGGCGCAACTTTCGCGATCGCGTCGGCGAGCGTCGCGTTTGCGTCGAGCGAAACAGATTCGCCGTTGAGTGTGATCGTTATCTCGTGCATGGTGGGGAACGGAAACTCGCAGTGTAGGGCGAGAATTTCACGAAGGTCAATGCCGAACGAGAGATCGACGGGTACGCTGCAGGCATGCGTTCCCGCCACCGACTTCTTCCCGCCGTTGCATACATTTGCGCGATCCTGACCGGTTGTACGCAGGAAGAGTTCGATTGCTCAACGCCAACCGCGTTGCTTGACTCCGTCGCGAAGGTCGCCGATCAAGGGTCGTTTGAGCGACTCCCAGAGTTCATTGAGATTGGCGCACGCGACATCACCTTCGCGGACGGCGTCACTGAAGCGAGTGCGATTGGTGATGTGAAGTTGAAGTTGAGTGAGATGCTCGGACAACTTGGACGAGTCGCGAAGAAGATGAAGGAGCGATACGCGATTGATCTCGCGAAAGAGTTGAAGGACTCCGCGAAGACCGCCGATCGCTTCGGACTCGGACCAATGGTGCAAGGAATCGTGCTCGATCCATTCGCATTTCTCGCAGACAAGCGGCAGCAACTCAGTGCTGAAGATCTCGGTGATGGAACCGCTGCGCTGCTGTGGCGCAATGAGCCTGCGCTCGGCGGCACAGTCGCGCTCGTTGAAACCGACGATGGTTGGCGCGTGACTGTTCCTGTCGAACTTGTGCAAGGTCAAGAGTTCTGGCCGCAGACGCGTGAAGAGTGGGCAGTCATTGCGAGCATGATGCTTGCAGTGGAGAACTCACTCATCGACTTCGAGCGCGAACTTGATTCAGGGAAGTTCAAGACGCTGCAGCAAGCAACCGAGCGTATCGGTCGATTGCTTGGCGAGAGCGTGGTCGTGCAGAGCGTGATTTATGTGTCCATGAAAAAGCCACGCAGTAGTTGAGCGCTTCTGATGATTTCTGCCCCAAGCGGCAAAATCATCACGCGCTTCTGTACGGCTCGCCGGCAGAGCCGGCATTCGCCTGAGCGCCGTAGTTGAGCGCTTCTGATGATTTCTGCCCCAAGCGGCAAAATCATCACGCGCTTCTGTACGGCTCGCCGGCAGAGCCGGCATTCGCCTGAGTCGAAAGCGAGCGATGGTATTTGCCTGCCAGGAGGCAGTAATCTGCGCTCGCGCTCAACTACCACTCAACTACCCAATGAAGAGACTCGCGAACAGAAATGACGGGATCAGGATCACGCACGCCCAAATTGCGTAACTGAAAAAGCCTGGCATTCGCGTGCCGCTTGATTCTGCGATCGAACGCACCATGAAGTTCGGTCCGTTGCCGATGTAGGTGAGGGCGCCCATGAAGACTGCGCCAAGGCTAACTGCGGTGAGGAGATCTTCGCGCACAAAGCCTTCCGTCAGCGGAATCATCGCGTGCGTCGCGTCTGCAGGCAAAGTCTTCGCGACTTCGAGGAATACGATGTAGGTGGGCGCGTTGTCGAGAACGCTTGAGAGGAATCCTGTGGTCCAGAAAAAGTGCGAAGCTTGTGTGAGCCCGAGGGCTGGACCGCTTTCGCGAAGCACTTCGAGTGGCACTTGCATCGACACGAAAATGCCGATGAAGATCGCGGCGACTTCAATGATCGCGCCCCACGAAAACTGATTTGCCTCGCGCGTGGCTTTCCGTGTGCATCGAAGACTCAGCGCCATACAGCCGAGCATCAGCAGTTCGCGCAAGTAGAGAAACGGACGAATCGTTGTGCCAGGAATATCGCGCGAAGGATCCACCATCACGACTGCGGCGAGGATGCCGAAGAGCCAGAGGAAATTGAGTCCGCCTTCGATGCGGAAAGGCTCGGATGAACTCGGCGGAGCGCTCCGCGTCTCTCTGCGCACGAACCACATGTCGATCGCGATGTACACCGCGAGCACAACCGCGCTCACAGCGAGCCATTCTCTCCACAGCGTGAGCGTCCAAAAGAATGGAACGCCTTTGAGGTAGCCCATAAAGAGCGGTGGGTCACCGATGGGCAGCAATGTGCCGCCGCAGTTGCAGACAAGGAAGATGAAGAAGACCACCGTGTGCGCTCGATGCGTTCGATGCGCGTTGGAGACGAGCAGCGGTCGAATGAGAATCATCGCGGCGCCGGTTGTTCCAAAGAAACTTGCCGCGAGCGTGCCGGCAGTGAGGATCAATGCGTTGTGGCTTGGTGTTCCGCGCAGTGGAGTGGTGATGCGAATGCCGCCAGCGACAACAAAGAGCGAGAGCAGCAGCACGATGAACGGCACGTACTCACCGACGACTGCATGCTCAACTCTCGTCGCTGCGATGCCCACGCCGTCGTTGAAGAGTCCGTAGGCGACCGCGAGGAGCGCGGCAGTCAGCGAGACCGCGTATCGATGTGTGTTTGATTCCCACCAATGCGCCGTCGATTTGAGCAGCGGCAGCGTCGCGATCGCAAGAAGTAGCAGTGCAAACGGCGCCGCGCCAAGCATCCACGCAAGCGTTTGGGGCACGATTGCGTGGGGATCATCGCTTCGAGCAAGTACTGCCGTCACAAGTAGGGACAGGAGCACCATCGTCCCCGCGATGAGATACGCATGGAGGAATCGCTCCCTTCGTTTCGGTGTATGCATCGAAGGAATTGCCTGCTCAGAATTCTGGTTCACTGCTTTAGGGTATCGGCTTCACGCATTGGCGCTGCGCGTGTCGATGGATACGCTTCACCTATGGCACTCGTTTCGATTCTCTCGCTAGTGAGTGCGTTCCTCGGAGCGCAGGATTGTCCGGCGCACGCGCAGCCACTGTGGCAGCTTGATCGCATCGACGGCGCGGTTGGAACGACCTGGATCAGTGCTGATCTTCGAAGTGCGCTCGGCATCGAGGGAAGCGGGGAAGTGCTGCTCGTGTCAAGCGGCGAGACGAACACGGTGCAATGGATCGACGACAAGAATGTCGCGCAGAAGATTGAGCGACTCGCGAATCTGCAATGGCCCATCGCGATGGCAAGTGACGAAGAAGCGCTGCTCGTCGCGGAGCGAGGCGCGGGTCGCATTTCGATTTATCACGGCAGCACGCAGTTCACACTCGGTGAAGGTGTCTTGCGAACACCGAGCGCGGTTGCTGCGTCAGGCACACTTGTAGCAGTCGCTGACGACGGTCTCGGTGAAGTGCTCATTTTCGATCTTGCGGCGCCCAACAATGCAATCGTCGCGCGACATGCTGGCACGCGACCAGCGGGCGTTGCGTTTGATGAACTTGGAAACTTGTGGTGGAGCGACGCGGCACAGCATCGATTGCATTGCGTCGCGGACCTCGGACGCGGTGCGACCAAACCCTTCGGCGAGCGTGGTTCGTTCCCTGGCCAATACACCGAGCCACGCGCACTCTTCGCGCGCGCTGGTTGTGTATTCGTCGCGGATCACTTGAATCATCGCATCGCGATCGTGGATGCGAAGAGCGGTGCATTCATCGGCTACTGGGGCATGCACGCTGTCGTGCCTCGACAAGGTGACGGGCGCATTCACTATCCAGATTCGATCGCGCTTAATCATGATGGAAGCATCGCGGCAATTGCCGAAGGCTTCGAAGATCGCGTGCAACTCTTTACTACCGGTGGAGACGCGTGGGTGGATGATGGACTTGGTAGTGGCAAGGGTGCCGTCTCGAGTCACTTCGGAAGTGAGTCAGCGTGTGGAGGAGACTTGCTCGCGCTGCATGAGCCTGAGACGGGCGCAGTGATTCTGTTCGACACAGCATCAGTGCCGCCTTACAACGTCGCGACGGTTGGCGCGAGCGGGGCGAGTCCGGGACGCTATCCGTCAGTGAGTGCGCTCGGCGTGTTGCCCGGCATGTCGAATTTTGTGATCGCGGACGAGTCGCGTGGATTGCTCGACATCTGGTCGTGCGCAATCGACCGCACGAAACCGCTCTTCTGGGATGCGTTCGGCGCGCGACTCATGCGCTCGCTTGATCTCACGAAGTTCAGGTACGACGATGGAAGCAAGCCTGCGCGCGTGCCAAGAATTGTCGACATCCACATTGATTCCGCTTGGATCTACGCGCTTGATGCGGCCAATCTTGAGATCCTCGTATTCACCAACACGCTTGCGTATTCGCTGCGGATTCCGCTTCCAAAAGACGCGCGCGAAGCGGTGGAGTTCTGCCGCATCGGAGACGAGTTCGTGATCGTCGACCCCGCGAGCGCATGCCTCTGGGTTGGCGGTGATTCGCGCAACGGCGACCAGTGGCGAAAGGTCACCGCGCTTCACTCTGACGATGGCGAGATTCCACTCGTGCGTCCGATGGGTGTGTGCGCTACGGCGTCTGGTGCGTTGGTTGTGAGCGATTCCGCACGAGATCAAGCGTTTCTCTGCGCGCTCTCCTCACCAACTTCGACAACCATCGCACGAGTGATCGGCGAACGAGGCGAGCTCGACGAACAATTCTGGCTGCCGCTTTCTTGCGCGCCACTTGGCGATGGATTCATGGTGGTCGATCGAGGAAACCATCGATTCGAACTCTTCAACGCGCAAGGCGAGTGGACGCTGACAACATCACTCGGACGTTTCTACACACGCAAACGCACGCCAGCGACTGACACGACTGGAAACGAATCATGAGGCGCGTCGGTGCTGCATTTTTGTTCGCGGTTATCTGCGCATGCTTTATGGCGTGTGATGATCCGCAAGTCGCTTCGTCCGACGCGAAGTGGGAGCGAGCCGCGAGTGCGGACGGAACATATTGGGTCGATTGGCGGGTCGTCGTCGGCGTGATCCCGATAGCGGATCCATTCGACGTCGAGATTCGGGTCACCAATTACAAGACCGGCGCGCCCGTCAATGTGCAGTGCTCCATCGACGCAGAGATGCCCGAGCACGGTCACGGCATGAATGTCATTCCCAACATGCAGCAACTCGGTCCAGGTCATTTCCTCGCCAAAGGCATGCTGCTGCACATGCCAGGGCGATGGTCGATCGTGATCGACGCGACTGATGGCGCGATGACGGAACGCGCGCAGTTTTTGTATCTGATGCCATGAGCAACGCATGATGATCCCGAGCACGCAACCCAAACGCAACAGCATCGTGATGCGCGTGCTGTTGTTCGTGTGCGGCGTTGGAATCTTCGTCGGCGTTTCGCACATCACGAGTCTGAGCACGGAAAAAGACGCGCAGTTGCGGCTCACGAAGTCGCTTGAACCCTTCGCCACGCGCGGAGCCATTCCGCTTGATCGAACGAATCGCTGGGCGGATGATCCGAAGGCGGCGGCGTTTGGTTCTCTCCTCTTTCACGATCTACGATTTTCCTCCAACGCTGCGGTGAGTTGCGCAACCTGTCATGATCCTGAACGCGCGTTCACGGATGGTGTGCCGCTTGCAGTTGGTGTGGGAACGGGAAAACGAAACACGCCCACGGTGCTTGGCGCCGCGCGGCAACGCTGGCAAACATGGGATGGACGCGCGGACACGCTCTGGTCGCAAGCAGCGGAACCGATTGAAGCGGCGGCGGAGATGAACTTCGATCGCACGAGCGCGGTGCAACTCGTGCGTAATGATCCAACGCTTTTCGCGGCGTATTCCGCAGCGTTTGGCGAGATGCCACTCGGATTGCCGCCTGTTGAATTCACGCAGCGTGCGCGACCACTTCGGCTTGGCGCGGACATGGACGAAGCATCCATCGCGTGGGACGCACTCGTGCCGTCGCGTCGCGCAGCGATCGACGAGGTCTATTCGCGCATGGTGAAATCTTTAGGCGCGTTTCAACGAACGCTTGACGCGAAAGCATCACGCTTCGATCGTCACGCGCGTGGCGATGCGCAACTCACTGCTGCCGAGCTTCGTGGTTGGGTGCTCTTCCATGAAGTCGCGAAGTGCGATCAATGTCACTCGGGCGTTGAGTTCACCGATGGAGAGTTTCACAACCTCGGACTTCCTGGCGCAGACGGTCGATTGCCTGATGATTCGGGTCGGCATGGCGCGATACCGAAACTTAAAGTCGATCCATACAGTTCAGCGGGCGCGTTCAGCGATGACCAAGATGGAAAGCAGGCGACGCTGGTGCGAGGGCTGAAGTCTGATCCAGAAACATGGGGTCAGATGCGCACACCGAGTTTGCGCAATGTCGCGCGCACCGCGCCGTACATGCACGATGGGCGATTTGCCACACTTGATGCGGTGGTGGATTTCTACAACACGCTGGATGGAGCGGTTGCGCTTGATCACCATCGTGAAGCGGTGCTTCGACCCTTAGGGCTCACCGCCGAACAGAAGGCCGACCTCGTTGCATTTTTACGATCCCTTGATTCGATCGAGAACTCCGAGCCCGACTGACTCGTAGCGCACTCGCACAGAGCGACTTCACACTCAAAATCTGTCTAAGAATTATTGAATTCGTTTCCATTCAGAAGTTATCCCATTATATTTGTTCAGTCGCCTTGCACGCTTTGGACTTGTTGTTGAGTAAACGACGAACTCTGCCGCGCGTTGTCGCGATACATGCATTTGCCATTTCTGTTCCGCTCGGAGCACTTCATGCAGATTCGATCGAAACACTCGCTCGTTCTACTCGCAGCCGCCGCGATGGTTGTGCTTCCCTCCTTTGCACATGAAGGTGATGGGAAAGCGCGCGACCGACAGAGGCCAGTCTATGGTCCGATTTATCGCGAATCTGAAGGCGGCATCGCCGGCGGAACATTCGCAGCCAGCGGCGTTGCTTTGAAGAGTTGGTTCCCACTCAACACACTCGACGTAGCAGCGACGAGCGGCAACAGTTGTTGGGGCTACATCTCGCCTGCAGGTCGCGAGTACGCGATCATCGGAATGTCAAGCGGCACAGCGTGGGTTGAAATCACAGATCCAGCGAACGCGCAGTTGCGTGCATTCCGCACTGGTCCAACAAGTCTATGGCGCGACATGCGCGTCTTCGGCAACATCTGCTACTGCGCATCCGAAGGTGGAAGCGGCGTGCAGATCTTTGATATGTCGCAACTCGATGCAACCGGCACGGTGTCGGTGCTTGGCACGATCAACACGCCAACCGGCACTAACGCTGCAACGCACACACTCGCGATTGACACCGTGAGCGGAACACTCTTCCGCGCAGGTGGAGGATCAAACGGCCTGCGCATGTACGACGTCAACACAACGCCTGGCAACCCGCCATACGTTGGCGCGTGGTCAGCGATCTATGTGCATGAGATGACGCCGCACACCTACACGAGCGGTCCATACGCTGGCAAGCAGATTGCATTCTGCTGCGGCGGTGGTAACGGCGGAAACGCAAACACCGGTCTCTACATTGTGGATGTCACGAATAAGGCTGCACCAGTACAACTTGGTTTCGCCACGTATCCAGGCGCGCGTTACTGCCATCAAGGGTGGCTGTCGGCTGATTTGAAGTACTTCTACATCAACGACGAACTCGACGAAGGCAACACGACGACGACCTGCGACACCATCGTCATCGATGTGCAGACGCTCGCGACACCGACCTATGTGGGCAAGTTCACCAACGGCAACGCATCGATCGGTCACAACTTGTTCGCGGCGGGCAACCTTTGCTACGAAGCCAACTACCGTTCGGGCATGCGCATCTTCGATCTCGGCGTGAGCGCGACGAATCCGCCTGAAATTGCGTACTTCGATACCTATCCAGGTTCGGACACTGCGAACTTCAATGGTCTCTGGAATGTCTGGCCCTTCTTCCCAAGCGGCACGATCATCGGCAGCGATCTTGAGCGCGGGCTCTTCGTATGGAAGTTGCAAGTGAATGCTGCGAACTTCGAACTCGTTGGCACTGCGCCGACCTTCGCCAGTCCGCTCGGCACGACGACGATAGATATGCGCGTCTTCGCGGCGGCGGGTCAGTCGATCAATCCGAAGAGCGTGCGGATGACCATCACCGGATCCAATGGCGCGGCTGTTAATGTTGCGATGAGCGCGATTGGTGGCGGTGTCTACCGCGCCACGTTCCCAACGGATAACTGCACAACGCTCGCAACTTACAACTTCACTGCGTCGAACAATGCTGGTGACACGTCCACCGACCCAACGACGCGAACTGTGACGTACGCGCTCGGCTCGGTTGTAGTTTTGCTCGATGAGTTCGAGAGCACGTCGACATGGACAGTTGGCGCAGTGGGCGACAACGCGACGGGCGGTCTCTGGGTCCTCGCGGATCCAGTCGCAACGACAGCACAGCCTGAAGACGATCGCACGGTCGTTGGTACGAAGTGTTGGATCACCGGCAATGGCACAGTGGGTGGCGCAGTGGGTGCTGCGGATGTCGATGCCGGCACCACGACACTTGTTTCACCTGCGATCAACCTCTTGGGTCTTGATGAGCCAATGATTTCCTACTGGCGCTGGTACTCGAACAATCAAGGCGCATCGAGCGGCCTTGATTCGATGCCTATCGAGATTTCAGGAAACAACGGCGCAACATGGGTGCAACTTGAACTCGTGACCGAGAATGCTGCGGCGTGGGTCCAGAAGTCTTTCCGTGTTCGCGACTTCATCACGCCATCTGCGCAGGTTCGCATCCGCTTCGTTGCGCGCGACCTTGGTTCGGGCAGCGTGGTGGAAGCAGGTCTCGATGACTTCCGCGTATTCAATCTCGATTGTCCCAACCCCATCCTCGGCGATCTCAATAGCGACGGTGCTGTGAATGCATCGGATCTCACCATCATGCTCAACGCGTGGGGTTCGGCCAATGCGACTGCAGACATCTCGGGCAACGGCCTGGTCGGCGCTGAGGACATTTCGTTGCTCCTCAACGCATGGACAGGCTGAATCTGAAGTCAACTTCCTCTAGAGTGCATGACAATGAAGTCGCACTCGAATGCCTTGCGCGCCGACAGTGTTGGTGGAGTACTCCTCCTCGTACTGTCGGCGCATTTGTTTGGTGCAGCACAGAGCGCGGCTCCCGTTGTCGCGCCTTCGACAGCGTCAGGCGCGTTCAAAGTTTCGCTACAAGGTTGGACTGGTGAATTGGAGTTCGTGCCATTCACGGCGGCCGATGGATCGACGAAGTTTGTCTCGACGATCGAAATCCCGTGGGATCTCTTCGATGTCTTCGTCTTCGCACTTGACGACAAGTTCGCAACCGACGCATCGAAGGCCGTCACGAAACCAACCAAGCCCTACGTCGCCGCAGATCGTGGCTTCGGTCACAAGGGATTTCCTGCAATCTCATTGAGCCACAAGGCAGCGACGCAATGCGCTGCGTGGATTGCTGCGAAGGCAAGCATCGGCGCGCGGCTTCCCACCGACGCCGAGTGGAAACTGATTTGCGCGCAAGCGAAGATTCCAGCGGATGCCATCGAGGAGTTCGCGTGGACAAACGAAAACTCGCCTGACACCACGCATAAGTGTGGCAAGAAGAAAGCAGACGCGCTCGGTTGCTTCGATCTCTACGGCAACGCGGGTGAATGGGTGAACGATGCGAAGAACCCACGCATGATGGGCGGATCGTTTCAAGATGCACGCACCGCAGTAGGTTGTGCGAGCGAGTTGACGCCGAGTGAAGACTGGAACTCCAGTGACCCGCAGTTTCCAAAGTCAATCTGGTGGCTTGCAGATGGTCCATTCTGTGGCTTCCGCGTTGTCAGTGATTCCGTGCCTGTGAAAGGAACATGAACTCTATGAACTCTATGAACCCTATGAACCCTCTGCACATTGAAAACACGCGTCGCTCATTTCTCGGAACGAGCATCGCTGCAGGCCTTGCACTTCCAACGGCATTTTCACTGTTGAGTGCACGCGCGCACGCGCAGGACGCGAAATCAGCAGCGCCGAAGTTGAAGATCGCCGTTGTCGGCTGTGGTGGTCGCGGCACAGGCGCGATGTTCAACGCGATCGATGCAGGGAAAACCAGCGGCTACACAATCGAAGTGGTTGCGCTCGGCGATCTCTTCGCAGAGCGAGTCGAACGCGCGAATGCTGGACTCGTGCAGGCTGGCATCCGCGAAGTCTCGGCGCAATTTCTCTTCACTGGTTTCGACGCCTACAAGCGAGTCTGCGAAACAGATTGCGATGTGATCATCCTCGCAACGCCGCCCGGATTCCGCTCGATTCACTTCGCGGCGGCAGTGGAAGCGAAGAAGCACATTTTTACGGAGAAGCCAGTCGCAGTCGACGGACCAGGCGTGCGCCGTTTTCTCGCTGCTGCAGCCAAGAGTAAGGAACTCGGACTCAAGGTCGTGGCGGGCACGCAGCGTCGTCATGAGCAGTCCTACATCGAAGCGATGGAGCGCATTCATCGTGGCGACATCGGCAAGGTCGTCGCTGCGCGCTGCTACTGGAACATGGGAAGTCTGTGGAACGTTTCGCCGGAGGCGACGAAGACGGAGGTCGAAAATCAAGTGCGCAACTGGCTGTATCACTCCTGGCTCTCGGGCGATCACATCGTCGAGCAGCATGTGCATCAACTCGATGTGATGCAGTGGGTGATGCAAGCTGACCCTGTGCTGGTGCGCGGTGTTGGTGGTCGTCAATCACGCACAGACGCGAAGCTCTACGGTCACATCTTCGATCACTTCGGCTTGGAGTATGTCTATCCCGGAGATCGCTTTGTGCTCAGCATGTGTCGTCAACAAGATGGCACCGACGGCAAGGTCGAGGAAATCATTTCAGGAAGCGAAGGTATGGCCGAACTGAACTCTGGGGTTGCGAATCTGACTGGACCCAAGGCATGGAAGTTCAACGGCAAGCAGACCAACCCATACTTGCAAGAGCACGTCGATCTGCAGAACGCGATTCGCACGAGCAGTCCACTCAACGAAGGCGAGCAAGTCGCGAAGAGCACGCTCGTCGCCATCATGGGTCGCATGGCTGCGTACTCCGGCAAAGATGTGACGTGGGAGCAGGCGCTGACTTCAGACGAAGTGCTCATGCCTGAGGCAGTCGAGTTTGGTCCGCGACCAGAAGCACCCGTTGCGATTCCTGGCAAGGGCGCTTCGACGTGATTCGACGTTAGGCGCACAGGGATTGCGATCGAGACGCGAGCCTTGCCGCAAAATCTTCGGCGCAGAAGCTGGAGTTTTGGCGGGATTTTTCGTTCGTGCCAAATACCTCGGTATGCTGCGCTAAGACAATTGGTAGCAGCGTGGGCTGTGACTTTTTGAGGGAAGCATCGGACGCGCAGTCATCTGGCGAAACATCGGGAATGAAATCTCAGGAGGAAATATGCGAATCGATCAATGGACGAGACCGGAGGGCGGAGCGTGGCGGCGGATTGCGTGTGGTGTCATGGTGGGCGTGGCGAGTATGGCGGTTGGGTCGGGCTGTGGACCTGGATTGGTTCGACCGCCGGGCGAGTTCACACTTGGCACTGCAAGCGTTGTCGCAATCAGCGGGGTGTCAGAGCTTCCCTCTGACCCATCGAACGAAAGTTTCGTCGACATGCGCGCAGTACTAAAAGCGGTCGCGAAAGACGCTCCGCAGCCGAATGATTGGATGACGACTTCCACCGCATCCGTCATCCAGCACATGTTCCCTCGATCGGATCCCGACGACCCTAACATGGTGCCTCCGCCGATGGGGATCTGCATCTATCTCCCAGGGATGATGGCGGGTGCAAGCCTTGACTTCGAGCTCGGAGATGAAGGTTGGCTTGTGTACGAACTTCGCCCACCGTTGTTCGAGTTCGCAAAGGCGACGATCGATGCGACTGAAGGAATGGATCCTCATAAGCGAGGCGCCGCCCTTGGCTTCGTTGTCGATAGCGTGATTCAAATGGCAGCGGAGGTGGCGGTGGTATGGATTGACGCCCTCCGTCGTCGAGACCCCGCGCTTCGCGATGCGCCCGTGTTCGTCGTGAGTGAGAGCTTGGGCGTGATGAGTGCGGTGGGTTTGCTCGCGACGGGAAGAGTGCCGTTCGATGGCGCAGTCTTCATCGCGGGCGGTGGGTCCGGTCTCGATGTGTTGCGGACAACGATCCTTCCATTGACCATGCTTCGCGGACTTGAGAAGGATCCAGCATTCATTGCTGGATACAACGAGGGTTGCCAGTTCGATCCATTGCACGCAGCGGCTGCGCTTCGTGGTTGTCCGATTGCAGTCCTGACGGCAAACTCGGACCTCGTCGTGCCTTCCGCAACCCAAGAGATGTTGTGGGAGGCCCTCGGGCAGCCACCGCGCTATCTGTACGAGGGCGGGCATGAGTCACTCATGAAGAGTACGTGGTGGACGATCGATCCCATGTTGCGAGAGGTTGCGAAGAAGGTGAAGGAAGTTCACGCGTCGTCGCGCAAGATTGATGCGGCGGCACCGACGGTATCAGCAGAAAATCCTGATCCGATGGAAGGAGTCACTTCGAAGTAACTGCAACTCCCGCGGCGCTTTTTCCCGCAGAAAACCCGCTGGCCCATGCCCATTGGAAGTTGAAGCCGCCGATGCGTCCGTCGACATCGAGGATTTCTCCAGCGAGGTAGAGGCCGCGCTGCAACTTTGATTCCATCGTCGTGAGATCCACTTCATCAAGCGGCACGCCGCCAGCGGTTGCTTCTGCGTAGGTGAAGCCGCGATCGCCTGTGACAACGACATGCATCGCGACGAGTGCGCGCACGAGTGCGAGTCGGCGTTCACGCGGGAGTTGCTGTAGCGTCGCGTTGGGATCGATCGCGCAAACCTCCAAGATCGCGCGCGCGAATCGTTCGGGAGCGAAGGGGCGCAAGACATTGAGTGCACTCACTCCTTTCGATGCGACGAATACGGCGTCGAGTGATTCTTCGCGATGCTGAGGAATCCAATTCACCTTGAGTAGCACGCTCGGATCGATGGTGCGTGCATGCGTCCAATGTCGCGAGATATCCAGTGCAGCGGGGCCGGAGAGTCCAAAGTGCGTGGCGAGCAAGGCGCCTTGCACGCTGATCGCGCCTTGCGGAGCGGGGAATTTGAAGGGCGCGCCGGAAGGAAGCACGAGCGACAATTCAACATCGAGTGCGAGACCGCTCAAAGCGAGAAGCCAGTGACCTGGCGCGAGAAGCAACGGTGCAAGCGCGGGGACAATTTGCGATGTCATTGAATGCCCGAACGTGCGCGCGAAGTTGTAGCCCGCGCCATCGGAGCCAGACTTCGGCAGCGCTTTGCCTCCACTCGCGAGCAGCAATCGGCGCGCGCTGACGTTCCCGCTGGCCGACTCCGCGATGAAGCACTGCGATGACGCATCCCAACTCACGCGGTCCACGCGATGCGGATGAAGAATTCGAACGCCAGCATCAGCGCACGCTTGCAAGAGTGCGTTGAGCACGGTGCGCGCTTGATCCGTCGTCGGAAAGAGTTTGCCTGTGTCTTCGCGTTTGAGTTCAACGCCGAGCGCTTCAAAGAACGCGATCACATCGCGCACGGGAAACTGCTGCAGGACTTTGCGAATCTGAGACGGCGTGGAACCTGCGTAATCACGCTCGCTCACTTGAAAGTGCGTGACATTGCATCGACCACCACCAGCGACGAGGATCTTGGCGCCGAGCGTGCGCGCGCCGTCCAACATGAGCACCTTCGCGCCCGCACGACCTGCAGTGATCGCTGCCATCATTCCTGCAGCGCCTGCGCCGACGATGAGGAGATCCGCTGCGTCGTCGGCCGTTTGTGTCACGGCGTTGGACTCAACTTCGGTGTCTCATGCAGCGTGCCATGCTGCGTGCGATCCGTTGCCTTCTCCGCGCGGTATTGCACATCAAACGCAGCGCCTGCTGGCGCTTCGATAAGGAATCGTGTGAACAGAGTGCTCCGCGAAGGAACGCCGCGTTCGCAGTCAAGCACAGACGGCGTGTCGAGTTGCTCGGCGAAGTTAATATCGAATCGTCCGTTCTTGAATCCACTCGCAACAACACGCGCGCCTTGGGGCACACGCACCTCGAGTCGGTCGGGCATGCCGATGTGTTTGTCCGCAGCACGCGCAGTCCGTGAAGGAATCAGCGCGTCGTTCATGATTTCAAGATCGAGCTGCCACAGTGTCGGTCCAAGTCGCTTGATGACGGGGTCAGCAAAGCGCAGTCGCGGCATCTCGCCCGCATGATGCATCGTGAACGCGAAGTTGCGATGGCACTCTTCTTCGAGCATCCAAGATGGTGGAATACGCGAGGCCCACTTGGTGTCGCCGCCCACGAGCACTTCGCCGTGGGTTGGATGCATCACCTTTGTGAATGGCATGTTCGTTGCATCGAAGCGCAACTTCTCATCGAACAATTGCGATTGTTTTTTCGATGGTCCTTGGCCATTCTGCATAATGCGTTTGTCAGTCCACAACTCATTCGTAAAACTCACGATGCCCATACCCTCTGCGAGGTAGTTCACGAATCCACCACGCACTGGATAGAGGTCGGAGTGAATCACCATGGAGCGATATCCAGGAAGCAACTCTTCGCCCGTCTTCGCGATCGATTCATAAACCGCGCGATCTGCTGCCGGATAGTCGTCCTCGCGCGTTGCGGCACCCGGGCCACGCAAGATCATGCCACCCGCGTTGTGATACGCCTGTCCTGCTGCAATGTTGGGACGAGTGCGAATGAACGCGCCTACCGCGCGCGATTCTGGATAGGAGAATGGCCAATCTCCCGCACCGTTCTGCACGTGTTCGGGATGCCAATCAGCAGGCCAGTTGCGATTGAGGTCGTAGCCGCCCGCGCCGTCTTCGTTCACGAGTCCATCGCCATCGTTGTCGATGCCTTCCATGCCCGCGCTCGACCAACCACCGCGAAGCATTGTTCCATCAGACTTCAACACGGGGGTGATGAACTCCATCTCGTTGGGGTTTTGCTCGCTCGGACGATACGCACCGGTGGGATCGCGTCGCCACATCTGCCCGACGGATCCATCGCCGTTGAGATCATCCGGTCCATCTTCATCGCACACGCCGTCGCGATCGTCATCGGTAGGCAATTGGCCAGTCCGCGCGGAATGTGATGTGTTGAGTTTGTCGAACCAATTCTGTCGACCATCTGGATTCACACTCGGCACGAAGTAGAACACGCTGCGATCCACGAGTTGCGTGATCGCGTCGTTCTTCCCGTAGTGCTCGAGCAGGTACCACGCGGAATACAGCACGGTTTCTCCAGCCTGAACCTCGTTGCCGTGAATGTTCCCGTCGATGTACATCGCGGGCTTGTCGAGTTCGGCACCAGTGGAGCGTTGTTCGAGAATGCCGACGACGATCGGAAGACCGAGCGACGAGCGACCAATCTCAACGACGGTGAAGAGCGTTGGAAACGCCTTCTCGAGTTCATCCATCTCCGCGAGCATCGTCGTCCAATCGCGGAAGTGGTCGAAGCGCAGCGAGGTCTTTGCTTCGGGGCGTTGTTGAGGAACAGCGTGTGCCGTTTGTGCAGCAAGCAACGAGGCGAGTAAGAGTGTTGCGGTAAAGAATCTCATCGTGCAGCCTCCGTTGCAGCAGGAAACAGAATTTCACGTTCCATCCGAGGGAAGCCTGGCGCTTCGACACTGAGCACGCTGCGCTGGCCAGGCGTGCCGAGCACTGTGAAGGACAATTGCGCCGAGCCGCCCGCGCTGATGCGTTCAACGCGTTCGACTGGTTTTCCATTGAAAAACTGCGATGGCGGGATATTGATGCGCACGAGGATCGGTCCACGCGCGCGTGCCGTCGTATCCATCTTCGTCGTGGTGGGAAGCGCGCCCGTGTTTGTGAGCGAGAGGTTGATGCGAACCAAGCCGTTCGACACGGGTGTCACCGTGAGCGATTCAATCTCGAGACGCGGTGCGAGTGCGAGGATCGCTTTCACGCCCTCGCCCTGTGCGAGCGCAATTGCTGCGGCATCGATCGCGCTAGGTTGCTCACGGAAGAACGGTCGCCAACCGCCGATCTCGACCACGCCGAGGTCGGGATGCACAAATTCTTTCCACGCGATGAACCCGTTGCCACCGAACACGCGATCGGAATACTCAAGCCACGCTTGTTGCTCCGCATCACCTGTGGCAACGACAGCAGGCGCGCCTTCGGCGGGCTCCGGTGCATCAGGTCGAGCGAACGCGCTCGTTGTGACTGCCGCGATTCCTCGATGATCCGCCAGCCACAGCACGAGTGATCCTGCGAGATCTCCGTGTGCGATGTCAATCGCCTTCTCACATTTCGACGCATCTTTCCACGCTTTCGCCATCTCCATGTACATCGCATGATCGTCGGCGTGATAGAGCAACGGGGTGTTGCCTGTCGCGTCCATATCCTTCGAATCAGGAAATTCTGCGAGCGTGTCTGCAACACCGAAGATCACTGCCGACGCAATCTCCGGATGCGCGGCGACGAACTCCGCGAACGCAAGCGATTCCATTGCAGAGAGTGGATACGCGCCAGCATCCATTGCAAACTCCGGCCATCGGTGGGGGAAGTTGCGATTGAGGTCGGTTCCGCCGAGTGCATCTTCGCTGATGCGTCCATCGTGATCGGTGTCTCGTCCTTCGACAAAGAGTTCGTGGGTTGCGTGCTCGTGCTTTGCTGCGTCAGGAGTGCGCACGATGCGTGGATCCACCGTATCAACAAGGTGCGTTGACGTGCGCCCAGCACGCGTCTTCAATCGCATCATCGTGATGACGCCATCGCCATTCATGTCCTGCGGCGCGTCTTCATCGCTCACGCCATCGCGGTCATCGTCGACGGTTTGCACAGTGCTCGCAGTTGGCGTGCTCGTCACAAACGCGATTGCGCGTGCATCGGGATTGAGGACGGGAATCACGATCAGGCTCGCATGCTCAAGTGCACCTTGATCGCCTGCAAGTGCCGCTTCGGCGGCAGCGACAGCACATTGCGTGGAGAAGAGATGCACGCCGTCAATCCCTGCGACGACTAACAGTGCAGGGCGCCTCCCTGCGTTGGGTTTCGTGATCGTCCATGCGTCGATGGCAACGCCGCGCTCAGACTTTCCGAACGTCGACTTTGTCATCCAACCTGGATGATCCTCCGCAAGCTTTTCCATTCGCGCGAGCGTCGTAGCATCCGATGGATATGCCTGCGGTGCGGGAAGCGCAGCGAGAACTGGAGCAACAACGGCTTCTTGCGTAGCGCCACTCGTAGTGTTCGCGCTGAGGAAGAGTGCAGTGACGAGCAGACATGAAGTTAATCGCATAATGAATCCTTAAAGACCTTGTTCGACAGTGCTGTCTTTAATCATGTAGAGACCCACAAGCCAACTCTCGACGATGTAGGGATCGACTTCGAAAAGTCCTTCGACGGTTCCATACGCCATCGCATGTTTTTGTGAGCGAGGCATCGGCGAAACGAGTTTCACTTCGACTGCGTCATAAGGCGTTGGTGGAACGCCGATGCAACATCCATCCCATTGGTTGAGCATCACGAGGCATTCCGAACTTGTCGGTGCAACAAGTGGAAACGCGAGATATCCAGCGACGCGAATGTACTTGCCGTGCAAGAGAAGAATGCGTTCAGGAAATCCGAAGTCGTTCAGCCGAGGCGTGTAGGTGTCGCCTGCACTCGCGAGAAACTCCCAACTCACGAGGTACGGATTGTCTGCTGTGCCATCGCCGGTGATCTTCCACACATCATCCGCGACGATTGCGCCGTCAGGGAGGCGTTCAAACTTCGACGGAATCACGCGCAACTTTCCTTCGGCGATCGCCGCAGGCTTTCCGATAGCGAGGTCATTCGCCGGAGTGCGAGGAGCGCTCGGGTCGACTGCACTTGCGCCGTCTGTGTTTTCGGTCTCTAGAACTTGCGTCGCGGCGCGCTCGTCAACCGACGCGTTGAGTTCGTTCGCGAGTGCTTGCGACGGAGTTGCTGGAATCGTCACCTGCGTCGGGGTCACGATCGTTGGCTCCATCACGCTGTTCGCAGCTTCTTCAAGCAGTGCGTCTTCCGCTTCACGCGACGCAGCGTTGTCGCGCGTGGGCGCAGGGGAGTCAAACACCACAACGAGTGCGCCAACGAGGAGGAGGAGAATGATGATCCAAACAAACTTCATAGGTACTTCATCGTGAATGGCTCAAAGGCCCAATGCTCAACCGAGCGGCCGAAGTTGCGTTGAAACACTTGTGCGATAGGCCATCACTGCAGGAACCAATCCCGCGAGCGCACTCAATGCAACCGCGCCTGCTGCGACA
>Ga0209553_1000620_pt1 | contig 18380 bp, 15 predicted proteins | sample LauGreFBDMM110DN_2_FD_188217 | JGI IMG/M metagenome (GOLD analysis project Ga0209553, IMG submission 188217) | Freshwater lake microbial communities from Lake Michigan, USA - Fa13.BD.MM110.DN (SPAdes) (version 2) | ecosystem: Environmental > Aquatic > Freshwater > Lake | place: Lake Michigan...
CTTCATGCCGGTGACGAAGTTACATGTACTTCAACAATCGAAAGTTATCGTGCTGTTGCCGGAAATGAAATTGTTACAGTCCGGACCGATCTACATTGCAGTGCAGAGTTAGCCCAAGTTCAATGGACTACATTGGTGGTGCGCGGATGAGAGTTGTAGAACTTGGTTATCAAATACCAGCCGAAACATACAAGATTAATCGAGCCACACTTGTTGAATATGCAAATGCTGGCGGTGATCAAAATCCGATTCATCAGGATGAAGCAATTGCTAAATCAGTCGGCCTTCCAGATGTAATTGCACATGGCATGTTAACTATGGCGCTCGCTGGCAGCTATGTAACAAAGTGGGCGGGTAGTGCCGCCGCAGTAACGGAAATTTCATCCCGATTTACCAAGCCAGTTGTAGTTCCTGCTGGGGTCGATGTTGAAATAACTATAAGCGCAGTGATTGATGAAGTATCAGCTCGCCAAGTAAGGCTAGAAATTACAGCTGAGTGTGCGGGTGTAAAAGTATTGGGAATGGCGAAAGCAACAGTTTCACTACTGTGAACGCCATAATTGCCGTTATTGCTGATGGTTTTCAAGAAGATTTAATTACTTGTATAAAATCTATTCGAGCGCATACCGACACACCGATTTACATTGAGACTTCTGGAAAAGAAAATAAAACTCTCTGCGAACCGTTGGCAGAATTTGCAAATCTGACCGCAAATTGGCAGAAAAACAAACTTGGTTGGGGCCATTCAGTTAATCAACTCTTAAGTCGGATAAATAGTAAGTATGTGATTTTGATGGATCCATCAACGCAATTCACTGGTGATGCAATTACGCCAACGATTGCGAAATTTGCTGAAGGTTACAAAGCAGTTGGCTGGCGCGGCGGCTTAGTAAATCTGGCGGATGAATGGCGCAGCACTGAAGATAAAGGTGACGGAGAAGTTGATGTGCTCTTCTCTTACTTCATGGCCTTCGATCGAGAATTCATGGTGGCGGCAGGCGGCGCAAATCCAAGTGCAACTTATTATCGAAATGCGGATATTGAAATGTCGTTGGTGATTCGTGAAAACGGCGGAAAGTTATTGCAAATTGATTTGCCGTTAACGCAAGGCCGACATCACGGGTATCACGATGTAAATCCGGAGTACCGGGATAAGAATTCTAAGAAGAATTACCAGCGTATTTTGGAACGCTTTCGCGGACGCGAGGACATTCTCGCACCGCGCAGGTAGCCTTACGATATGGAAAATCTCTCGCAGTACACCAGCTTGCATGTTGGTGGACCCGCACAGAAGTTTGTGCACGCGACTACCGAGGTTGAATTGATTGCTGCTATTCAAGAAGCAGATAGCGCACGCGAACCGTTATTAGTAATTGGCGGTGGCTCTAATGTTTTAGTTGGGGATGCTGGTTTTAAAGGCACAGTAATTCGCGTTGAAACTAAAGGGAATACATATGAAGTAGATGCATGTAGTGGCGGCATGATCACGGTTGCAGCCGGCGAAGATTGGGATCAATTCGTAGCATGGATTATGGACAAAGGTTTTGCTGGGCTAGAAACTTTAAGTGGGATACCTGGAACCGTTGGTGGCGCACCTATTCAAAATATTGGTGCGTACGGCCACGAAATTTCCGAAGTTATTGCGAAAGTCCGAACTTTTGATCGAAAGAGTAATGAACAACGGACCTTTACAAATCAGAGTTGTGAATTTTCTTACCGTTCCTCAATTTTTAAGAAGGAACCTAATAGATATGTAATTTTAGATGTCACCTTTCAATTACGAAATGGTGAAATGTCGCTCCCAATCAAGTATCAAGAGCTAGCAAATTTCTTGGGGATTAAATTAGAAGAACGGGCTCTGATAAGTGATGTACGTACCGCAGTACTAGCGCTGCGTGCTAGCAAAGGAATGTTGCTAGATGCTAACGATCCAAATTCTTGGTCAGCTGGTTCATTCTTTATTAATCCGATACTTAGCCAAGAGCAAGCTGTAAAACTTCCTGAAGGTGCGCCGCGTTGGCCACAAAACGATGGTCGGATTAAAACTTCGGCAGCATGGTTAATGGAACACGCGGGTGTTAAGAAAGGTGATGTGCACGCAGGCGCACACGTCTCTACCAAACATGTTTTAGCTTTAGTAAATGGCGGTACTGCCACGGCCACAGATATTGCAGAGTTAGCGCGAAATGCGCGTGGCCGCGTAAAAGAAGTATTTGGGATTACGTTGGAGCCAGAAGTGCATTTCGTGGGTTTAACCCTCGAGTAGTTACTTAGCTTCGCTCAATAACGCTTTAACTCGAGCAACGCCTTCAACAATATCGGCATCGCTAGTTGCGTAAGAGAAACGTAAATAACCAGAAGGTCCGAACGCTTCGCCGGGCACAACTGCTACTTCAACTTCATCGAGAATTAGCGCAGCTAATTCAATTGAGGTTGTTGGTCGCTTTCCCCGAATTTCCTTACCAAGTACGCCTTTTACAGATGGATAAACATAGAAAGCGCCAGTAGGGGTTGGGCAAGTAACTCCAGGAATTTCATTAAGCAATCGCACGATTAATTTACGACGTCGATTAAATGCGTCGCCCATTTTGTGAACTGCGGCGAGATCACCGGTCAACGCTGCGATGGCTGCACGTTGCGAAACGTTTGAAACGTTAGAGGATAGGTGTGATTGTAGATTTGTCGCAGCTTTTATTACATCTTTTGGACCAATCATCCAACCAACGCGCCAACCAGTCATCGCATAAGTTTTTGCAACGCCATTAATTATTATGCATCGGTCAGCCAACTCTGGAACTAATACCGGAAGTGATGGCGCAGCGGCACCGTCATAAAGTAAGTGTTCATAGATTTCATCAGTAATTACCCAAAGATTATTTTTAACTGCCCATTCGCCAATTTCCTTCACTTGTTCAGGTGAGTAAACCGAACCAGTTGGGTTGGAAGGGGAGCCGAAGAGTAAAACTTTAGTTTTAGGGGTCCGCGCTTTTTCAAGTTGGGCTACGGTAACTAAATAATTCTGGGATTCATCAGCGAAAACTTCTACCGGCACGCCACCTGCTAATTTGATGCACTCTGGATATGTAGTCCAATATGGCGCTGGTAATAAAACTTCATCGCCGGGATCAACAATGCTGGCAAATGATTGGTAGACCGATTGTTTGCCGCCATTAGTTACGAGAACTTGGTCAGCAGTAATAACATAATTGGAATCGCGTTTTGTTTTATTTACTATGGCTTCGCGCATTTCTGGCAAGCCTGGGGTTGGTGTGTAACGATGGTTTGCAACCACACCGGTTGCGGCAGCAGCGGCAGCAACAATGTAATCCGGAGTCGGAAAATCTGGTTCGCCAGCACCGAAACCAATAACCGGACGGCCCGCAGCTTTTAACGCTTTCGCTTTTGCATCAACGGCGAGTGTGGCCGATTCTGTGATTGCAGCGATCCGGCGAGATAGGCGAGGCTTTTCCATCTCCGAAGTCTGCCCGAAGGAGGGGTTCAGGCGCGAGTTAGACCAAATGGGTCTTCCTGACCTACAATTCCCGCCTGGCGTTTAAATAGTCTAAAAAAACCTCGACTGAATTTTCAGTAGAGATTAATACGATTATGAATTGGTCATGATTTTCCATGTCCAAATTTAATCGAGACTAGATAAACACCCGAAGGGCAGTAGCTCAATTGGCCAGAGTTCCGGTCTCCAACACCGGCGGTTGGGGGTTCAAGTCCCTCCTGCCCTGCTCGATCAGCAAAAGTAGTAACTAGATAGAAAGGTAAAAGCGATGAGTGAAGTACAAAACTCAACTGAAGAGAAGTTAAACCTCTTTGGTCGAATCTCGCTGTTCTATCGCCAAGTAATTAGCGAACTGCGCAAAGTTGTATGGCCAACCCGTAGGCAACTAAGTACTTACACAGCTGTAGTACTTGTCTTCGTTGGTTTCGTCATCGCAGTTGTATCAGTTTTTGATTTAATTCTTACAAAATTAGTTTTCTGGGTATTTGGGTAAGGGAGGGTAAACATGTCTGATTTCGAATCTGAATTAACTGCTGAAGAAGCGGCAGTTGATGCGCAAGCAGCAACTGACTTATTAGTTGAAGATGAAGAAGAAGTAGAAGTTGAAGAAGTTGTTAGCCCTGAACTTGCTGAGTTTCGTGCCGCGCTACGTCGCGCGCCTGGTGATTGGTTTGTAGTTCACTCATATGCGGGTTATGAAAAGCGTGTAAGAGGTAACCTTGCTAACCGTATTACTTCATTAAATATGGAAGATTACATTTTTCAGATTGAAGTGCCAGAAGAAGAAGTAACTGAAATTAAGAACGGCCAACGTAAACAAGTTAAGCGAAATGTTTACCCTGGATACGTTTTAGTTCGCATGGATCTAAATGATGAATCTTGGTCTTGCGTGCGTAATACGCCAGGCGTAACTGGTTTCGTCGGTAACTCGCATAACCCAAGCCCACTTCCAATTTCGGAAGCTGAAAAGATGTTGATGCCACGTGAACTTAAAGCAACACTTAAGCCAGAAATTCGGGTTGTTGATTTCACTATTGGTGAGTCAGTAACTGTTATGGATGGCCCATTCGCAACGTTGCCTGCAACCATCAGCGAAATCATGCCGGAGCAAGCAAAACTCAAGGTATTGGTTTCAATCTTTGGTCGCGAAACCCCGGTAGAACTTTCCTTCCACCAAGTACAGAAAATCTAGGAGACAACCATGGCACCAAAGAAAAAAGTCCAAGCAATGATCAAGTTGCAGATCCAGGCTGGCGCAGCAACACCTGCTCCACCAGTTGGTCCAGCTCTTGGTCAACATGGTGTCAACATCATGGATTTCGTTAAGGCATATAACGCCGCGACTGAAAGCCAAAAGGGTCAGATCATTCCAGTAGAGATCACTGTCTACGAAGATCGCACTTTCTCATTCATCACAAAGACACCGCCAGCTTCTCGATTAATCTTGAAAGCTGCTGGTATCGAAAAGGGTTCTGCTATTCCTCACAAAGACAAAGTTGCTAACCTGACAAAGGCGCAAGTTGAGGAAATCGCAAAGATTAAGATGGCTGATCTCAATGCAAATGACGTTGAGGCTGCCGGACGAATCATTGCTGGTACCGCTCGCTCAATGGGTATTACCAACAACGGATAACTAAAACTAAATAAGCACCACCAGCAATCGTGGGAGGGCCGCGCAAGCCCGCTAACCACAACTTCCAACAACCGAAAAGAGAAGCAAATGAAGCGCAGTAAGAAATATAAAGCAGCGGCTGAGAAAGTTAGCGCCGACCTGCTTTACACACCGCTATCTGCAATGCAGTTAGTTAAAGAAACCACAGTTACAAAGTATGACTCGAGCATTGAAGTTGCTCTCGTACTTGGCGTAGACCCAAAGAAAGCAGATCAAACAGTACGAAGCACAGTTAATCTGCCACACGGAACTGGTAAAACTGCTCGCGTACTTGTATTCGCAGCTGGAGAACGTGCTGATGAAGCTCGTGCCGCTGGCGCCGACATTGTTGGTGCAGATGAATTAATTGAAGAAGTTGCAAAGGGCCGCCTTGATTACGATGCCGTTGTTTCAACACCAGATCTAATGGGCAAAGTTGGACGACTCGGCAAAGTACTTGGACCTCGCGGTTTAATGCCTAACCCAAAGACCGGAACAGTTACAACTGATGTAACAAAAGCGGTTAACGATATTAAAGGCGGAAAGATTGAATTCCGCGTTGATAAGAATTCAAACTTGCATTTCTTAATCGGAAAAGCTTCGTTCACTGCAGAACAACTTGCAGAGAACTACGCAGCTGCGATTGAAGAAATTATGCGCGCAAAGCCAGCATCGTCAAAGGGACGCTTCATTAAGAAATCAGTCGTCTCTTCAACGATGGGACCTGGAATTGCGTTAGATCCAAACTTTGCTCGTGAAGGTGGATCAGCGATTCAATAATTACCCTGCTTTCAAGCGGGAAAAGCGAGTTTGACTGGGCTAGGACTTATGTCCTAGCCTTCGTCATCTCACCAGAGACTGCTGGTTTCGATTACGAAAGTGATCGAAGTAAATGTCGAAAGACAGCCCGCATAGGTTCGATACGAGATTTATCCCGTACGCATCTATGCGTGACGGGATTTTTACATTTACGGTAAAAAGTTTTACTTAATGAAAGGAAGCCAAATGGCTCGCCCTGATAAGTCAGCTGCGGTTGCGGAGTTGGTCGAAGATTTTCGATCTGCACAAGCAACTGTATTGACTGAGTATCGCGGATTATCCGTGACCTCAATGAAGGCGCTACGTCGTTCACTTGGTGCAGATACTAAGTACTCCGTAGTTAAAAACACTTTGACAAAGATCGCTGCAAAAGAAGCAGGCGTTTTGGTTCCTGATGAACTACTTAAGGGACCATCCGCAGTTGCCTTTATTAAAGGTGATCCGATTACAGCTGCAAAGAGTTTGAAGAACTTCCAAAAAGAAAATCCATTACTTGTAATCAAGGGTGGAATCTTCGAAGGTAAATCAATCTCAGTTGCCGAAATCATGAAACTCGCAGATCTCGAATCTCGCGAAGTTCTGTTGGCAAAGCTTGCTGGTGCGATGAAAGCATCGCTTGCTAAAGCAGCTCGTTCATTTGATGCACTTCGCATTAAGCGCGAAGCCGAAAGCGGAACACCAACTCCAGTAGCAGAAGTTGTTGCGGAAGCTCCAGTAGCAGAAGTTGTTGCGGAAGCTCCGGCTGAAAGTGCACCAGAAGTAACCCCTGAAAATTAATCCCTCACCAAAAGATAAAGGAAACTAAAATGGCAAAGCTAAGCACCGAAGATCTATTGTCCCAATTCAAAGAAATGACACTTGTCGAACTCTCTGATTTCGTTAAGTCATTCGAAACTGAATTTGATGTAACTGCAGCAGCTCCAGTAGCAGCAGCAGGCGGCGGCGCAGCAGCAGGCGGCGAAGCAGCAGCAGCTCAAGAAGACTTCACAGTTATTCTTGAAGAAGCTGGTTCACAGAAGATTGCAGTTATTAAAGAAGTACGTGCACTTAACTCCAGCCTTGGTTTGAAAGAAGCCAAGGATCTTGTTGATGCAACTCCAGCAACTTTGCTTGAGAAGGCTTCTAAAGAAACTGCTGAAAAGGCAAAGGCCTCTCTTGAAGCAGTTGGCGCAAAGGTCACAATCAAGTAACTCTGGTTTACGCGGTCAGGCCCCCCTTATACAGGGGGGCCTGACCTTTTTCTAGCATAAATGGGATAAAAATTGGACATCCGATTGGGGTGAGAGGTATCCTGCCCCTTCGCACAAAAAAACCCTGGGTCCTTGCATATAGCGGCTGAGACCTTGCGTGAGCTGTGTGAAAAAGAAGTTAGTCCGCAAGTTAAGTAGTGACAACGTACTTTGGGAGGACATATCTTGGCCGCGAAAAAATCAACTGCACCGTTGCGCGTATCTTTCGCCAAAATCCGTGAACCACAAGAAGTTCCAAACCTATTAGCTCTACAAACCGAGAGCTTTGATTGGTTACTTGGAAACGATGCTTGGCGTTCTCGACTAGGACTAAATGATCGCGTTGGCAGAGGCGAAGTTCCAAAAACTTCTGGCCTCGAAGAAATATTTGAAGAGATTTCACCAATCGAAGATTTTCAAGGATCAATGTCGCTTTCTTTTAGCGATCACCGTTTTGAACCAGCGAAGTACAGCATCGCTGAATGTAAAGAGCGCGATTTAACTTACGCAGCTCCATTATTCGTAACTGCAGAATTCACCAACAACACCACCGGTGAAATCAAATCTCAAACAGTATTTATGGGCGACTTCCCATTAATGACACCTCGTGGAACTTTCGTTATTAATGGAACCGAGCGCGTTGTGGTTTCACAACTTGTGCGTTCACCTGGTGTTTATTTCGAGCGCACCATTGAAAAGACATCAGACAAAGATGTTTACACAACAAAGATTATTCCTAGCCGTGGTGCATGGTTAGAATTTGAAATTGATAAGAAAGATTTCGTTGGCGTTCGTATTGACCGCAAGCGCAAACTTTCCGTAACAGTATTCTTAAAAGCTCTTGGTTGGACTGACGAACAAGTTGCATCTGAATTCGGCGATTACGAATCAATGAAGCAAACTCTTGAGAAAGACACTGTTCATACTCAAGATGAAGCGCTTCTTGATATCTATCGCAAAATGCGTCCAGGTGAACCACCAACTAAAGAAGCTGCACAAAACTTAATTGAAAACCTTTACTTCAATTCAAAGCGTTATGACTTGGCTAAGGTTGGTCGCTTTAAGTTAAATAAAAAGCTCGGTCTAGATCATGAGCTAAATAAGGGCTTAATTACGATTGAAGATATTGTCGCGACAATTCGCTATTTAGTAGCGGTTCATAAGGGCGAAGCGCTGATGGAGTACGGCAAGCAAGTACGTGTTGAAATCGACGATATCGATCACTTTGGTAACCGTCGCCTTCGCTCAGTTGGTGAATTAATTCAAAACCAAGTACGTACCGGTCTTTCCCGTATGGAACGCGTTGTTCGCGAACGTATGACAACTCAAGATGTGGAAGCTATTACGCCACAAACTTTGATTAATATCCGTCCGATCACTGCATCAATCAAAGAGTTCTTCGGAACTTCACAACTTTCACAGTTCATGGATCAAACAAATCCACTTTCTGGTTTAACGCATAAGCGTCGACTTTCAGCACTTGGGCCCGGCGGTCTCTCCCGAGATCGTGCTGGTTTCGAAGTTCGTGACGTGCACCCATCGCACTACGGCCGTATGTGTCCAATCGAAACTCCAGAAGGTCCAAACATTGGACTTATCGGATCGCTTGCAACATATGCACGCATCACGCCATTTGGTTTCGTAGAAACTCCTTATCGCAAAGTAACAAACGGCAAAGTTTCAGATGCTGTTGATTACTTAACTGCTGATGAAGAAGATGAACACGTAATCGCACAAGCAAATGCTCCGCTAACCGAAGATAACCATTTCGCAGAACCTCGCGTATTGGTTCGTCGTCGTGGTGGCGAAGTTGAAAACATTCTCGCTGAAGAAGTTGATTACATGGATGTATCACCGCGCCAGATGGTTTCGGTTGCTACCGCAATGATTCCGTTCTTAGAGCATGACGATGCAAACCGTGCGCTCATGGGTTCTAACATGATGCGTCAGGCTGTGCCGTTGATGCGTTCTGAATCTCCACTTGTTGGTACTGGTATGGAATACCGCGCAGCTATCGATGCTGGCGATGTACTTCTTGCCAAAAAAGGCGGCAAAGTAATCTCAGTTCAATCAGATGTAGTAATTATTGAAGAAGAAGATGGCAAAGAAGAATCCTATTATCTAGAGAAGTTCATCCGCTCAAACCAGAGCACTTCTCGAAATCAGAAGGTTCTCGTTAATGCTGGCGACAAAGTCGCAGCCGGCCAAGCGATTGCTGATGGTCCATGCACCGATAAAGGTGAAATGGCGCTTGGTAAGAACTTGCTCGTGGCATTTATGTCATGGGAAGGCCATAACTACGAAGACGCGATTATCTTGTCGCAACGTTTAGTACAAGATGATGTGCTCTCTTCTATTCATATTGAAGAGTATGAAGTTGATGCTCGCGACACCAAACTTGGTGCTGAAGAAATCACTCGCGATATCCCGAACGTTTCTGAAGAAGTACTCTCAGATCTTGATGAGCGCGGAATTATTCGTATCGGTGCTGATGTAGTTCCGGGCGACATTCTTGTTGGAAAGGTAACGCCAAAGGGCGAAACCGAATTAACTCCAGAAGAACGTTTACTCCGTGCAATTTTTGGCGAGAAGGCTCGTGAAGTTCGCGATACCTCGCTCAAAGTTCCACACGGTGAAGGCGGAAAAGTAATCGGTGTAAAACTTCAAGAACTTGAAGATGGTTACGATTTGCCAGCTGGTGTTAACCAAGTTGTTCGGGTTTACATTGCACAGAAGCGAAAGATTCAAGATGGTGACAAGCTTGCTGGTCGCCACGGTAACAAGGGTGTTATCTCCAAGATTTTGCCAGTTGAAGATATGCCATTCCTTGCAGATGGAACTCCAGTAGATGTTGTACTTAATCCGCTCGGTGTTCCTGGTCGTATGAACGTCGGTCAAGTTTTAGAAACTCACTTAGGTTGGGTTGCTAAGAGTGGCTGGCAAGTAAGCGGCGATAAGGAAGATTGGCAGAAGCGCATGCACACCATCGGTGCTGCATCAGCTGCGCCAAATACCAACATCGCAACACCAGTATTCGACGGCGCTCGCGAAGATGAAATTCAAGGTCTACTTGGATCAACACTTCCAAATGCTGATGGAATGCAACTTGTTGGACCAAATGGAAAAGCAAAATTATTTGATGGCCGTACCGGTCAGCCATATAAAGAAGCAATCACAGTTGGTTACATGTATATCTTGAAGCTCCACCACTTGGTAGACGACAAGATTCACGCTCGTTCAACTGGTCCATACTCCATGATCACCCAACAACCACTCGGTGGAAAAGCACAATTCGGTGGTCAGCGCTTCGGCGAAATGGAAGTTTGGGCGCTGGAAGCTTATGGCGCTGCGTACACCTTGCAAGAATTGCTCACAATTAAATCTGATGACGTGCTTGGTCGCGTAAAGGTTTATGAAGCGATTGTTAAGGGCGAAAACATTCCAGAGCCAGGTATCCCAGAATCATTCAAGGTACTTGTTAAGGAAATGCAATCACTATGTCTCAATGTCGAAGTGCTTTCATCTGAAGGCGTCGCCATTGCGCTCCGTGATACTGACGAAGAAGTATTCCGAACCGCCGAAGAGTTAGGTATCAACTTGTCCCGAGTTGAACCAAGCTCTGTTGAAGAAGTTTGAGGAGATAAATAACTATGTTAGATGTCAACTTTTTCGATGAATTAAGAATCGGTCTCGCTTCGGCGCAAAATATTCGTGAGTGGTCTTTTGGTGAAGTTAAGAAGCCAGAGACCATCAACTACCGCACGCTCAAGCCAGAAAAAGATGGTCTCTTCGATGAGAAGATTTTCGGACCAACTCGTGACTGGGAATGTTATTGCGGTAAGTACAAGCGCGTACGTTTCAAAGGAATTATCTGCGAACGTTGCGGCGTTGAAGTAACTCGTGCAAAAGTCCGTCGTGAACGTATGGGTCACATCGAACTCGCAGCACCTGTAACTCACATCTGGTATTTCAAAGGCGTGCCATCCCGACTTGGTTACTTGCTTGATCTCGCACCAAAAGATCTAGAAAAGGTAATTTATTTCGCGGCCTACATGATCACTGAAGTTGATACCGAACTTCGTGAAGAAGATTTGCCAAAACTTGAGAAGAAGTTGAACTCAGATATCAAAAAGATTGAAACTCGTCGCGATGTTGAATTAGCTGGACGTCAACAGAAGTTCGAGATAGATCTAGCTGAATTAGAAGCTGAAGATGCAAAAGCTGATCAGAAGCGAAAAATCCGGGAAGGCGCCGAGCGTGAATTGAAGCAAATTCGCGAACGCGCACAACGTGAACTCGATCGTATTCAAGAAGTTTGGACTCGCTTCAAGAATCTTAAAGTTCAAGATCTCGAAGGTGACGAAAATCTTTATCGCGAAATGCGCGATCGTTTCGGAATGTATTTCAAGGGTGCAATGGGCGCAGCTGCAATTCAAGCTCGACTACGTACTTTTGATCTGCAATCAGAATTCGATAAGTTAAATGATTTAAGCCAGACCGGTAAGGGTCAGAAGAAGACTCGTGCGATCAAGCGTCTTAAAGTCGTTAACTCATTCCTAAACACATCAAATGCTCCAGAATCTATGGTGCTTGATTGTGTTCCAGTTATTCCACCTGATCTTCGCCCAATGGTTCAACTCGATGGCGGACGATTCGCAACTTCAGATCTAAACGATCTTTATCGTCGCGTAATCAACCGTAACAATCGTTTGAAGCGTTTGGTTGATCTTGGTGCACCAGAAATTATCGTTAATAACGAAAAGCGTATGTTGCAGGAAGCTGTTGATGCGCTATTTGATAACGGTCGTCGTGGTCGCCCAGTAACAGGTCCAGGAAACCGTCCCCTTAAATCACTTTCAGACATGCTTAAAGGTAAGCAAGGTCGTTTCCGTCAGAACTTGCTCGGAAAGCGCGTTGATTACTCTGGTCGTTCAGTAATCGTTGTTGGTCCACAACTTAAGTTGCACCAATGCGGTCTGCCTAAACAAATGGCGCTTGAATTATTCAAACCATTCGTGATGAAGCGTTTAGTTGATTTGAACCACGCACAAAATATTAAATCTGCAAAGCGCATGGTGGAACGTTCACGTGCAGTTGTATGGGATGTTTTGGAAGAAGTTATTGCCGAGCATCCAGTACTGCTAAACCGTGCACCTACCTTGCACCGCTTAGGTATCCAAGCTTTCGAACCGCAACTAATCGAAGGTAAAGCGATCCAAATTCATCCACTCGTATGTACTGCATTTAACGCAGACTTCGACGGTGACCAGATGGCGGTACACGTACCACTATCTGCAGAAGCGCAAGCCGAAGCCCGTATTTTGATGTTGTCTTCAAACAACATTCTTTCGCCAGCAAGCGGACGACCACTTACTGCTCCTACACAGGACATGGTGCTTGGTCTCTACTACTTAACTTCACTTCGCGAGAATGAATTAGGTGAAGGACGTATCTTCTCCTCAATCTCAGAAGCGTTAATGGCGCATGATCAAAATTCAGTATCTCTACAAGCGAAAGTAAAGATTCGTATTGCGGAGAACGGTGTAATCGCAACTCGCGAAACAACTCTTGGCCGCGCACTATTTAATGAAGTGTTGCCAGAAGGATTCCCATATGTTGATTATGACGTCACCAAGAAGTTACTTGGTTTAATCGTTGATAATCTTGCAGAAGGTTATCCAAAGGTTGTTGTTGCTAACGTTCTTGATGGACTTAAAGAACTTGGCTTCCACTGGGCTACTCGTGCCGGTGCCACAATTGGTATCGAAGACTTTGTAACTCCATCTCGTAAATTGGAAATCTTAGAAAGCTACGAAACTCGTGCGGACAAGGTGCAATCCCAATACGAAAAGGGACTTATTACCGATGACGAACGTCGTCAAGAGTTAATTGAAATCTGGACCCAAGCAACTAACGAAGTTGCAAAAGAAATGGAAGAAAACTTCCCTCGGACAAATCCAGTTTGGATGATGGTTTACTCCGGTGCTCGTGGAAATATGATGCAGATCCGTCAGATCGCAGGTATGCGCGGACTTGTAGCTAACCCAAAGGGTGAAATTATTCCGCGTCCGATTAAATCTAACTTCCGTGAAGGTCTATCAGTACTTGAGTACTTCATTTCAACTCACGGTGCTCGAAAAGGTCTTGCTGATACTGCGTTACGTACTGCGGACTCGGGTTACTTAACTCGTCGTCTCTGCGACGTGGCCCAAGATGTCATCATCCGCGAAGAAGATTGCGGTACCGACCGTGGCTTAATGGCAGCAATTGCTACTAAGTCATCAACCGGTGCGCTAACTCGTGACGAACACGTTGAAACATCAATCTACGGCCGCACCCTTGCTGAAGATATTTCAGTAGCTGGCAAAGTACTTGTTGCTGCTGGTACCGATCTTGGTGATCGGATCATCGATGTACTTGTTGCTGCCGGTGTTGCTGAAGTTAAAGTTCGCTCAGTTCTAACTTGCGATAGCAAAGTTGGCCAATGCGGTAAGTGCTACGGCCGATCAATGGCTACTGGCAAGATCGTTGATGTCGGCGAAGCTGTTGGAATTATCGCTGCGCAATCAATTGGTGAACCTGGAACTCAGCTCACAATGCGTACCTTCCATACTGGTGGTGCAATGCTTTCGGGTGAAACTCAAATCACTCATGGTTTGCCACGTATCGTTGAACTTTTCGAAGCTCGTACTCCTAAAGGTGTTGCGCCAATTGCAGAAACTGCTGGCGTAGTTAGCTTCTTGGAAGATGCAAAGGGTAAGAAGATCATTGTTACCCCAGACGATGGCAGCGAAGCGGTTGCTTATCCAATTACACGTCGTCAAAAACTTAAGGTCGAAGAAGGCCAACGAGTTACTGTCGGTGAAGTAATGGTGGTTGGCGCAATTGATCCGAAGCAAGTACTTCGTATCCTTGGCCCACGCCAAACTCAAATTCACTTAGTGAATGAAATCCAAGAGGTTTATCGATCTCAAGGTGTAAACATTCACGATAAGCACATTGAAATCATTGTGCGTCAAATGTTGAAGCGAATCACCGTTCTTGAACCAGGTGACGCCGATATGTTGCCAGGTGAATTAGTTGACCGGCTCCGATTCGAAGCCGAAAACCGTAAAGCGGTTGCAACTGGTGGCAAAGCTGCTTCAGGTCGCCCAGAACTTTTGGGTATCACTAAAGCATCGCTTGCAACTGAATCTTGGTTATCAGCTGCTTCGTTCCAAGAAACAACTCGCGTACTTACCGATGCAGCGTTGTCGGAGAAGAGCGATCCACTTCTTGGCCTCAAAGAGAACGTCATCATCGGAAAACTTATCCCTGCAGGTACAGGTCTTGCTCGTTATCGCAACGTGCGAGTTGAACCTACTGAGGAAGCAAAGGCCGCGGTTTACGCAGCTTACGATGAATATGACTTCACACCATTTGAACAATCAGGTTCAGGTGAAGCAATTCGTCTCGATGAGTTCGAATCGGATGCTCGCGGTAAGTAGTAATTAGAAATTAAGCCCGTCTCTTAATTGAGGCGGGCTTTATTACATGACTAAAATCTATGTGTCAGTCATAAAAATTCTTTATTAAAGTTACTGAAAAACGGGATCTATCTCGTGTATGTTTTATCCATAAAAATCTTTTAAATACTTTAATAAAGGAGTGAACGTGAAAGTGGACTTCTGGTTTGATTCAATGTGTCCTTGGGCCTGGATGACATCACGTTGGATTTTAGAAGTCGAAAAAGTGCGTAAAATAGATTTAGTTTTCCATGTTTTTTCCTTAGGGCATTTAAACCGCGAAACCACAGATAAAAAATATCAAACCCTACTGCCAAAATCTTGGCGTGCCAATCGAATTATTATGGCTGCAAAGGAAGCCTATGGTCAGTCCATAGTATTACCACTTTACACAGCCATTGGTAAAAACCTTCATATAAAAAAAATGGAAGTTGATGAGAATCTATTTAAGGAAGCATTATTAGAACTTGAGCTTCCAATTTCGCTCTTATCAGAGATAGATAATGAAGCTTGGGATTTGGCTATTATTGAGAGCCATGATCGAGGTCTCGCTTTAGTAGGAAGTGATTTGGGCGTTCCTATAATTTCTATCAATGGTGAAAAAAATAATAATGCTTTTTTTGGCCCGGTGCTATCGCCAGCACCCAAAGGTGAAGCAGCTGGCCGGCTTTGGGATGGATTAGTTATAGTTTCAAGTTTTCCAGGTTTCTTTGAACTTAAACGAAGCAGAATTGTTGGGCCAATCTTTGATTAATATAATAAACAATAATGCGATAAAACGTTATTAATAGTAATGCAAATTGAGGAATCCAGATCAAAACAATTTCTAACTCGTAAGGCATTTACTGCTGCAACTGGTTGTTTTGCCATGATGGGCTTTACTAGCACATGCTGGGGAGCGATAGTCCCTTACATTTCTGAAAAAAATAATTTTTCTATTTCACTTTCAGGCGTTATTTATGGCGTATTTATGTTTCACACCCTAGTTGGCACGGTGTTGATGCAAAGCTTAAGTCAAAAAATTGACTTGATTTGGTTTGCTAGGGGAGGAATTTTTTTGACAACCCTTGGATTTATGGGTGTTTTGTTATTTTCGAGCCAAGTAGCTGTTTTGTTGAGTGCTGCATTCGGAGGGGCCGGGTATGGAGCCACGGGTATTACATTTCTTCAAATGATAACTCGATCATCTAATTCAACTAATTTACGAATGAACATCGCTAGCGCGGTTACTGGTTTGGGAGCTCTCGCTGGCCCATTCTTTATAAGCATTCTAGGGGTAGTAAATATTCCATGGATTATCCTGACTTCTTTGAGCACAGCAATAGTAGCTACTCAATTAATAAAAGGAGTAAATTGGCGAGTTGAAAAGATACTTAACTTCAAAAGTTCCAGAATAGATAGAAGAAAATTTACCGGGTTAATTGCAGTTTTGTTGGGAATAGTTTTTTATTCTGGCCTTGAGAACTCTATTGGTGCTTGGCTACCCACGCTTTCAAAGAATAGTGGTGAGTCATTAGAACATGGCGCCTTGCTAACTTCATTATTTTATCTGTTTTTTACTACAGGAAGGTTTGCAGGAATTTGGCTTGCCAATCACTTTTCTGCTCAGAAAATTGTATTAAATATGATTTTGCTAACTTCACTTCCTTTAGTAGCAACAATTTTTGTGGAGACCACCCCATTTTTAGTTTTACCACTAGCTGGTTTATTTTTAGGTCCAATTTTTCCAAATACATCTAGCTGGATTGCTGAAAAAACTCCAGGTTTTCCTATGGCTACTACGATACTTATGATCTCAATAATGGGAGGGGGCTTTATTTTTCCACCTGCTATTGGGTTTATAATCGAAGGAGCAAGCATTAATTTTTTCGCTTTAGTTGTAACACCTTTATTATTTCTTTCTATAATTTTTTTTACGGTTGGCTATTTTCTATGGAAAAAACCGAAATTCACTTAAAATTTAACGAACTTGGCCGTTCCACTTCCATCCAGTTCTACGGGATACGCTACCAAGTGAAATTCGACCCGCGTACCAAAGTAATAATTTCCCCCATGAGTAATTTGAGAAGTATTGGCTTGGCAATTCCACGGTATCTAAAAACAATCGCCTAATTGCGAATTCGGATGGTTCATTTAGTGGGGTAAATTCAATTCCAAATCCAAGCGCTAAATCGTAAGTGTGTACACTCACTTCAACAACTCCCATAGCAGCAAAACCTTCAGGATCAGATTCACCATAGGAATGCCAAGCTCTATCATTTTTATCTGCTGTAATTACTAACCGGCTTAACATGTCCCCAGCAGTTTTAATCATAGGTAAATAATCAGCGGGAATTGCTTTATCTTTTTGATCAATCAAAATGGGATGATAGGTATCTTTTCGTTTCCCAACTACCTGATTTGAATACTCAAGACAAGCTCGCATTGTGTGAATTGCAGTTTGTGCTTGAGTCCAATCTAAATCAGGAGTCTTTAATTGCCAATTTAAATTGAGTGTTGGCTGCAGCACTTCTACCAACTTATCTACACATTTCACTATATTGCTAGCGGAATCAGTTAGATTAACCATGTCAATATTATATCTGAAAAAATCATGTATATAATAGAGTAATGACAAATCTATTTACTCCAATTAAAATTCGTGAGTTGGAGATTAGTAATAGAATTTGGCTTTCTCCGATGTGCCAATATTCAGCAGTCAATGGAGTACCCAATGAATGGCATTTCGCGCACCTTGCTCAATTTGCAATGCGCAAAGTAGGGTTACTAATGACTGAAGCGACCGCTATCTCACCTCTTGCGCGGTCAACTCGATTAGACACCGGCATTTGGAATGACGAACAAGTAAATAAGTGGCTAGAAATTGTTAAATTTGTTCATGGCCAAGGCTCAAAGATTGGAATTCAACTCTGGCATTCTGGGCAAAAAGCATCAACTACCACGCCATGGCAGGGTCAAGATTATGTAACAGAAAGTGATGGGGGATGGAGAGCAGTAGCTCCTTCAGAGATAGCTTTTGGAAAGTTACCTAAGCCTAAATCATTAACATCTGCAGAGATTGATTTAATTATTCTTGATTATCAAGAAGCGGCTAAAAGAGCGCAAGCTGCTGAATTTGATGTACTTGAGATTCATGGGGCGCATGGCTACCTAATTCATTCGTTTTTATCACCTATCTCAAATCATAGAAGTGATAAATATGGTGGCAGCTTCGAAAATCGCACCCGATTCGTCATTGCGGTAGTTGTTGCGATAAGAAAAATTTGGCCGAGGGCTAAACCATTATTTCTTCGGACGTCATCGCATGATTGGGTAGATGGTGGTTGGACAATGGAAGATAATCTTGAGTTGGCTAGAATTTTAGGACCTTTAGGAGTTGACCTCATTGATTGCTCATCCGGTGGAATAAGATCTGATATTTCTTACCCGGTTGGTCCCTCGTATCAAGTGGGATTCTCTGAAATAATCAAGAAACATAGTGCAATGCTTACATGCGCAGTAGGGATTATTACCTCAGCTAAACAGGCTAATGAAATAGTGGTAAGTGGGAAAGCAGATGCGGTAATGCTGGGTAGAGAATTTCTCCGAAACCCAAACTGGGTACTAGATGCAGCTGAAGAATTAAAAGATTTTTTGGACATTGAAATTAATTGGCCAAATCAATA
>Ga0209553_1000623_pt1 | contig 18296 bp, 15 predicted proteins | sample LauGreFBDMM110DN_2_FD_188217 | JGI IMG/M metagenome (GOLD analysis project Ga0209553, IMG submission 188217) | Freshwater lake microbial communities from Lake Michigan, USA - Fa13.BD.MM110.DN (SPAdes) (version 2) | ecosystem: Environmental > Aquatic > Freshwater > Lake | place: Lake Michigan...
AAGATAAAGAATGCAGAAAGTACAGAAGAGATTAACCATCCCGTGGGCACAAAGCATAGTTGATCAACATGCTTATGGCGCAACTGTATCAGAAGTTAGTATTTTATCAATAGATATCGGAACAACAACGCGTGTACGTTTGGATATTAAACATGATGGCCCTTCGACGCTTCCACACCGTTGGTTTGTGAAATTACCCTCACAATTGCAAAGAGTAAAAATAATTACTGCTTTGCCTCAGCTACTTCAAACAGAGGCGCGATTTTATCAAAAATTGATGCATTCTGTTCCTTTAAACTGTCCCGATGTTCTGGCAATACAGCATAGTTGGCGACAAGGTACACTTTTAGCACTCGCTGATATCACAGAGACGGGTGCGGTTCCAGGTTTTCCAACGGATGCCTTAACTCCCGATCAGGCCACTTTAGTGATCGAACAACTGGCTCATCTGCATGCATATTTTTGGAATGCAAGAAATCTCGGTACTGCTAAAGACTGGTTATCTGGTTCAATGCGACGCTGGGAAGATCGCATTGGAAACTTTTTGTCTGTGCCATTGATGCGTCTAGGACTATTTCGCGCAGGCGAAATTGTTCCCAAAACGCTACATGTTCCTGCCTTGCGTTATGCCATCCAGCGACGCAAAGCAGTGCAGTTCCTTTCGAATGCTCCCCACACTCTCGTGCACCATGACTTGCATCCGGGTAACTTCTTCTGGCGTGACTCTAAGCCAGGTTTTCTAGATTGGCAACTCGTACGCACTGGTGAAGGAATAAGTGATGTTGCTTATTTTCTTGCCACAGCACTTACACCAGAGGTTCGGCGGAAACACGAACTGAAGTTACTCATACGCTATCGAGACGCTATTTTGAGACAAGGGATCGTAATTCAGGACAACGAGGCATTATTGCAAAGATATCGAGCCCACCTAGTCTATCCATTTGAAGCCATGATTGTGACGCTTGCAGTCGGAGGTATGATGGATCTGAAAGCTAATCTTGAACTCATATCTCGAGTAACTGCAGCAATTGAAGATCACGATACTTTTACATGCTTTTCTTAAAAAAATGACTTCTTATTTAATCCTGCTGTTTTATATTTCTACCTGGAGTTATTCGGAGTAACTGTAAAAATTCTGCAGATCTACTTGTTCCTCTACGGCAAGTAAGTAATATTGACTCATTACCTTCTTAACCATCTTAACCATCTTAAATTACATCATTACTTTAATCATATAATATAAAAGAAAATTAATCTTCTATCACCCCGGTTGTTGTGTAGGATTGTATCCGCTCTGCATCATGTGCTTGCATTTCTATAAATATTCCCCAAATCCCAATAAGAGCACAGAAAGCACCACATATTAGAGCATTTTTTTGTCTTGGGTTAGATAAGTTGCCTTGTAAACGGGCTTCTTTATCATGTTTATTCTCAGTTAGGGGGTAAACTAACCATCCTAATATAGAACCAATAACAAATATTGCAGATATTACCAACAAGTCTATTCCAACTTGCATTGCCTCATCCATGCCACTCTCCTTCTCATCTTTCTATGAATTACAGATAACAATAGACTACTAATATTAGCATATTGCATAGATTAAATAATGTTTCAAAATATCTTTTGATTTAAAAAATATCCAAATGCAATCCCGGGGCATTATTGCTTAGCAAGTAACCCTTTGGCCCAATCTAAAATAGGAATTAATCTAGCTGACAATAGGGTGCGTGCTTCATTAGCAGATGCCCAACAATATTCATCGTGCTCCGGATGACCAAGCTCCGCACTGATGGGTAACACGATTTTTTTCTTTTCAACACGCGCAACAAAATAAGTTGCTATTTTATCTGTCGCATAAATTATGGTGTCCATTGATAGTTCCCCCCACTCAAATATAGCATCTTGAATACCTGTTTCCTCACGCATTTCACGCAATGCTGCTATAAGTGGCCCCTCCTCCGGATCTGCCCCGCCTTTTGGAAAATCCCATTTTCCATAAGCACGTAAGAGCAAAAAAATAGGCATTCCATTCGTATCAAAAGCGACAGGAACAATGCCAAAAGAACGTCTTTTTATTTGTGGCATTTTCTTGAAATAAGATGCGTTAATTTCATAAAGTACTAGATAGGAGTAAATATTAAATAGAAGCAATGACCGGACTTGATACTTTTATTATTTTATCTGTACAATCTCTATCATTTCTGGTAACTGCAAGGCAGTTTGGGCATCTGCATTCCCTTGTGCAGCGGATAAACGATACCACTTGAGGGCCTCTTTGTAATTTTTACTTACACCTCTACCCTCTCTATGCATCACGCCTAGCCAATATTGAGCACCTGCATTCTCCTTTGCAACAGATCGAAGAAACCACTTTAAGGCCTCCCGATAATCTTTGTTTACACCTTTGCCTAAATAATACATCATGCCGAGATAATTCTGCGCGTATGCGTGCCCCTGAAAAGCGGATCGACGAAACCAATGTAAAGCTTCCTGGTAATCCTGGATTACACCTTCTCCGCTGTAATGTATCATACCAAAACTATACTGTGCGTCAGCATTTCCGTACACAGCTAACGATCTATATAGTCTGATAGCTTGTGCGTAATCACCTTTGCTATAAGCGGTATTTGCAGCATCGATTGGCGCTGCATTTACAGTACTAATACTCAGCATAAAAACCATATAGGCAGCGATCGCCCTGTGCCGAGGAATTATCATAGTATCGTGATATATTGTGCAGAAATAGAAGTAATTTAAAAATTGTCTTCGTTTTTTTCGAACACGCTATTCAACTGCTTTAACCATATTCTCTACTACTTTCTTAGCATCACCAAATACCATCATGGTCTTATCCATGTAAAACAGATCATTATCTAATCCGGCATAACCCGCTGCCATACTGCGCTTCACCACCATTACCGTGCGTGCTTTGTGAACATCTAATATGGGCATACCATAAATAGGGCTACCAGCAATATATGCCGCTGGATTTACTACGTCATTTGCGCCAAGCACTAATACCACATCAGTATCCGAAAAATCGCTGTTAATCTCATCCATTTCCTGTACCTGTTCGTAGGGTATTTCTGCCTCTGCTAATAGCACATTCATATGCCCTGGCATACGTCCGGCCACTGGATGAATAGCAAATCTTACGGTGACACCCTTGGCAATTAATTTTTCAGCTAATTCTTTAACCGAGTGCTGCGCCCTCGCTACTGCTAAACCATAACCGGGAACAATAATGACGCTATCTGCGTTACTTAACAAGAAAGCTGCATCATCGGCGCTACCGCTACGGTGAATTTTCTGTTCACCGTCGCCTATAATTATGGTACCGCTCTCCCCGCCAAAACCACCAAGTATGACTGAAAGAAATGGCCGATTCATGGCCTTGCACATAATATAAGATAGGATCGCACCCGAGCTCCCCACCAGAGAACCAGCAATAATTAGCATCGGATTGCCAAGTGAGAAACCAATACCGGCTGCAGCCCAGCCAGAATAAGAATTAAGCATAGAGATGACTACTGGCATATCCGCGCCGCCAATAGGAATGATAATAAGAAAACCCAGCACAAAAGCGATTGCAGTCATGCTAGCAAAAGCAGTCCAGTTAGTTGTATCACTAAAGAAGAACCATAGACCAAAACCAATCATTGCAACAGCTAAAAGTAAATTAAGCATATGTTGCCCACGAAAGGTGATCGGCGAACCGCTCATACGACCTGACAGTTTAAGAAATGCGATTACCGAACCAGACCAAGTCATAGCACCAATAAATGTGCCAAGAAATAATTCTAATTTACTGCCCATTGTTAATACTGCAGGCAATCCAAATGAGACCGGATTATTTACTGCAGCAATAGCAATAAAAACTGCCGACAAACCTACTAACGAGTGCATAAATGCCACCAGCTCTGGCATTGCAGTCATCTGTACTCGTCGCGCTACAACAGCACCAATAATTGCACCTAAACCGATGCAGCCGAGTATTAACATCCAATTTTTGGTAACGGTAAGCGTGGTAACAACGGCGATCGTCATGCCCACCATACCGAGAAAATTACCACGACGAGCGGTTAATGGTGAACTTAGACCTTTCAACGCTAAGATGAAAAAGACTGATGCAACTAGATACGCAAGCGCGACCAAATTTGCTGACATTTACACGTTTCCTTTTTTATCTTTTTTTCTGAACATTTCCAACATACGTTGAGTTACAAGAAATCCACCAAATACATTAACTGTAGCCAGAATCACGGCAATTGATCCTAGCCACGATCCCCAATCTGATTCAACTGATCCAGCGGCAAGCATTGCTCCTACTAAAATAATTCCAGAGATCGCATTAGTCACCGACATTAAAGGTGTATGTAAGGCTGGCGTTACATTCCAAACTACCTGATAACCAACAAATATAGCCAGAACAAATACAGTAAGATTAATAATGGTTGAATCAATTTCTCCGATCATAACCGCTCCCTTTCAAAACTTTAAATGAAAAATTAAATTTTAATCTCTTAATTTTTTATAATTATCTCACCGTTTATACAAACTAATGTTCCAGAAATAATTTCATCTTCACGATCTAGTTTTAATTCACCACTGTCCGAATCTAATAACAGACTGAGAAAATTCATTAAATTACGTGAATATAGGGCACTTGAATCACTTGCCACTAGCCCAGGTAAGTTAGCAATACCAATGAGATGTACCCCATGCTTAACAACAGTTTTATTCAATTCTGATAGAGGACAATTGCCACCAGCTTCTACCGCCATATCTACAATTACTGACCCAGACTTCATAGCACGCACAGTCTCTTCTTTAATTAGAACAGGTGCTGGGCGACCAGGAATTAATGCAGTGGTGATGATAATGTCTGCTAAAATTGCGCGCTCATGCACTAACTCGTTTTGTAGTCGTTTGTATTCTTCTGACATTTCACGCGCATAACCACCAGTTGTTTCCGCTTGAGATTTTTCTTCACTGTTAGATGGAACCTCAATAAATTTAGCGCCTAGACTCTCTACCTGTTCTTTCGCCACAGGACGTACGTCAAACGCTTCAACGATCGCACCCAAACGTTTAGCTGTAGCAATAGCTTGCAGACCGGCTACTCCGGCCCCCAGTACTAATACACGTGCAGCTTTTACAGTCCCTGCTGCTGTCATTAACATGGGAAGAAATTTCTGATAAATGTTTGCAGCTACCAATACTGCCTTATAACCAGCAATATTCGCTTGCGAGGAGAGCACATCCATGCTCTGAGCACGAGATATCCGCGGTAATTTTTCCATGGCAAATGCAGTGAGGCCATACCGAGCCATAATTTCTATTTCCTCTACATGATGAGGAGATAATAGACCCAATAACAGGGCGTCTTTCCGCATCATGGCTAATTCTGAGGATTCTGGCGCACGCACTTTTAGTACAATTTCAGACTGACTATATAAATCTTTTGCACTATTTACAATAGTTGCCCCAGCTGCCTGGTAAGATTCATCAGATATATTTGCACCAGCACCAGCACCTGATTGCACTAAGACAACGTGAAGATTTTTAACGGAAAATTTTTTTACTGTCTCTGGCGTAGCTGCAACACGTGTCTCCCCTCCACGAATCTCTCTAGGTATTCCTATGTACATTAATAATCTCCTATACAGGCGTTTCTATAAATTTCTAAATACCCTGTTATTCGTCTGACAAATTTATGAAATAATCGGTATTCATCTTATTTACAAGTAAAATAAAATTATGCAATTAACCCGCATATAATTCATTGCGTCAATTTAGTAAAAAATTATTTACTTCCAACATTCTTAGATTTTTAATTGACTGGATTCCTTTAGGCAATAGCTTATCCACTGAATAGTAATTTTTTCCTGAACGCTATTCTGTTTTAAACGAGAAGCTAATCCACAGAAATCCACTCGATCAAGTGGTTGATCTTGATTAAAACAAGAGAATACATAGGTAATTTCTCCTGTTATTGGATCTTTATGGGGCTGCAGACACTGAGCGCAAATTTCTTTCATCATGCACTGCATCGGAGAGTTGATAGAACCAATGGCAAAATGATCTGCTTTTAAATAAAGATTTAGTTGATTACGGCAAGCAACACCTACCGCTGCCATCATACGATCCGAGCCAATTGCAATAATTCTATCAACCTTCATTAGCGGTACCGGCTGCGACCCCATTGCACCAGTAGCGTAGGCCATCATTGCGTCTACAATGTTGCCAACATAACTAAAATCACCTAAACGACTAGGTTCAAAACCTGGAGATTCGTCACAGCACCAAACTACTGTATCTGCTGCTGCTTCTATTTCGGCTACTTTATAACGATCAATAATTTTCTTGTATCCGGCAAAATAAAGGATTTTTGATCCAGCAGATCTAGCTGCTTCGCCTATGGAAAATAATACTGCATTACCTAGACCGCCACCCACCAGCACAACAGTTTCACCCGATAAAATTTCAGTAGGGGCGCCCGTTGGTCCCATTAATATTACCGGATCTCCTGGTTTTAGTAGCGCGCACAGATCTGCTGACCCCCCCATTTCCAGTGCAATTAAAGATACCAAACCACGAGAGATATCTACTGATGCTCCTGTTAGGGCAATTCCCTCCATTGCTAATTTTGTTTCATTTACAGTAGTGGCAAGGGTTCCGAAGTTCTGAAATCTATAAAATTGTCCCGGCCGGAAGTTTTTTGCAGCCATAGGTGCGTACACTACCACCTCAATAATGGTGGGCGTCAGTCTCTTTATTTCATGCACTCTTGGTCGTAACCGATCATTGATTATTGTAAAAAACTCCGAGGCTAGCTTTTCCGATTTTGGAGTTATTTTCTTAAGTACCCGACTTACTACTGGATATCCTTGTTTGGCGCTAGACATGGCTTTTACTACATTGCCAGAATAAGATGGGTGTAAGTCGCCAAAAAAACTGATGAAACGTCCATCTTCACAACGACTTAAGAGTACTAAGGGAGTCTCTGGTTTAGGATTTCCATAAATTGGATTAACTGGTGAACCATCTTCATCACAAGCCGCAAAGTAACGTCCATCTAATTTAAAATTCTTTTCATCTTCTCTCGCTAATACTGTATTTGGTTGAGTACCAGCAGCAACTAAAACAGCGCGAGCCGATAATTTGGTTACTCCAATTTTTTTCCATGATCCCAAGCTATCCAGTGCCTGCGCTAGAAAATGCACCGACTGGACATGTCCCCATTGATCAATTTCTATGCGCTCAGGTGTCAGATCTTCAGCAAAAAATATACCCTCCTCTAATGCTTTTTCGACTTCTTCATGATTCAATGTGTAAGAGGGGCTGTCTATCAGTCGTTTCCTATAGGCGATAGTTGCTCCTCCCCAAGATTGAAGCAGTTCTAATACACGTGATACGCGCCCTTCTCTGTCTGATGCTTCACGCTCTGCACGAATAGCACGAGCATGGTCAAGGAACTCTTCTGCAATCTCTCGCTCTTCTTCGTCCCACAAGCTATGAATAGTCTCTTTACCCTGTAAGGCAACTAAAATTTCATAACGATTTAGAAATTTAGCCACCTGTACTGGATAATAAGCGAGTGCTTCTGTTGCCGTATCAATAGCGGTTAAACCACCACCAATCACAACAACTGGTAAGCGTAATTGCATATTAGCAACAGAGTCCATTTGAGCTGCGCCAGATAACTGTAATGCCATTAAAAAATCAGATGCGGCACGAACACCTCGTGCTAGTCCGTTAGGTAAATCAAGCACAGTCGGACGTCCTGCCCCAGCAGCAAGAGCTACGTGATCAAATCCCATAGCAAATGCGTCATCAGCGGTGATGGTGCCACCAAAACGAACCCCACCAAAAAGAGAAAATTCAGCCCTTCGCTCTAACAATAATCGAATTAGTTTTAAGAAATTTTTATTCCATCGGACAGTAATACCGTATTCAGCAACCCCACCAAAACCAGCAGGCATACGCTCATTTAGATCCTCATCAAGCTCACTTGCATCTCGAATAGCTTTAAATGGAACACGCCTGCCTTGTTGATCTACCCCAGAAATATTTGATGGTAAAAATTCAATTTTAAGACCATCAATACCCATTACTGTATGGCCATCATTCATTAAGTGATGCGACAAGGTATATCCTGCCGGTCCCATCCCAACTACCAATACTTTACGTCCCGTTGATAGTTTTGGTATAGGGCGAATAAGGTCAAGTGGATTCCAGCGAGTCAGAAGGCTATAGATTTCAAACCCCCAAGGTAGCTCAAGAACATCCTTTAGAGTCCGCGTTTCGGTCTCCGGAATATTAACTGGTTCTTGTTTTTGATAAATACAAGATTTCATACAATCATTGCAAATACGATGACCGGTTCCAGCGCACATAGGATTATCTAATACAATCATTGCTAAACTAGCAATGGAAAATCCTTGTGCTTTAAGTTTCTGAAATTCAGAAATGCGCTCTTCTAACGGGCAACCTGCTAGCAAAACACCAAATTGACTCTTTTTAAAAGAAGGTCTCTCGGCGAGGGCATTAGGTTTTTCTTTTAAACCTTTTGAGCAAGAATCTTTCTCTTGTTCATGGCACCAGATACAATAATTTGCTTCGTCCAGAGCTCCGGCCAGACTAATCCCTGTATCAGTGAGAGCAAAGCCATCTCGTCGACGCAAATGATGGAGATGATGAGTCTTATATCCCGCAACATTATCCTCAACCGTTGGCACTAAATGCAAATAATTAAGCTTAAGCGGCAGTTTAAATAATATGCCGTTCTGATTGCGCTCTCTTCCTGCCGGCGTTCTTAATGCCCACGCCGAATAGAGTAAAGCCATTTTAAGATATTTCTCATTTTCAATCTCATTTTCTAACCACTCAGTTACTTTACATGCAAAAAGTAGTTCGGAGAAAGGCGCCCCAAATACATTAGTCAGCTCTTTTTCTAGTTCGGTACCGTTCAATACAGAGACTTCTGCTTCAGTGACCTTATTCATTGCCCGACGCTGCACAAACTGCCGTTTACAAGAATAGATTGGCGCAAGCTCTTGATGGCGAGCAGAAAGAGTGTTTACTTCGGCCACAATATCAAACAATTTAGCGACAAAATCTTCTACCCAGGGAGCCATCTCAATCAACAAAGCCGACTCATTCTTGCGACTAAGTTTGTCTGGATGAATACGAGCATGTTGGAAACGGGCACATAATTCTTCGTTCCCTTCTCTCAGGAAGTCAAGAAACGTCTGATCTAATTTTAATAAACCATCCCGACGATACAAATCGATAAAGTTCATATTAAAGTTCAGAATCAAAGAATCCGAATTAACTGCAGGTTTAGAATGAGATGCTAAATTCAGACTAGTCATAATAAATTAATTAATATTAAGGTTAGGACATTGATAAATAAAAAAGTAGATACATCTATCTAAATAAAATTTCTATCGCTATATTTTAATTCTAATTTTTTGTCGCAAAGGAACAAAAACAAGACTATACGGTTAATTTATCATCTTTTATTTGCCATCACTAATGATAGCTGCAGGCACATCAAACCAAATATCTTAAGAAAAAATCATGCCCGCAGCAACGGTGTTGTTACTGAGTTCATCAATAACAATAAAGCTGCCTGTAGCGTTATTGTATTGATAGTCATCACACATTAGCGGTTGCTGCACTCTAAATGTTACCCGTCCTATATCATTCATTCTCAGTGTATCTGCCGGTTCATGATTCAGCGTATTAACGTCTATACGGTAACTTGGCTGACTCACCACCGCCTTTACAATTTTAGTAGTGTGTTTGACAAGATATTTGCGTTTTAAATCGAGGGCCTGTTCTGATAACCAACATAGGGTTGCTTCAAATTCTTTATTAATTCTGGGTATTTTACCAGTTCTTACCAGCATATCCCCTCGAGAAATATCCAGATGATCTTTAATAGTTAACGTCACTGATTGTGGCGCATTAGCGCAATTAAGAAACCCATCATAAGTAACGATCTCTTTAATATGTGAAGACAATCCCGATGGAAGTACTGTCACTTCATCACCAACGCAAATAGAACCAGATTCAATACGCCCCATATAACCTCTAAAATCATGCATCTCTTCAGTCTGCGGACGACATACTAATTGTATTGGGAAACGAAAATCTAAAAGGTTAGTATCCTGATCAACGGAAACACTCTCCAATAAATCGATGAGCGTTAAGTTTTTATACCAAGAAAGTTTCTTGCCGCGTTCTACTACCATATCTCCATTTAATGCGGACATCGGGATATATGTAACATTCTTTAATCCGAGCTGGTCAGCAAACATAGAGAAATCTTGCCGAATCTTCTCAAACACCGCATGAGAGTAGTCTACCAAATCCATTTTATTAATGGCGACAACTATATGAGAAATACCCATCAAGTGAGCTAGATATGTATGACGTCTAGATTGAGTAAGTACACCCTTACGTGCATCAATCAGAATAATGACTAGATCAGCGGTAGATGCTCCTGTCACCATATTTCTTGTATATTGCTCGTGACCCGGGGTGTCAGCAATAATAAATTTGCGTTTAGGTGTAGCAAAGTAACGATAGGCTACATCAATTGTAATGCCCTGCTCACGTTCCGCTTGTAATCCGTCTGTGAGTAATGACAGATCAATATTTCCTATGCCACGTTTACGCGAGGTGCGCGTAATAGCACTTAATTGATCCTCAAAAATTGACTTAGAATCATGTAACAAACGTCCAATGAGAGTACTTTTGCCGTCGTCTACGCTACCAGCAGTGATAAAACGTAATAAGTCAGTACTGTCACAAGAGATATTCTTATTCACCAAGATTAACTACCTTTACAGAGAATTGCTTTGTTAGTAATTTTTTTTTGTGCCTATATTTAGAAATACCCTTCTTTTTTACGTAATTCCATAGATGCATCTGATGTCTGATCATCCATTCGAGTAGCTCCTCGCTCGGTAATGCGGGTAATTGCAGTTTCGGCAATAATTTCCACAATATTTTTTGCAACAGACTCTACTGGACAAGTGCAACTCATATCTCCTACCGTACGAAAACGGACCATAATATTTTCCAATTTTTCATCGTCTTTGGGTTGCACCAAATAAGATACGGGCAACAGACTATTATCCCGTCTGATTACGGCACGTTTATGGGCAAAATAAATGTGGGGAACCTCAAGCTGCTCGCGCAAAATATATTCCCAAACATCAAGTTCCGTCCAATTACTGATTGGAAATACTCTAATATTTTCTCCTGAATGCACTCGCGTATTATAAATATCCCATAACTCTGGACGTTGATTTTTGGGATCCCATTGACCAAATTCATCGCGGAAAGAAAATATGCGTTCTTTTGCCCTGGCTTTTTCTTCATCCCTGCGCGCACCTCCTATACAAGCATCAAAACGAAATTCAGCGATGGCATCCAATAAGGTTATCGACTGAAATGCATTACGGCTCTGATATTCTGAACGCAATACTACTCTGCCCTGTAAAATTGAATCCTCCATACTGCGTACAATGAGATGCTCATTTAATTGTTTGGCTCGACGATCACGAAATTCAATTACTTCTGGAAAATTGTGTCCGGTATCAATATGCAACAATGGAAATGGAAAACGGCCTGGGCGAAAAGCTTTTTCCGCTAATCGCAGCAGAATAATAGAGTCCTTGCCGCCAGAAAATAACAGCGCTGGATTAATACATTCTGCGGCTACTTCACGCAAAATATGAATAGCCTCACTCTCCAATGTATCCAAATGGCTCATCTTTTGCATAGAATATTGTTTAGTAAGCATTATTTACTTTTCATCATAAAATTAAAAATAAACGCGGTGAAGTTTTGTATATCCCTCGGCATTACACCCATTCCTCAGGTCTCATAATTTATTAATTTTTTATGTGTGAGCTTTGAATATGTAACCCACATTCCTTTGTTTCTGGATTTTCCCACCACCAACGTCCAGAACGAACATCCTCGCCCGCAACAATAGCGCGAGTACACGGCGCACAACCGATGCTAGCATAACCCTTATCATATAAAGCATTGTAGGGTACGTTAAATTCTGAAAGATAAGCCCATACATCGGGCATGCCCCAATCAAGCAGTGGATTAATTTTTTGCAAGCCGTTCTCAGAATCAAACCCTACTTCTGTCAAATTTTTCCTAGTTGTTGCCTGATCGCGACGCAGCCCTGTAATCCATGCATTTTGACCATCTAGAGCTCGTTTTAATGGCTCAACTTTACGAATATAACAGCAGGTATTACGTGCATCTACACTGTCATAAAATCCGTTAAGTCCATTTTGTGCAATATACTTTTCCACTGCACTGGTGTCTGGGTAATATAATTGAATATGAATATGATAATTGTCCTCCACTCTTTTTATTAGAGAGTGGGTTTCTTCTGGTAAACGACCAGTATCTAAAGTGAATATACGAATACCGGGGTAATGACGCCCAATTAAATCCGTCAAAACCATATCTTCTGCGCTAAAACTGCTAGCAAAAACAATAGAAACGTAGTTTTCATGCGTGCTCTGTAGCAATTTTTTTACTTCTATAATTTTAAGTTCTAAATTCATATATTTTTTTAAATTAATTTTGAGATCTATTACAGCACATTAATTAATTTATGGATTTTTTTTAAACTATGATTGATTGATACCGGAAGGTTGCGGCAACGCACCACTTAAATCCAACTGAGCATCAAAACTTAAACAAAATTCTGCAACTTCCAGTGTCCACTGATCTAACTCTAGAAACCATTCTGTTAATAGAGCATCATTTAAATTGTTACCAGGAGTTGCGAAATACTCCGCTAACTTTTTTAATTGTTTAGACAATTGTGGCTTAGTTGGTAGTGAGCGTTCTAGCTCTTCTGCTTGTTCCTGTAAATTTTCATATTTTTGACCGCCTAACAATTCGGTAACACCTTGAGCAATAAGACGAGTAATCTCCTCGGCGCATTTAACTGAGTCTTCAAATTTTCGTTGAAATTTAAGCGCATTTCGATAATTCCTTTCATGAGCCGCTTCAAAAAAACTGGAGCCAATTTTCACCTGACTCACCCCAGCGCACTCGCCTCCGCCTAACTGCAGTACTTTAAAATCATTATCTTTCCCATGATCACGCAGAACCGACGTTAATTCCTCTGGTTTAACTTCAATTATGCTTTCTAATAGTGCAGCAAGGCGATCTTTACCAAATCGTCGCGTCCAAGAAAAAAAAGTTTCATTAACTTCACAATTAGACGAGTAGGCTAATTTTACTTTTTCCAGCGCCGCTTCAATCCGTGCGGCAGGTACCGATGGGCCTTTAATGGCCAGGGCTCCATGTGCCATGCCATTACCACCAAAATACATCTGATAATGTGGCACCAATTTACCATGCATGCGCCTACCCTCACCATAGATTCCGATGTCACCAGTTTCTGGTTGAGCGCAACCGTTATGACATCCGGAAACGCGAATCTTCAAATCATGTTCACCGCCATCTAATCTAGGCCCAAGAATGGTGCTTGAGGTTATTCCTAGGCGACAGGTTGATGTCCCAGGACAAGCCACTATATCATCGCCTATTTTTGGTTCACCTAAACTCAACAGGGCCAAAGCATCGCGTAAAAAATTAATCTGTATCGCCATTACATTTATTAAAATCATATTCTGATCTTGAGTTACACGAATTTCTTGTAATTCATGAGTGTCTGCAATTTTTGCAAGACCACGCAATTGTTCCACAGTTAAATTTCCCATTGGTACGCTAATTGGGAAAACGTAAAGATCGGGTTGTTTTTGTTTAAACAGATGACGAGGTGCGCCAATGCCAGGAATCTCGTTATCGTTAATGCCTTTACTCCACTCTCCTTTTGGATATTTTTGTGTTGCTAAAGCCGTTTTAGTCCGTATAAATTCTTCACGATACTTTTCAATAAAGCCTTCTCGACCAAATTTATCGACTAAAAATTTAATCCTAGCTTTAGCACGCTTAACTCGATCAGAATAGCGGTTATGTAATGAAACAATCGCCTCCATCACAAGTAATAGATCTTTTTCTTCAACAAACTCTTCAATAACGATCGCTTCATGTGGTTTATGTCCAAGACCGCCACCTGCTAGTACTTTAAAACCAAAACATGTGCCATTATGCACAGCAATAATTCCCATGTCATGCATCATACCTTGGGCGCAATCAGACTCGCAGGCAGAAAAACTGATTTTAAATTTACGGGGCATTTGTTGAGTTAATGGGTTGCGCAAAAAGTGTTGGACTGCACCGTCGAGATGTTGATTGATATCGACATGTTGACGCGGACAAACTCCGGATAAAGAACAGGCCGTAACATTGCGTATAGTGTTACCACAGGCTTCACGTGTTGTTAGACCTGCATCAGCCAAATAACGCAACACCACAGGGGTATCTTCAAGTGGAACATAATGCATTTGAATATCTTGACGCGTAGTAATGTGCACAACATCATGACGAGCGTATTTCTCTAGCATGTCTGCAATTGCATTCAATTGTAATGAATTCAAGCGACCTCCTGGCAGCTTGATACGGATCATATGTACGCCCTCCTGCCTTTGACCGTATATCCCCATTTGTAAACGAGTAGCAGTAAAGCGATCGACATCCATGCTCAAATTTTTGTAATCTTGTAATGCTCGATCAAATACATTGATCTCCTCGTGATTAGAGAGATTACTTAATTGATTCATTTTTTATTCCTTATAATTAATTACCACATTAGCTTAGTGCCAATAATAGCAAGAATAGTTGCCAATAATGGCCGCAATATATTATCTGGTATTCGTCCGCCGACATGACTGCCAAAATAAATTCCTGGTAAAGAGCCAAGCAATAAACTACCGAGTAGACTAAAGTTTACCGTTCCCATATATGCATGACCTAGTCCTGCTATCAAGGTTAACGGGACCGCATGGGCTATGTCACTACCTACCAAATTTACGGTTGAGGAGCGAGGATACAAAAAAACCAATGCTACCATCCCCAGAGCTCCGGCACCAACAGATGTAATAGTCACCAAGATGCCCAATATTACACCCGTAAAAACAGTTGCAGAAACTATATGACGATCACGCCATGTTGCCAAAAATCCGAGATGCGAATGTCCTAAATGTGACAATTGATGACGAAATAATAAGACTAATGAGGTAAGAAATAATGCAACTCCTAATGTATTTGTAATGAGGTCAGAGGAGTCTCGATTCTCCACTCCAAGCGCATTCAATCCAAACAAAGTAAATAGAGCGGCAGGCAGGCTGCCAATTGCTAGTCGGCCTACTAATTCCCACTGGACAGTACCACGATAATTATGTACCCATGCTCCGCCCACTTTAGTTAACGCCGCATACAGTAAATCAGTGCCCACAGCAGTAGCGGGTGAAATGCCAAACATCAAAATTAATAACGGGGTCATTAGTGATCCACCCCCTACACCCGTGACTCCAACGATAAATCCAACTATTAATCCTGATAAGGTATACCCTAATTCCATATTTTTTTGATACTTTATTTTATTAAGGAATGCATAATAGCAACTAATTGATATATTATTAAATAATATTATATTAGATTATTATAACTATTAGTTATTTAAAAAAATTATGAAATTACAGCAATTACGCTATCTATGTGAAGTAGTAAATCAGGGGCTTAATTTATCTGAAGCAGCTAAGAGTCTACATACTTCGCAACCAGGAATAAGCAAACAAATTCAGCTATTAGAAAGCGAGCTTGGCGTAGATATCTTTGTGCGTCATGGTAAACGTATAGTTAAAGTGACCTCGCCAGGACAAGTCATATTAGAAATTGCCAAAAAAATGCTCAAACATGCAAAAGATTTACAAAAGGTTGGACAAGAATTTACCAATGAAACTAGTGGCTCTTTAACTATTGCAACTACTCATACCCAAGCGCGATATGCGCTACCAGAAACAATTAAACGCTTCACCGCTCATTATCCAAAAGTTAAGTTAATTCTTCGTCAGGGAAATCCGATCCAGATATCGGAATTAGTCGCCTCAGGAGAGGCTGATATTGCAATTGCTACTGAAGCTATGGAGTCATTTAATGAATTAGTAGTTTTACCATGTTACGAATGGAATCGCTGTATTATTACCCCGCCAAAACATCCGTTGCTAAAAATTAAAACGCTAACGTTAAAAGCCGTGGCTCGATATCCGATCATCACTTATGATTTTTCGTTTACCGGCCGCTCAAAGATTAATTATGCATTTGAAGTGAATGGACTTATTCCAAATATAGTGCTTACTGCACTAGATGCTGATGTAATTAAAACTTATGTGGAATTAGGTTTGGGTGTCGGCATTGTGGCAAAAATGGCATTTGATCCCCAGCGTGATAAGCATCTTAGGGCAATGGATGCAAGTCACCTATTCGAACCAAGTATCACGCGTATTGGTATTGGTCGCAATAGTTATCTACGTGGTTACGTAATTGATTTCATTACAATGTTTGCGCCTCATCTTGATCCTATCAAGATTAAAATTGCAATAAAAGAACACCTACAGCCAGAATTTTAAATATTTTTAATTGCCTCTAAAATTCGTGTAGCGTGATTTTGTACGCTAACACCATAAAAAATATGCCGTAATACACTCTGTTTATCAATAATAAATGTGGATCTTGTGAAACAAATTTTTATCTCTCCATTTATCTCTTTTTTCTGTAAAATGTCATATTTTTTACATGTCTCGTTATCGTTATCAGACAAAAGGCGTATCGTAATTCCATGTTTATCGCGAAATGAACCATGGCTAATACAGTCATCTCGACTAACACCCAGGATTACTGTATTAAATTTAGCAAAATGATCCTCTAAATCACTTAATGCTAAAGCTTGGGCGGTGCAACCAGGCGTATCATCTTTTGGATAAAAATAAAGAACAATATTTTTTTTATTCTTAAAACTAGATAAACTAACCATTTTCATATCTGCGTCTGGTAAGTAAAAATTTGGCGCACTTTCTCCAACCTGTAGCATATTTATTCTCTATGAGGATTACCAAGTAGCATTACCAAGTAACGAAAAGGTTTGAGCTTACAGTATTTATAGCTAATCTCAAATAACGCACAATAGATATATTAGAAATTAAATTTTTTAGGCTAAACTCTTGATTTATGAAAGATAATATTTTAGGTGGCCTCTCGTATCGCACCTTTCTCCGTGATTACTGGCAAAAAAAACCGCTATTAGTGCGAAATGCTCTGCCCAATTTTCAAGGGCCATTAACTCGAGATGCGCTGATTAATCTTGCTTGCACAGAAGATGCTCAATCACGTTTAATCATAAAAGAAAATAAAAAATGGCAACTTAAACAAGGTCCTTTTATATTAAAAGATTTTAATTCTTTCTCAAAAAAGAAGTGGACGCTGCTAGTACAAGATGTGAATCATTTCTTACCTGCAGCCCGTGATTTACTTCTGCAATTCAACTTTATTCCATATTCCAGATTAGATGATCTGATGGTTAGCTACGCCCAAAAAGGTGCCGGAATTGGCCCGCATTTTGATTCCTACGATGTTTTTTTACTGCAAGGAATGGGACGCAAGCGCTGGCAAATATCCACTCAAAAAGATAACGATCTCATTGCCAATATTCCATTAAAAATTTTAAATAATTTTGACTCTGAACAAGAATGGGTATTAGAGCCAGGTGACATGCTCTATCTTCCACCAGGTTATGCTCATAATGGTGTAGCAGAAGACGAGTGTATGACCTATTCAATAGGATTTCGTTCAGCAAGTTACCAGGAATTGATCACCCATTTTCTTTTTTATTTACAGGATAACATTGAAGTTAGTGGCATATACAGCGACCCTAATATTGCCCTACAATTTCATCCAGCACGTATTAATTCAAGTATGTTACATCAAGTAAAAATTATCCTTAATAAAATAAAATGGGGCGATAAAGATATAAAACATTTTCTTGGTATCTATCTAACCGAGCCAAAATCACATATTTTCTTTAAACGGACATCAGACCCTATGACGCAGAATAAATTTATGCTTCATATTGAGAAAAAAGGATTGCAATTGAACTTAAAGAGTCGCATGTTATGCAGAGAGAAGACTATTTATCTGAACGGGTATGTGCACAAAATTAATACCAACACTTACCCCTTACTTGAAAAATTTGCAGATCACCAAACTCTCTCAAAAATAAAAAATCTTGATAATAAGATGGTTACTCTTCTTTATCAATGGTACCTTGATGGCTATATTG
>Ga0209553_1000624_pt1 | contig 18293 bp, 17 predicted proteins | sample LauGreFBDMM110DN_2_FD_188217 | JGI IMG/M metagenome (GOLD analysis project Ga0209553, IMG submission 188217) | Freshwater lake microbial communities from Lake Michigan, USA - Fa13.BD.MM110.DN (SPAdes) (version 2) | ecosystem: Environmental > Aquatic > Freshwater > Lake | place: Lake Michigan...
GCGAGGTGGAGGGCCGCGGAGTGGTTGCGCGCGGTTGGGAGGCCTGGGAGCACGGCGGTTGTCGCGCGTGGTTGAGACCAACTTCCTGCGGGGATTTGGTTGGGGTTGGAGAGTGGGTCGGCGGCGCTCGCGGCGTCGAGTTGGGTTGTGCAGAGCCATTCGATGGCGCGGTGGAGGTTGCGGTCGTCTTTACCTTGGAGCTCGAGGAGGAGCGTTGCAGCTGCGGCTGTGGCTGCGGCTGTTGCTGATGCTGTTGATGGCTGTTCGTGATTGTGCGCGGTGGAGTCGCTGAAACTTCCGTCGGTATTTTGGATGGAAGTGATCCAGTCGGCGGCGCGTTGGAGCCATGGTTCTGCGGGGTTTGCGCCGCAGCTGATGGCGCCGCTGACTGCGAGGGTGGTGTTGGAGATTTTATTTTTGCCTTCGGGGTCGGTCCAGAAGCCGTCGACGTGTTGTGCTGACTTGAAGTAGGCGATGGCGTCGCGGACGCTTGCGTGATCAATGGTGATTGATCGCGCGGCGAAACATTCGAGGACGCTGCCGGTGATGTCCACGCGTGATGGGTCTTGGAGTTGCAGTGCGTCTGCGCATGGCAGTGATGCGATGCGCGTGGAGGGTTCGGATGTTCCGGTGAAACTCCAGCCGCCGTCGGTGTTTTGTTGGGTGAGGAGTGCGTGCGCGATGCGACTGCTGCATGCGTGCGCGTTTGATGCGCCCATGCGATCGAGCAGGATTGCGGTGCTTGCAGCGTCGGAGGCGTTGCGGGCGAGCGATGCTTCTTGCGTCGAGAGGGTTGCGAGCGCGCGCTTGGTGCAGGCGTCTGCTGCGGTGAATCCGCACTCCATCAGTGCGCGTAATGCGCTCACTGTTTCGTGCAGAGTTGAAACGCATGGTTGCACGCGAATGGTTGAACTTGCAACGACGAATCGTGCGTCGAGTGCGCGTTCTGCTCGCTGTAGCTTTGAGTCCTCTCGTGCGTAACCGAGCGAATGCAACGCGAGTTGCCAGAGAATGAGCGACGCGCTTGATGCTTCGGTTTCGCGCTGATTGGTTTCGATCCAGGCAGACGCGCGGTTGATGGAACCTTGGCGCCACGCGATGGGTCCGAAGCGATGCGCCCACTTGAGAAGTGCGTCGACGCATGCTGCAGTCCGTGTTGCGCGTTGAGATCCGCGAATGGAGGGACGCACGAAGAGTTCGTCAATGCTAAGTGCAGGCGACAACGTGCGCGTTGGTTGGCGCATCGAGAGAATCGAAAGTGCGAGGAGTGGCGCTCGGCTCCATGCACTCAATTGTTCGATGTGCAGCGGGAACCAGCGAGGAAGGTCGATGATTTCAGGAGGCACGGAGGGTACGGCGTTCCACGAGATTTGCCCGAGCGCTGCGAGAAAGAACTTCGTGCATGAGTCACATGCTGCTGCGCCCCCCCGCTGCAAGATCACTGCTCGCGCGCGTTTCATGTGCGGCGCGGAAGGCGAGTCGCCGAAAAGTTTGAGGCAGAAATATGCTTTGACACTTGCTGAGAGATCAATTGCGGCGTGCGGTGTGTCGCGCCACGATCCATCCTCGCGTTGTTGAACGCGCAGCGACGCAACGATGCACAGCAGCGTGTCCGCGCCCGATCCATCCGCGAGCGGTTCGCGCTCTTGATGCGTGATCCACTTCATGAGCAAGTAGTCGCTCTCTGCAGTGGAGTCGCCTTCGATTTCACTGTGCCATAGACCATCCTCGCGCTGCTCTCGCACGAGGACTTCTACAGCACGCTCAAGATGCAACTCAATCTGGGGAAGCGTGCGCATGATCAAAACTTGTCGAGTTCACGAATAGGAACGTTGCGATGTTCGCGCGCGCTGCGAATGGCTGCTTCAAGCACGCATTGCGTTTTGAGTGCGTCTTCGAAGTCAGGCAACGGCACAACACTCGCGCCGCCGCCGAGAACAGCGGAGATATCCGCGGCTTGGCTCACGAAACCATGCTCGTAACCGACCACATGCGCCGCTGGCCAATAGTGTCCGCCGTATGGGTGACCGGCATCGGTGCACATGATGCGACTCCAACCGCGCAATTTTGCGTCGAGCGTGTGATCCCACCACTGCAGTTCGTTCATGCGCTCGAAGTTGAACTTCACGCTGCCGAGTTCGCCGTTGATTTCGATGCAGTTGCGATTCTGATTGCCCGTCGCAAGTCGCGTTGCTTCGAAACTCGCGATTGCGCCGTGCTTGAATCGTGCGAGAAAGAGCACTGCATCATCGACGGTTGACTTGCCTGAACCCTTCGACGGAACTTTCGCACCCTTCAACTTGCTGCTCGACGCGAGCGCGTCTGTTGCTGCACTCACAATCGCGCGCTCCTTGATGAAGGTCTCTTCAATTGCGCCCACGACTTCGATGATCTCATCACCCGTGATGAATCGCGCCATGTCAATCAAGTGCGCGTTGAGATCACCGTGCGCGCCTGAACCTGCTTGATCGGATTGAAAGCGCCAGAGCAGCGGCGTCTCGGGTCCGCCCCAATCTTGCAAGTAGGTTGCGCGCACATGGAAGATGCGACCGAGTTTGCCTTCCTTCACCAATCGATGCGCAAACGCAACCGCGCTGCAGCGACGATAGTTGAACCACACAAACGTCTGCACGCCCTTCTTCTTGGCCGCGCGTGCGGCAAGCACCATGCGCTTCGCATCCGCGAGTGTGCTTGAGAGCGGCTTCTCGCATGCGACATGCTTGCCAGCTTCGAGGCATGCGATAGACATTTCAGCGTGCAGATGATTTGGAGTTGACACGTCAACGAGATCCACCGCAGAATCATTCAAGACATCGCGCCAATTCGTGGACGCACGAGACCATCCCCACTGCGCCGCGAACGCTGCGGTCTCTTGCGCGTTGCGACCAGATGCAACAACGAGCCGTGGCGGTCGTTTGAGATCGAAGAATTGCGCGCACTTTCCCCACGCATTCGAATGCGCGCGGCCCATGAACTTCGTGCCGATGAGCGCAACCCCGAGCCCTTCTTTCGCAGTGGACGCCGAGATCGGCGCAGCATCGCGTGTGGGAGAATTGCTCTTTGGTTTCTGCGTCGTCATGAAGTGCCTCAAACCATGCTCAAACCTTGATCAAATCTTGCAACCATGCAAGCCATCGCCCCTTCTACACCGCGAGAGCGCAGCACGGAAGGGATCCGTATGCTAATCAACTTCTGACAGAATTCTCGGCACTTGCCGACGCAACATCAACTTGATCGCGAAGTACCTATGACCGACCGACACGCACCTACGAACGATTCCTCCTCCGATCTTCTTGCCACGCGGATCCTCGAACTTGAGGGGAGATTCACCGCTGAGCTCGCGCGAACTCGTGCAGAGTCTCGTCGCTGGAAGCTCGCGGCGATTGCGTCGATGGGCGTGCTTGGGGCTGGACTTCTTGGCTTCACAAGTGCTGAACAAGAGGTGCTTCCGCTCGTGCAGACTCGCCGACTTGAAGTGGTGGACTCGCAGAATCGCGTGGTATTCCTCGCAACTGCAGCGCCCGATGGTGGACGAATCGATCTGTGGAATCAGACCGGGCAAAATGTGTTGCGCGCGAGCGCGACGCCCGCTGGTGGAGACTTTGCGATTTGGGATTCCAATGGTGATCTCGCGGTGGGCGCGCTCGCTGCTCGCACAGGAGGCCGGGTTGAAGTTCGTACCGCAGGCCGAAGTGGCGCGACGATTTCAGCAACGCAAGAGGGAGGCGCAATCGCGCTCACGAATAATCGAGGCATGCCGGTGTACGGCGCGAACGCGAGTGGAACAGGTGGGATCGTGCGACTCGCTGACGCAGAGAACCGCGACGCGCTGACATTTGGCGCGAGTGAAGATGGCGGCAGCATCGCGGTTGCCTCGTCGAAGGGCGGCATCGTTGGTCGACTTCGTGCAGGAACGGATGGCGCAGAGCTCGATCTCGCGAGTCCTGATGGTGCGCGTCGCATCGCCGCTCGCGCGAATGCGACGGAGTGCTTCATTCTTGCTGGTGATCCGAAGGGCGCCGCGAAGATTTCCGCTGATGTCGATGGTGGAAGCGTTGCGGTTGTCAACGTGCAAGGTCAATCACTCGTTGAACTCGAAGGCAATAAAGCAGGCGGCACATTGCTCTGTCGCACGCCTACTGGCGATCCGCTACTTCTTGCGGGCGCGAGCACGGAAGATTCCACTGGCGGCATGCTGCAAGTCTTCAACGGCGCGAAGTTCCCGATCTTTGCTGTTGCTGCGAATGCCGAGGGTGCGGGTCGATTCGCGATTGCCAGCGGTGAAGGCAATGCAGTCATCGTTGCTGAAGGTGGTAAGGATGATGGCGCGTCGCTCTTGCTTGCGCGGAACGGTAAGCGTGCAGTGACGCTCGTGTCCGCACCTACTGGTGGCCTCATCTCCATCTCGAACGCGAGTGGCGCGCCTGTGGTTGCTGCGGGTGTTGCGGCTGATGCGCCGGGCGGCGCACTCGTACTGCGCAGCGCGCTCGGCAAGGATCTCGCACGTATCGGCACGAATGAAAAGGGTTCCGGTGACATCGTCGTGTTCAACGAGGATGGAACCGAGAAGAAGAGTTTCAGCACTTCACGCTAACGGATTATCGAGCAACTGCAATCATGCGTACCGCACTCTCCATCCTTGCTTCACTTCTCTTCGTTGTCGTTACAAATGCGAACGCTGCGCCACCAACCTTTCCTGATGAATGGTTCTGGCGCATGGCACCCGCTGCGGCTAAACACGTTGAAATGACGGGAAAACCAGCGCCTGCGCTTACACTCACGAATTGGCGCGGCGCGGAGCAAGACCTTGCGAAACTCAAGGGCAAGATCGTAGTGATCGATTTTTGGGCGACGTGGTGCCCGCCGTGCCGGGCGGCGATTCCAGAGAACGTTGCGATGTCGAAAGAACTTGCGGACAAAGGCGTAGTTGTCATTGGAGCGCATGAACCCAAGCGCGGCGTCGAAAAACTTGATGCGATGATTGCGGAAAAGGGAATGACGTATCCGAACGCTGTCGCATCGGCTGAGACGATCGCGGCGTGGAATGTTTCGTTCTATCCAACCTACGCGGTGATTGATCGTGACGGAATTGTTTGCGCGATCGGATTGCAACCGCAGTTTGTGCGCAAGGCGGTCGACATGCTGCTCCGTGAGGCTGCGCCTGTGCTGACGGGGAAGCCCGCAGCCGTCGACCCCGAGCATCTCGAAGGTGACGCGCAGCATCGAAGCTCGATGGCGAAACTCATGGCTCTCGACGCTGCACCCGCGCTTGATGTGAGGGATTTTGCGAATGGCAAGGCGGTCACGCTTGCGGAATTGAAAGGCAAGGTCGTGGTGCTCGACTTCTGGGCGACATGGTGCGGACCATGCATCGCGAGCATTCCGAAGAACAACGCACTCGCTGAGCAGTACGCGAAGGATGGTGTCGTGGTCATCGGTGTTTGCGCAAAGCGTGGCAGCGAGAAAATGGCTGACACGATCAAGGAGCGCAGCATCGCGTACCTCTGCTGCATCGATTCTTCCGATAAAACTAGCAAGTTGTACGGCTTAGACGGTTTTCCTGACTATCACATCATCGGACGTGATGGCAAAGTGTTCGCCGCGGATGTTCGCAATGGCAAAGTGGAAGATGTGTTGAAGGCGGCGCTTGCGGCCCAACCGGCAACGACATCAGCAACTCACTGAGCAAGACTCGCGAGTTCACGATTGAGAAGCTCTTGCGTCTTGGCAGCATCTTCCATCGATACGGGTGCTGCACGCGCGCCTGAGAGAATCGCATCGAGGAGCGCGTTGATTTCACCCTCGTAACCACTGCCAGTTGGGACTGCGATCGGCGTGGATACGCCCTCGCGCGTGAGCACGAGTTCAGGCTCGCGACCAAGACAGAAATCGAGCGTTCCACGTTCACACTCAATCACGGCTGCCATCACGAACTCGAACGCTGCGTCATCCACCCACGCGCCTTCCGCTTCCACATGCACTCCACTCGCGAAGGAATATGTCGTCTGGATGTGACGACGCGATCCCGTTGCGTGTACCGCGGTTGGTTCACCGAAGACGGCACGAATGTAGTCCGCATCGTGGATGTGTAAGTCAATCGCAGCGCCGCCCGACCGCGCGTCGTCGAGATAAAAATCCTTGCTCCAACTCGGCGCCTGTCCCATTCGCTGAAATCGCGCACGCAACGGTCGTCCGTAGTGCTCGCTCTGCAACGCTTCACGCATCACTATCCAACTCGGCCAGAATCGCATGCAATGCGCAGGCATCGCGAGCAGCCCGTGCGCCGTTGCACATGCGCCGATACGGCGAATCGCAGCAGGGTCAAGCGAGACGGGTTTCTCAACGAGCACATGTTTTCCCGCTTCAAGCGCGCGCAGCGCCAACTCCACATGTGAGTCCGTCGGCGTGGTGATTGAGACCAGCGCAATGCGCGCATCTGCGAGCAATTCGTCAATGCTCGTCGCTCGTCGCGTATGCGCTAACGCCGCCGCGGCTAATGCACTTCCAGTATCGAGGTTGTTCGCGCCCGTTGCTGCGTGCAGTGCATCAGGATTACGTTCGAATGTGGCAATGATGTGTGCGCGTCCACTTGCAGCAAAGCATGCTGCGTGGGTTCGGCCCATGAATCCCAAACCGATGAGTCCAACGCCGATGCCCTGTGAAGGAAGCGCACTCATGTGGCTGGTCGGAAGATCGCGCCGCTCTCGACATAGAAATTCACGAGTGCACCGATCGGCATGTCGCTCGCGGACTGCCCCGCTGCAACCGTCATCCACATCGGTACCACCGCTTCAATGAGCAGCGCGTTTGCCGCCGCATCAATCTGGCGAACCTTGCCTTGCACAATGCGCGGGTGACCGATGAGCGGCTCGATGAACTCGCCTCCGCCAGTCGCAACGTGCATCTTCTGTGCCCTCGCGTGCACACTCCCGGTAATCCGCTGCCCGATTTCGACTGGGCACGCGATGCCTGCAGGCAGATCGAAGATGAGCGCGTACTCCGTCGCCGCCGGTCGAAGTACGACGCGGCCATCCGCAGCGCTCAGAAGTGTTGCGCGACAAATCGTTGGGAAGATTGGGCTCTGCACGGTCATAGGCTTCAGAGTGTAACGGCGCGGGATTGAAGGAAATTCCCCAAGAGTCGCGGGCCTTCGATCGTGAGGAAGCTCTCGGGATGAAACTGCACCCCGTCCATCGGCGCTTGTCCAACTGGGGCTTTCCATCGGAGCGCCATCACCTCGCCTCGTGCTGTCCACGCGCTGATTTCGAACTCATCACCGACGGTCTCGCGGTCGACGACGAGCGAGTGGTAGCGCGTTGCGACGAACGGCTGCGAGAGTCCAGCAAAAATCCCCCTGCCATCATGCTCGAGCGGGCTCGTCTTGCCGTGCACAGGAATGTCATTGCGACGCACCATCATGCCGTGGCAGTCGCCAATCGTTTGGTGACCAAGGCACACGCCGAGAATGGGAATCTTGCCTTTGAATCGGCGAATGAGTTCGGCGCTCACGCCTGCTTCTTTCGGCGTGCACGGTCCTGGCGAGATGACCAACAACTCCGGCTGCATCGCGACTGCTTCGTCGGCAGTGATGCGATCGTTGCGCACAACCACCACTTCGAGCGAAGGGTCGATCTCACCGAACCTCTGCACGAGGTTGAAGGTAAAGGAGTCGTAGTTGTCAATCAAAAGGAGCAAGGTCACGAATCGTATGCGGAATCGCCGACGAATCGTGCTGCGTTTAGGCAGCAGTTCCTGCAACGCCATCACGGCACACAAAGAAGAGATCCTTCGTGATCGGATACGGAAGGCGACGGAAGTCCTCGCCGACACGCTCGCGCAGTCGATCAAGGAATGGCTCAGGACCCTGGCTGATCGCCAAGAATGTATCGCGCGAAGGCGTGGCAACCCAGAAGTCGCCGTGCAATTCTCGCTTCAGCCGATCATGCAATCGTCCGAGGAGCAAGCGCGCAGCGTCATAGCCATCTTGTTGACTGACGATCGCAGCGCGGCCGCCGTCTGCGTTATCGAGAATCTTGATTTCAAGTTCGGGCGTGTACTTTGCGAGGTTGTCGCGCGCAATCACTTCGAGATCATCACACTGCATCCCCCAGCGAATCATCTGCTCCGTCGTAATCGACACAGTCAATTGCGGCAAATCAATGACGAACACAATCACAGTGCTGTTCACAAACGGTACATGTGCGACTTGTGCAGGGTCAAGGTGTTCAAAGATCGACACTGGTTGAATGCGCGGCATGATGCGCGCCCGCGCCACAGCGAGCGGAAGTGGCGCGCCAGACAGTTGGTCGCCCTCCATCAATCGCTCGAGATATGCCTGCACGATTTCCGCGCCACTCTTCGGATCACGCAACACCATGCGATAGAGATTCTCAAGGCCGAGATGGCGTCCATCGAGCAAGAGGTGAAGCGGTCCCGTGAGATGCGCCGCGCGCTCGGGGTAGGCGTTGCGAAGGATCTCAATGACGGAGTCACTGAATTCATGCGGGTCAATGGGCATCGCTGACATGGGAACCTCCCTCCACGGAGGGTCAAGCATCCAAACACGAGTGTTCCGACCTTACACAACGAACCAGTGAGATCGGCACACTCAGACAACACCGAATCTCACTCATCTCTTCGGGCAAACCCCCATGGGGCGTTCTATGGAACTGCAAAGATTGCAAGAAACAGTTGTCGCATTTTGTGGCTTTTATTCGCAGGTCCCTGCAACCACTGATGCATAGAAACCGCGCAAAAACCCGTACACTCCATCTTTCACTAATCCGCGATGAATTCCTGAATCTCCTCGATGCCTCAAGACCCACTTCACGATTCTCTCCTCGCGTGGTTCCGCGCGCCGAAGCGCCCACTGCTCATTATTGCTGGGCCGTGTGTCATCGAGCAAAGTGCAACGAATGATCTCATCGCGAGCACACTGCATGAAGCTTGCACTGCGTTGAAACTTCCACTCGTGTTCAAGGCAAGTTTCGACAAAGCGAATCGCTCAAGCATCAAGTCCAAGCGCGGACTCGGTATCGATCGCGGCCTCGCTGAGCTCGCGCGCATCCGCGATGCGTTTCGCGTGCCGGTGACGACCGACATTCACGATCCAGCGCAAGCGTCTCTCGCAGCGCGCTCAGTCGACATGCTGCAGATCCCCGCGTTTCTCTGCCGCCAAACCGATCTGCTTGTCGCTGCTGCAGAGACGAAGATTCCGGTGAATGTCAAGAAGGGACAGTTCATGTCACCAGCCGAAATGAAGAATGTGCTCGACAAGCTCAAGGAAGGTGGATGCGACTTCCCGATGCTCACCGAGCGCGGCACATTCTTTGGCTACAACCGACTCGTGAATGATTTCATCGGCGTGGGTGACATGATGGAACTCGGCGCACCGGTGTGCTTTGATGCAACACACTCGACGCAACTCCCTGGCGGCGGCGGTACTGCGACCGCGGGTCGACCTGAACGCGTGCCTCTTCTCGCGAAATCCGCCGTTGCTGCTGGCGTCGACGCGATCTTTCTTGAATGCCACCCGAAGCCTTCGGAAAGCGCCTCCGACGCTGCAACGATTCAACCGCTGTCGGAGATTCCCGCTTTGCTTCGAACGCTCGTTGCAATTCGCCAAGCGATTGTTTCGCATTCGTAGTGGAGTGGAATACACTCTTCCCGCATCGATGTTCGACGGATTCTGCCTGCTAGGACTGCGCGATGACTCGTCTCTGCGACCACTGCGACCAACCCGCCACCGTCCACGAAACCGTCATCAAGACGGGCGTCGCGCACGAAGTGCATTTATGTGCCGATCACGCACGGGCGCATGGCTATGTGTTGCCGGCAACAACCGGCGCCGCAGTTTCCATCACGCAAATCTTGCAAGCTGCGCAGCAGAGTCAACCACGCGCGCCAGAGCGAACGATTCGTACCTGTCCTTCGTGCGGCATGACGATCGCGAATTTGCAAGCGGTGGGACTACTGGGCTGCCCTGACTGCTACAAAGTGTTTGAAGAACTTCTCAGCGGCGTGATCCAGCGCGCGCAAGACGGCGCGTCGATCCATGTGGGTCGTCACCCTGCGCAAGCCGCAACGCTCATCGATCGCGCGGCCCTTCGCAACAGACTTGCGAAAGAGCTCCGTGAAGCGGTGAGCAGCGAAGAATACGAACGCGCCGCACGACTTCGTGATCGCTTGTCGTCTCTCGGCACGGCAGGCGACGATGACCTGGGCGCAACTCTTGATACTCCAACTCTTCCATAAGAGGAGTCAGCCATGAAAGCAATCGATCGAAGCGTGTTCTATGACAGCGATACTCCTCTCGGAGATGTTGTGCTTTCGAGCCGCGTTCGCCTCGCGCGCAACATCACTGGATACCCCTTCGTCAATCGCGCTGCGCCGGATCAGTTGCTCGAGGTCATGCATCGCGTGCAGTCTTCGCAACTTGGCAGCGTCTTCGAACACGGCACGCGCTGGGTCAATCTCCAATCGAGCGATGTAAGTGATCGCGGAATGCTCTTCGAGCGCAACCTCATTTCCAAGCCTTTTTCGGAAGGCACGCATCCTCGCTGTGTTGCACTGAGTGCAGACGGTTGCGCGAGCATCATGGTGAATGAAGAAGACCATCTGCGCGCGCAAATCTACGCTGGCGGGTTTAAGCTTTACGCGCTTGTGGAGTCGATGACACAACTTGATCGATCGCTCGAGCGATCACTCGAATTCGCGTTCCATCCGCGCTTTGGATATCTCACTGCCTGCCCCACAAATCTCGGTACTGGCATTCGAATGAGCGTCATGCTGCATCTGCCTGCGCTTCGGATTCTCGATGAACTCGAAAAGATGCGCCGTGCTGCGAAAGAGCTGAAGCTCGCGGTGCGCGGCTTGCACGGCGAAGGAAGTGACGCGCACGCGGAGCTCTTTCAGATCTCCAACCAAATCACGCTCGGACGAAGTGAAGAAGACCTGCTTGAAGAGTTCGCAGGGGTCATCGTTCCACGCTTTGTGGAGTACGAACGTCAGGCACGCCAGCGCATGCTTGAAACGGACGCGCTCGAAACAACGGATCGTGCGCATCGTGCACTTGGTGTTCTGCGCTCCGCACGCATCCTCACGCTCGAGGCAGCGTTCAAGTACCTCTCGCGGCTTCGCGTCGGTGTTGCGCTCGGGATCATCGATTCCGTTGCAATGTCCACGGTCAATCGATTGCTGCTTGAAGTGCAACCTGCGCATCTCGCGCGTATTCGCTCGATTCCAGCGAGTGCAGCTGATGATGACCGCGCCGCTCGCGCAACGCATGTGCGCGCGACGCTTGACGCGTGAGTCTCAATCTACTTTTCGGAAGCGTTGCGTTCAGGCCACGCGACGATTTGGCGAATAGTTATCTCGTGCACGCGCGCGTCGATCAACTTGCTTCTTGCTCCCTGCATACAACACCAGAAGCGTGACATCGTCTTCGGGGTGTAACGAACCAGCATGGGCATCGAGTTGCGCAGCGAGTCGCTCGATGACTTCATCTGCACTCGACGCACCACTTGCTGCCGCAAACGCTTGAGGGTGCCCCGGACCATCGGGTGTGTAGAGCGCTTGCTCAACGCCATCAGAGTAGAACACAACTGCATCGCCCTCTTCGAGCACCACCGACGCTTCGATGTATTCCTCATCGGGGAAGACGCCGAGCAAGCCGCCTGGTATCTCCAATGATCGCGGCATTTCGCCAGCGCGCATAAGGAAGCACGGCGGATGACCAGCGCTTGCGAGCCGCAGCGTGCGCGTGGAAACATCGAGAAGCGCAGCAACTGCGGTTGCGAATCGCGTCGTGGTTCGCTGATGCTCCACGAGGTTTTGATTCAGCCGATCAAGCGTTTCCGCCGGGCCAAGAATGCGCTGCTGCTCGCCCTCTCGTTCTACAAGTTCCACTGATCGCGCGACAGCCATACCGAGCAAGGCTGCGGGAACACCATGACCCACTGCATCGGCGATGAAGATCGATACCGTGCTCTCGTCGAGCGTCTTGATGTTGAACACATCACCACTCACGCCGCAAAGCGGACGAAACAGCGTCGCGATTTGAAATCCCTGCTCGAGGTCGCGATGGTTTGGCAAGAAGTCGCGCTGCACCATCGCTGCCATCTGAATTTCTTCTTCGCGCGCGTCAAGTTCTTCGCGCACCGTTCCGAGCACACGCGTGACAAGGGCAAGTTCCGTTTCCATCCCACGCCGAGCGTGCGTTGCGCGAAGTATGCCGCGCAAGATTCCAGGTAGCGCGGTCGTCGCGTCGTCCTGTTTCATGACAAGCGCATCGCGGCGCGAACGCACATTCGCGTTGGCATCTGAGATCAGAACGACCTCCGCACTCACGGCTGGATCGATCGCTGCGAGTACAAGGTCAAGCGCCGCGAGTGGCGTTGCTTCAGCCACAAGCACAACAACATCTGCGCGAATAGATGCTTTCGTACAAGCATTCAGCGACATATGCGCAATGGTCGGCGCGCCTTCAGGAAACGCGAGACACGCGCGCTCGAGCGACGACCGAAGTGCAACCGATTGCGGCAAGCACTCGCTCGCTGAAATCACAGTCACCCTTCCATTCTCGGGATTTGCAAGCATCGAGCGCGCCTGCTCCATTGCTGCCTCCTGCACAACAACATTCTTCACTCGTGCACACGGTGGTGGACGACCACAGCGAACGAAATCCAAAGGCACAAAGCGCGATGCTCATGGCAACGCTCCTGCGCGAAGGAACTCCGCCTGTGAAGATCGGCTCAACGAGCGAGCGTCTTGAGGCGCTCTCGATCCAATTCCAACATCGTGCCGACCTTTACGCCGAGTCGCTCAAACGTGCCTGGCGCAACTTCAATTACGTAGCGCGCTGCGGACATACTGGGGTAATGCGCCAATCGCGCCCTGTACGCATCTTCAGTTTCGTCGGCACCTTTGAGTGGTTCCTTCGGCATCGTGTAGACGCTGAGCACACGACCGAGCGGTCCGACGTAGGCGATGTCGATATCCATGATGCATCCGTACATCCAGAAGCTTCTCGGCGCGGCATCCGTGAAAACGAAAAGCATTCCACCATCCTTTGCGAGCGATGCAACACCACTGAGTCCCTTCTGCCGCGCTGCCTCGTTCAATGCGAGTTGCAATTGAAAGGTCTCACCACCGATCTCAACACTCTCGGTCGCGGTGGGTGACGATGCACTCGGCGACGAGCATGCCGCGAGTGCGTAGGCAAAGAGGGTGCAGGCAGAGATTTGGAGCGCGGATTGCAAGAGTGGCATAGAACAATTCCTCGTTGACAGTGTTTCGTTCACCTCTAGCCATTGAAGCAGATCCTCCGATCCTCCGCTGCACACAAGAATCGAAGGGCGTAGGATGCTTCCATGCCGCATGCGCAAAGCAATCCAAAGCCCCTTCGGCTTGACCACGCTGAAATCGAGCGGCGATTGAGCGCGCTTCCCGAATGGTCGCTCTCTGGCGATCAACTGCAGCGCACATTTGTGTTCAAAGACTTTGTCGCTGCAATGCAGTTTGTCAATGTCGTTGCGGTGCGAGCCGAGGTCGCGCAGCATCACCCCGACATGCTGGTGCGTTGGAATCGTGTGACGCTGTCGCTCTCCACGCATGACGCAGGCGGCATTAGCGAGAAGGACTTTGCCTTCGCGCTCGAGACCGACTCCAACTGCGCGGGTGCGTAAAAGCGTTCGACATCTTTCACGCTTGACGCGAAAGCTTCTGCGCCACAATCTTCGCCACGAGCTTCGCAAGGTAATCCGCTTCGAGGTTCACTTTCGTTCCAACGCGCCACTCTGCAAACGTGGTTCGCGCGAGCGTCTCGGGAATGATGCACACATCAAAGTTGCGAGCGTCGTGGACTTTCGCAATCGTGAGCGACACGCCATCAAGCGTGATCGATCCCTGCGAAATGATCGCGTCTTCAACGCCGATCGGTACATCGAAAGTGAAGCGGCGCTCACCCTGCGCGGTCGAAACTGCGTGCAATGTTGCGATGCCATCGACATGCCCGAGCACGAGATGGCCACCGAGGAGCGTCGAGAGCGTCGCGCTCATTTCAAGATGCACGCGGGCGCCGACGACGAATGTGCCGAGCGTGGTGAGCGCCAATGTCTGCGGGATCACGTCAAACACGAACGCACCGCCGTCTACTGCTGCAAGGGTCAGACAGCACCCATTCACCGAGATCGAGGCACCGAGTTCGGGCATCGATCCACCGCTGTCGGGACGAATCAAGATGCGATTACCACTCGCTGTCGCCGCGATTGCGGCAACGGTTCCCAAAGATTGAATGAGGCCAGTGAACACACGCCGAGCGTAACGCGACCTCGTCAAACACGCTACCTTATGCCACTGCCCGGATTCGCCTAGATTGAGAATACCCATGACCGCCCGAGCCACCTACTCCCTTCTCTCCGTGAGCCTCATTGCAGGCGCGTTCCTCACGAACTCCGCAACTGCACAGAATAAAAACAGCACGGCAACGGTCGCGGAGTTGAAGGCACAAGTTGAAGCGCTCTACCTCGTTGCACCCGATGCAGCGCAGAGCCTCGGAACTACCATCGGATGGCAGTCGCGCGTCATACTTCCCGAGGGGCTTCGCGCAACTCGCGTGTGGGCTTCACCGAGCGGTGTGTTCGTCGGTAACTCGCGCAATGAACTTACGATGCTTCGTCCAGAGAACGGAACCTTTGTGTGGTTCGCTTCTGGTGCGGCCGCGAGCGATTCAATCCTCGCCGTTGAGGCGATGAGCGTGCCATTTGCGAAAGGCCGAGTGGATCGCTTCGCCGTTGCAACGAACACCAACGTCTACTTGGTTTCCCCCATCGATGGAACGCTGCGTTCGCCAGTGCCGCTGACCGTGAAGCAGCCCATTCGTCGCACACCATCAACTACTCCAGTCGCGACCCCGACAAGTTTCATCTGGGGCACCGGCTCGGGTATTGTGTGTTGGCATCGATTCGCCACTGGTGCAGAAGTGAATGCGAAGGACATCGGCGCATCCATTGTCGCGCGTCCCACGCTCTACAACGACACACACGTTCTTGTGGGAACAACAGATGGCTATATCGCTGCACTCGATGCAGGCAGCGGCGCGAGCTACTGGCGCCACAAACTCGGCAAGGGTGTTCGTTCGAGCATCGCTGCTGCGAATGGCACTGCAATCGTTGCATCCCAAGATCAGTACGTTTACGCATTCGATGTGAATACCGGCGCGAAACTGTGGAGCTACTTCACCGAGAGTTCGCTTGAAACGCCGCCGTTTGCCACCGATGACGCTGCGCTTCAATTCGTGCCTACCGAAGGCCTCGTGTGCTTCGAACTTCGCGGCGCAGGTCATCCGGGTGGCGTGGTGCGATGGAAGAAGGAAGGTCTCGGACTTCCTGTGCTCACTGCACACGGCCAAGACTTGTTCCTCTGGGATCCCATTCGAAAGAACATCGTCATCGTCGATCTAACCAACGGCGCGATCGCGAAGACGATTGCACTTCCCAACGTGGAGTGGATCGAAGCAGACAAAATTCTCAAGGGCGACTTCATGACGTGGAACTCTGACGGTCGCGTGGAATATCTCGCGCCTCGCGTGAAGTCCTCCGATAAGCAAGCACCCGCGGCTGCATCAGCAAACGCGGCGAACTGATGGGTCAAACGCACCGCGTGTGCGCGCTGACCTTCGAAAGAGGTAATCCACGATGAGTCATCTCGTTCCGGTTCGTCGGGCATTGGTTTCTGTTTCCGACAAGACGGATCTCGTTCCGTTCGTTCGCGCACTCGTCGCGTGCGGCGTGGAAATTGTTTCGACCGGTGGAACTGCAAGCGTGCTCACCGCCGCTGGTATTTCTGTTCGAACCATCGATCAACTCACGGGATTTCCCGAGATGCTCGATGGACGCGTGAAGACGCTGCATCCAAAGGTGCATGGCGGATTGCTCGGTCGACGCAATGTCGACTCGCACATTGCTGCGATGCAAGCGCACGGCATCGAAGCGATCGATCTCGTCTGCGTGAATCTGTATCCGTTCGAGCGAACCGTGCGCGATGAAGGCGTTGCGGAAGAGCATGCGATTGAACAGATCGACATCGGTGGACCATCGATGCTGCGATCTGCTGCGAAGAACTTCGAATCCGTGACGGTCGTGACTGATCCAGGACAATACGATCGAGTCGCGAGTGAATTGAAGACGCATGACGGAAGCACCACGCTCGAGCTCCGCCGCGAACTTGCTGCGCTGACCTTCGCGCGCACTGCTGAGTACGACACCGCAATTGCCGCATGGATGGCGCGACGAATGCTCGGCCACGAGCGCTTCCCCCCTGTCTTGCGCCACGGATTTACGCGCCATCTCGATCTCCGTTACGGCGAGAATCCACATCAACTCGCCGCCGCATACGCTGATCCTTCCGCCAATGGACCGAGCGTGGTGAACGCTGCGCTGCTTCACGGAAAACCGCTCTCGTATAACAATCTGCTTGATGCGGCAGCCGCGCTTGAACTCGTGCAAGACCTCGCGGAGACGTTTCCAGACAGTCCAAGTGCGGCGGTGCTCAAGCACACGAATCCATGCGGATGCGCGGTTGCGGGATCGCTGCGTGATGCGTTCGAACTTGCGTATGCGGGCGATCCACTCGCTGCCTACGGTGGCATCGTTGCGTGCAATCGCATCGTTGATCGTGCAACCGCGGAGTCGATCGTTGCGGGAGAAAAGTTTCTCGAAGTCATCGTCGCGGAAGGCTTTGACGCAGATGCGCTCGAACTTCTGACACAGCGTTGGAAGCAAGTGCGACTGCTTGCTGTTGGCGCGATCAAATCGTCGACAGGCCATGCGACGTCGTGGCGGTCAATCCCTGGCGGCATGCTCGTGCAAGATCAAGATCGCTTACCTGTGTCGCTCGGAGGATTCAAGCATGTCGCAGGACCAGCGCCTGAAGCGTCGGCACTCGCGGACGCCGCGATGCTCACTGTTGTCGTGAAGCATTTGAAGTCCAATGCAGTGTGCATCGGAAGCGCAGGAACTCTGTGGGGCGCGGGTGCTGGTCAGATGGACCGCGTCGCGAGTTGCCGTATTGCGATCGAGAAGGCTGGTCAACGATTGGGTCGAGGCGCTGGCTGCGTCACTGCAGCAAGCGATGCGTTTTTCCCGTTCAGTGATGGCCCGGAACTTCTCATCGACGCTGGCGTTCGATGCCTCGTCCATCCTGGGGGTTCCAAGCGCGATCAAGACACCTTCGACCTCTGCAACGCGCGCGGCGTGACGTGTTTGACCACTGGAACGCGGCGATTCCGCCACTAACTCCGCGATACACTTCAATCCCAATGTCCACACCGACTCTCGATCATCCAACGCTTGACCTTGTGAAGAAGGCGTTCCCCGATGTGCGCTTCCTCGCAAGCTCGTTTCGCGACATGACCATGCTGGTCGCACCACCTGAGCATGTTCACAAGGTGCTCCGGTTCCTTCGCGATGACCCTGCGTGCGACTATAACTTTCTCGTCGACCTCTTCGGTCTCGATTACCTCGAGTACCCGATCGAACAACCTGGTCGATTCGCGGTGGGCTATCAGTTGCTCTCGCATCAGTTCGAGCGTCGTCTTGTCGTGAAGGCGTATCTGAATCCGTCCATCGACACGTCAGGCATCGAGGTTGATCCAGCACTCGAATTGCAAAGCGCGTGCGACTTGTGGGCTGGCGCCGAATGGCCCGAGCGCGAGGTGTATGACATGTTCGGCATCCGCTTCAAGGGTCATCCAGACCTTCGACGCATTCTGATGTGGAAGGATTATCCCGCGCACCCACTTCGCAAGGACTATCCACTGCGCGGACGCGGCGAGCGCGAGCACTTCGTTGTTGTTGATCGCGACTCGAGATAATCGATCGCGCTTCTCGCGTGCGTCGTTGCGCATTTTTCATCGCACACATTTGTCCCGGTAGCTCAGTTGGATAGAGCAGCGGCCTTCTAAGCCGCAGGTCGATGGTTCGAATCCATCCCGGGACGTTCCGTGCACAACGCCTCAGAAGCGCTCCACGCCGCCTCAGAAGCGCTCGACTACGCGCCGCCTCAGGCGAAGCGGATTCACTCCGCAAGCCGTACCAGAGCGCGTGATGATTTTGCCGCTTGGGGCAGAAATCATCAGAAGCGCCTAACCACGCGCCGCCTCAGGCGAAGCGGATTCACTCCGCGAGCCGTACAGAAGCGCGTGATGATTTTGCCGCTTGGGGCAGAAATCATCATGCGCGCTCAACTAAGGCGCGCGAGTCGAGTCACGCGGCCATTGGGCACCCACTCCACCA
>Ga0209553_1000627_pt1 | contig 18245 bp, 20 predicted proteins | sample LauGreFBDMM110DN_2_FD_188217 | JGI IMG/M metagenome (GOLD analysis project Ga0209553, IMG submission 188217) | Freshwater lake microbial communities from Lake Michigan, USA - Fa13.BD.MM110.DN (SPAdes) (version 2) | ecosystem: Environmental > Aquatic > Freshwater > Lake | place: Lake Michigan...
ACGGCTCGTCTATTTCTTCTGGTGATTCGACTGCATCCGCAGGCACATCCAATTCCGCTGGTGAATCAACGGTAACACTCGGCTCAGGCATTTCGTCTACAGCCGACTCCGTAACACTCGGCTCAGGCATTTCGTCTACGCTAGCTGACTCAGCAGTAGCAACGGGATCAGCTAAGCTCTCTACAAACGGCTCGGTCGCATCTGGCTCGCTCAGCGATTCAACGTCAGCTTCTGGCACAGACGGTTCAGAGACGGGTTCCACGACCGGTTCTTGTGTTTCCGGAGATGACATCTCGGCAACAGCCACTTCCGCAACACTCGGCTCTGAATCTTCAGTGACTGTGACGGACTGTTCTTCTGGCTGCGGGAACTCATCAACTGCGACACTCGGCTGCGTCGGATCGTCGATTGGGTCAGGCTGCTCAACCACAGGTTCACCATCGGGGACATCGTCAACCTCAGCCTCCCTCTGTTCTGATTCCGATTCTGGTTCAGCTAGTTCAGTCGATACCTCTTCTGACGACGGTGCCTCAAACGAAGGTACTTCAGCGTCCAAGGCTTTCATCTCGGCGAGTAGCTGACTGATCGGTTTCACTTAGTTGTCTTCCTATGCTTCTCGATTGCCGAGCGGACGATGCTAGCGTTCCTAGCAACGATGTGGTCATCTGGAAACTGGTTTATCGCAACGCAGTCCTGATAGTGAAGCCACGTCCAGCCATTAGTCTTGTTCAACGTCTTAGACTTCTCTGGAGTTCCTTTAGGGCAACCTTCGGCTGTCATGCACGCTGTTACCCCATCCCGCTCAATTAGCTTGCCAGTCACGTTACTTAGGATCGGTAGGCCACTGGCCTCATTGTAAAAGTAATCCTTGCAGTGATTGCAGTCACGCTTGGCTAATCTCGGATTCGTCAACTCCAACAGCACGCCGTAGTACAGGTTCGATGCGTACTCAGCTTCGATGTCCTTCCACGCCTTGCCACTGTCGTCCGCAATCACTCCGTTGACTAGCAGCCATAGTCTTTCGTAGTCGGACTCATGGCACCGCCTCATTCTCCGCAGCGACTTTGTTCCAACTTTGTCATCGCGAGTCCACATCACGATCTTGCTAAATAGCCATTTGTCTGTCTCACGATAGGTGGCCTCGCAATCACCTATCGACAGCATGTACTGGAAACGACGACGCTCTGTTCTCAAGGCGGGCCGATACACGACCCGCCATGAGCCGATTGTTGCTCGTCTCTCGTAACCATCGTGTATTAGCATTCACCAACCCTATTAGGCAGAGGCGTCGTTCGTGCAAACAAGCAACCCCGCTCCGCCTGTCACCTCGAAGCCGGTGCCGTACACGGGCAAACGATTAAAGTCCGACTTCCTCATCCCTAGAAATCGCGGCAGCAACTTGACGTTTCCAACAACGAAACTTGTGCTGTATGTGGCTGCTCCAACAGTCCTCGTCCACCCCAGAGTCAATTGCGACCCTGTAGCGGCCGTGGCTGTCGTCATTGGAACCGTATACAGGTCTGTGCTACTGTCACACGTTGAATAAAGAACTCCAGTTCCGAAGTTGAGATTGTAATCGCTCCAGCATAGATTCGTTGGGTAAATTGAATTATTCGATTCCACAAGAAGCCCGTAATCCATGCCAAGTCGCACTTGGTTGAAGTACCGCGTCGCACCCTCAAGCGTCATCGACCCTTGCGTGAATCCGTAAGGATACCCCTCGACGATTGTGCCGTGCGTGTAGGTTCCGGATGCCGCTTCAGCCCACGACTTCGCCACGAAATCTATGTCAATGCGAACAGGGTCAGTTCCCTTGCGACCGTGAATGACCCAACGAGCAACCTTCGCGTTGTCGAACGTATGGTCCTTGCCTCCAGATGGAGTCACAACAACCTTCGCTTCGATGGCCGTTGCCGTTGCGATGTTCGCCGACGTGGTAGCGATCGTAAATGTGTCAGTTGGGGTTTCGATCAGCCCCATCAACGGCAGCAAGATGTCCATCTTCGCTGCTGTCATGTACATCGACACGCTGAATTCCACGAACGCGAGACCCTCTGTCGCGCTAATTGAGTTATGTGCGAATGTACCCCGGATGGCGCTCCTTGATCCGTCCGAGAGCGTCTTAATGATCTTTGTCGGCGTGAACTCGATGAAGTCCATGCGATAAAGAGTTCCGCCAGATTGTCCGATTGATAGTGCGCTAAGCGCCCCGGTGCCACAGCAACTTGTCAATCTACACGCTCCTATCTGTGTTTAAGCAATTACATCAAAGTCTGGTATCGTCGCTGATTCGCGTCATCCACACTCTCACCATGATCACGACACCTGCCTTGAACATCTCTTCTTTGACCCAGTATCTCTCATCCACCACATTAACGGAACGGGCTGTGGAAAACGACCTGAAGGCGTCAATGTTATCGAGGCATTTGAAGTGGAGCTTGCGGCACAGCTTCTCTTGCCATAACCAGTATGTCCCGATGTTGTCATCTGGCCCATATTTATCGCTGTCGCAAATCTGGCACAGGAACATCCATCTGTATTCGTCATGTGCATTTTCACCCGATTCTTCTGGAACAGGCTCCGTTCCTGGGCATGACACGAAGATACCAGGCAAGCGTTCCATCGACCTACCGGCGTTGATGTCCCGTTCGCCAGATATCTTGCGGAACACGATGGCATCCGGGTCGATTGGCTGACAGGTATCTCCGCGTTCGACATCCCATGCGATCTCTTTGCGGAGAATTCGGAGTATCTCATCCAAAGTTTGCTTTCGCACAGAAGTCATGGTGCGGCGCTCACAGTCACGCCAAACAGCATGTCATGAAATGAGTTTGGACCAGCGCCACCCATTAACTTGGGTAACAAACGGGAATCGGCTTGCATCGCCATCCGTAGAGCCTGCAATTCAGCAGCTTCAGCGACGTTCATGCGGTTCATGTCCGACTGGTGCGTCCTTAGCAGCCTGCTTTCGCACATCCTTTGAAAAAGCGTCATCATCGACATTTGTTCGAGGTCGATCGGGTCGTCAATCGTGTATTTCAGCAGGGAGCCTGTGCTCACGGCTGGAGTAGCCAACAGTAGTCCCGTGTCCGATACGCGGTTCAAGACGAGGTGCTCCTCGGCGGCAGGTAGATCGCCTGTCTCACCTTCTGGGAACTTGATCGTTGTGCCAACTCGGAACACCGAACCTGCGGAACTGAGAGGCCAGACTCCACCAGTCAATGTCACTGTTGTTGAGGCGGCTGTCGTAGAAATCGTACCTGTGTTGTATGGTGAGTTCAGCGCGAATGGACGTGGGCGTGCCTGATAAAGCACGTCGTATGTTCTCGATTTCACCGGTGGCGGACTAAACTGAATACACATCCTTCCATTGCCATTACCTAGCACCGTGTAGCACAGTATGTCAGAAGGACTGAACCACATTTGGGTCCGTGTCAGCATCTGTTCTGGTGGAATGAACTGCACATGCCATAATCGACCGAGTTCCACAATCTGTCGAAGTTCCGCGAAGTCGTCCGGAAGGTTGTACTCACACTGCACCAACTGGTAGGTCGTGGCGGACGCAACATCGCCGGTTGGGCAACGTCCATTCAAGAGGATCAGCACCGTGCTGCTGACGTAGCGTTCCACCTTGTAGACGTTCCGGTTAAGCAGAATCTGACCAGATGCCGCCCATGTGGGAAACGTCCCACCAGTGAGCGTCATGGTCCTCGTGGACGCGACGTACGTTACGGTGCCCGTCGAATATGGATCGACGGTGACGATCTGCGAACGTCGCAGCAAATAGTTCCATTGCAGCCGCGATGTAATATCGCGGTAGGCGCTCCGTATGGCCCCGCGCGTCTGACGCCCCAATCGGTCTACGGTGGAACCGATCGTCATCGAGTCACTGAGGCTCTGCACCATGTCGCCGAATGTGGTGTACAAATTATCAGCTCCGCTGCTTTTGTTTCTTCTCGTGAACGACAGCACTCGCTTCGTATTGTCGCTTCATGCGGTCGATGTAGGTCTTTTTCTTCTTAGCCATATTTTCCGCTGTGCGACTGGAGTCATGCTTCACTCCAAGTTCCTCACAGTTTCCGCCCATTTCCTGTAACCGCCGCTTGAGTGCGGATGGACCATCCCCAGCTTGGGTCCATGCGTTTGGATCACCCCCCCTCTTGTCGCCAGCAAGCTGGCAGTAGTAGGTTGAATTATCACTTACCGCTATCCCCGCCTTGCGGGCTTCGGCCCGGCGGAGCTTCATGTATTCCTTGCCGAAGTGCTGCTCTTGATGTCCGACACCGGCTGTCCTCTGCGTATCAGTCCCCAGTGCCGGGCTGCTACGGGTGGACACAATTGACGCGAGTCCAGGCTGCATCCCGTTACGGACCAGTTCCCGGTATCGGGATAGCACCTCTGGTGATTCGCCGTACATGGAAATCGGAATATGTGGTTCGGTAATCGTTCTCACTTCTGTGGTCACTCCCTGTTCATGTTACGTTGTTGGTCTGCGGCGACGGCCTGCATCAAGAGCTTGCTCGCCTGCATTTCATTGGCTCGCTTGGCATTAGCCACGGCCTTCTCGTCGAGAATCCACGCGGACTGCTGATGCACTTCGCCCGCCTGTTTCAATCGCTGCTGTCCTTCAATGAGCGACATCACCAGTTTCTGCTGGGCTGCGGCCTCTTTCGCCTGCAATGCCTGTTGGGCGTTGAACGACTTCGACATCACAGACGCCGCTTCTGCGCCCTGCTTGATCTGGACAGAAGCACGCTGGGCCTCCAAGTCCTGCTGGGCAGTGGCGGACCTCACCATCAAGTCCTGCTGAGACGCAGCCGACTTGGCCATCAATCCGCTTGACGCCGACTCCTGCTTAATCCGGCTCACTGCGTCCATCGCGCCGAGCTTGGATTCCGCCTGGGCCTGCGTAGCCATCGACTTGAAGTTGGCATCCTGCTGCCGCAGACCGGCGGTGTGTTCCGCCATACCAGCCTGCGCCGAGTACGCCTGCGTTCGCAACATGGCCGCATGTTCAGCTCCCTGCTGAGCGAGTTGCTGCTGGTGTGCGGCCAACGTCGTTCTCAGGCCGATGTCCTGACGTGCGGCTTCTAGCTTAATCGAAGCCAGTTCCAGCTTGGCCTGATTCGCTTGGGCATCCGACATCAGCTTCGCTTGGGTGTCGTTCCGCGAAGACTGAGCCTGCATCAACGATACCTGACCGTCCGCATCCGCCTTGCGAGCATCAGCCGACAGCTTGGCAATTTCCGCCTGCTGACGTTGCATGTCCAACTGTTGGGCCATCTGTTGCAACTGTTGTTGCTGAGCATCCGCTTCCGGATCACCTTCCTTTTTCGGAGGAATCAGGAACGGAGTGACATCCATGTTGGTCGCATGACCGGTGGCCGTCAGGAACCCATTCAACGGAGTCGGGTCTCCGCTCTGAGCCATGTGCCCACTCAAAATCGGCAACAGATACTGCTGCATTGTCGCCAGCATCGAAGCGTCGCGTTCGTGATTGGGACGACCAATATCCGACGCCTCGACGTAGCACTCACTGCTGCGCAGGACAGTTTCGGGGTCTTCGTTGACCACCAACTCCTGCCACGCCAAGGCTCCAAATGGCCCGAGCATGTCCGCCACATCCGAAGTGTCCATGTGGCTGTAGACGCCGAACAGTTCCTTGGAGGCCACTTCCGACATCCATTCGCCAACGCACTTGCGCATATACTCCGGGCGGATGTTCACCGTCTGCTGTCGTCCCTGATACTCCGCCGCCGAACGGGAGTTTGTCGATCCACCTTCTCCGTACAGCATCTGCGACATCCCTGTCCGTTGCTCAATCAGCCCAAAAAGGAATTCTATGGTACGAGGTACGTCTCCGTTGATCTCCGGGCGGTTGATGAACTGCATCACGTCCGCGATCGACTTGTGAACTCCAGCGTTCAGCTCGATCACCTGTGGACTGTTGCTGGCATTCAGGACAGACTGCAACTCTTTGCAGGCCCCCTCGAACACGCCAATCAACTGCTGTGAGTTCTCGTAGGCTCCCTGCACGTAGGTGGCGATCAAAATATTGGCCACGGTCATTTCACCGACCGCCGCTGACAACGGAGGCAATGGCCACGCACTGGTGTTGGTCATCTCGTAGAACGACAGCTTACTGACGGGCCAGCGATTGTCTCGCCAGTATTCCGTCGGCCACTGCGTCTTCTCACTTAACCATTGGTCGTCCGCCTCGTTTGACTCCAAGTCAGTAGAATTGATATTGAGCGGCCACGGGCACTTAGGGCAGATGCACAGGTATGCGTAATCTCCAGCCAATTCTTCCAGTTCCGGCTCGATGGCCTGCTTGCCAGCGAACTGATTGCCCAAGCCTCCCTTGGAAAAGATTTCGTACCACTCGATCACGTTCTTGGTGGAGTCCTGCTTTCGCTCCGTGCGCGTGCTAGTACGGGGATCGCGTCCGGACTGTCCATTTGCCGATGTCAGTCCCGTGTACTTACGAAGTGAACCTGGCCTGAGACGGAACATTCGCTCGACAACATCCACTCTCTGCCGATGCCGTATTCCAATCCAGCCAGCGTCCGACCAGAGCGGGCTGCGGCAGTCGGCGTCCACTAGAACGTCGTCGCATGGGACATTGAACGACCCGACCAGCGTCTTCTCTGATCCGGGGAACTGGTATTTTTCCGAAACTAAAAACCCCGCCCCTTTGAGTAGGGCGTCGAACACGCCCCTCCCTGCTTCGGCAATCAACCCGGCGGGCGGCTGAATCTTCGGGAGATGATTGAGCACACGCTCTTGAATCTGAGACCGCAGCTTGTTTCTGGCGTCGGTAGACATCTGCTGGTCGATCAGAGAAGTCAGGAACTGGTCTTTCAGTGGATCGCCGCTCGACAACGCAGAGGGATCGAAGGACAGGGACTGGAATGGACGCACCTTGCGATCCGCCATCCTCCAGAACAACAGCGGACCCATCACCGCCACGTACTCGAACGCCTTATTGAATTCGAGTTGAAACTTTAGTTTGCTGGTCTTGTTGGAACCGCCCATGAACTTGTTCTGGTAGTCGCCGCTCGACATGAAGCCGGGCTTGCCGCTGTAGAACTGCTCGATCTGCGCGCCGCGATCGTCAAACTCACGCTTGGCGTCTTTCGCGCGGCGAATTAGTCCCGCCCACGTCTCTACGATCGGCTTCGTCAGGTAGTCGAATGCGGCGTCCAATTGGCGTCATCCTGAATGGGTGTCGTCTCAGGTCGGGGTCGTCACTAAGGGCTGGGAGATTAACTTCTCCATCACGGTCTGCTTCGCTTTAGGGGGTCGCGTCCATGCAGGTGCTGACTCCGCAGTGGGCGAGATAACCTGTGAAATGGCAGTATCCTCCCGTTGCAGAACGACAGCATCCCGCTCCATCCATACTCCCGTTTGCCTGATCGCATCCGCAGTTATCTTCTCCAATGCGTGGTCTGCGGCGTGCCTGACACACCGGCGAAATGCCACACGCCCCGGCTCGTTCACATGCAGGTCGATGGCCGTGCCTCCACTGAACGCGAATACCGTAGCAGGATAAGGATCGCTATCCGCGCGCTTGGTGCCATACCACCAGACTTGATCGCCAACCATTATCGTGTTTCCGTTGATCTCTGCCGAACTCGCCATGTTTTTGATCCTTGTTTAAGTTGATTCAGGACGGTGCTCGACCCGGCCCACAGAACACTGTCTGCGGCACCTGTTCCGGCTTGATGCCGTATTGCTTCATCATGGACCTGAGAATTGTCACCAGATTCTGTGTTTCCGGGGCCTGTGATCGCGACGGCACGTAGATCATGTCATCCATCGTGGCCGCATATTCCATGCAGTCCACAAGATCGTTCTTCTGGTATTTATAGCGTTCTTCTGTTGGGTTTCCCAGTGGGTCTTTACTGAGTCGGCAACGCGACAACTGCAACACCAGTTGTGGGCAGTTCATGATTCGCAAACGCGGATAGCCCTTCTCCGTACAGTTCATCATGCCGTTCAGCTTGGCTCGTCGAATCAGCACGTTGTCGTCCGAGAATCGGAAGTGCGCCCCGCGACGTTGATTTCGGAAACCGAACTTGGATAAAGACTTCTCGAAGTTGTCCTTGATCGAACCGCTGAAGTTCATGGGCGTGATTCGTCCGGCGTGCCAGTCGATCACGAAGTCTTCAAACACTTCGCCTGCCGAATCCTCCTTGACGATTCGGATTACTTCATCTGCGTCCTTGCGGTGCAGGTAATACTCCCAGTACGGAACCACGAAATTGCCGAGTTTTTGCGGCGGAACCGCCACCTTGATGATACCACAGTTCTCGGTGCCGGGGTCCAAAATCAGGTATCGCGTCCAATCAAGCGGGATGCTGTTCTTCTCGCGAATCGCTTTCGCTAACGGGTCGTCACCAGACGGATCGTCACCCATGACCCGATGAACGTGAGCGGAGAAACGGGGGTATACCATCCAGCGACCGATGTCCACCACGCCATCTCCACGAGCTGCGGCTTCCTCCTCGGTCATTGTAGCCAGAGCCGTGTCGAGTGTTGCATTCTCAGTGTATGGGTTGTCGCCCTTGCGGAAGGCAAACGCGAGCGTGGTCGGTGGTAGTGCGGAATCCCGCTGGTCAGTCGCCCGTTCCAGAATTTGAGAGAACACACCAGACGGACTGAGCGTTGGCCAGCTCGACCACGCAATCCGGCCATCATAGTCCACCAGACGCATCAGCCATTCCGCATAATGCCCATCCGAGTTGATCTTTTCATCCACCCAGATCACATGCACGGGATTACCCGCCGCAACCTCGCCGGTCGAGGCATAGAACACCAACCGAGTGCCGTCCTTCTTGAGTGCCACCGATTGAAGTTGGCGATCCTTCTTGGACTCCCATGACCACGACTCGGGCACCACGGCGGATTCTGGAATCAGCGGCGGGGCGGGCTTGCAATCCGCTTTACGCTCCTTGTCCAGAACTGGGTCGAAAGATCGCCACTGGCCTGCATCTCTTATGATTTTGAACAGACCCGCCCGGAACAGTAATCGGTAGATCGTCTCGCCGTTGTGCTTCCAATCGTAGCCAACCAGCCAGCACAGTAACTCTTGCCCGCGCCATCGCTCGGGTCGCATAAACAGCTTGTCACCGTTCCGCATCGTGACCGGTTCATCCAACACCACAGAGGCAAACCATACGGCCACGGCCACGGACTTTCCGCCTCGGTTCCGTCCTGTGACAGCAATCTCCAGTAACTGATCCGCCGTCATCGCTCGAAAGAACTCGTCCTGCTTGAGAGTCGGGCGAAACATCGCCAATGCACTCACCAAGCGACCCTTGCGCTCCAGTAGTGCCTTGGCGGCGAGTTCAGTGAAGTTCGGTTGTGTGGGCATAATCAATTCCTCAGACTTCAATCAAATCGACCCCGGCATCTTCCAGTAGCACACGACGCACCTCGGGGTCGTTGAGGAGTTCAGTCCTGAAATCGGCATTCTCCAGAAGTAGTTGTCTGGCCGGTTCCAGAAGCAGCATGAACAAGTCGTCATCACTCAAAGAACTCAGGTCCACCGGCGTACCTTGGAGTTTTGCGGTGTTGACCGAGAAGCTCATTACGGCCCGAATAGCCGTTAGTTTGTCTCCAGGCTCTCCGTTCTTCACGATGTCGATCAGGCTTTCCCCGCTGGCGTCCCAGAAGGCATCCTCTCCACCAGCCGCTTTAATGAGACGCCTCATTCCTCCGCCCGGAGTTGGAGCCGCCTCCTCAAGTTGCGTGCGTCGGGTGGCGCTGCTGACCGCCTTCACTAGCTCTCGACAAGCCTGCGCTTTTGCTTGACCCAGTTCCGCTTGCTTGATCTCTTTAGCCATTTTCCATTCCTCACCGCGACACGATTGGCAGAGCCACGTCACACGACCCTCGGGATCACGACGCGGCTTGCACGAATTATCGGCCTTGGGCTGGAAGTTACTCAGGCCCTTAACCGCCTCGCAGCGAGGACATCTCCGAAGCCGTTCATCCACGTACATCTCATCCGACTTCTGGTGCGCAAACAGCGAGTTGTCGAACTGGAGCTTAGTGGATTTGAAGACCTTTCCAGAGGTCACGACTTCGTCTCCGTAAAGAAAAAAGCCGCGTAGGACTGTCGTCTTACGCGGCGAACTTCCGTCCAACCTATTACGTCAGGTGTGCCGCGATTGTCGTCAGGTCAGGATACTCGCATACAATCCAGCCGAAGCGGCAACAGCCGCCGTAGCCCGACCGGCACGATAGTCCTTGTTCGCGGCTGGGGCGGTGGCGTCCGTCTTGACTTTTCCACTCGCGGCACCCACCTCAACCAGATCGCCAGCAGCAATGGCCGTTCCATCCGTCTTGACGGATGTCGGGCTGTTGCTCTTGTTGTCCACCATCAGGAAATACGCCCCGTCAGGGATCGTCGCCGTCAGGCTTCCATCAATCGTATATGGCGTGAAACCGCAAACCATGCCAGCCGTGGTGGCGATTTGCACCTTCGTGCCGTAATAGCCTGCCACCCACTTGAGAGCCACTGCGTTTGCCAGTGTCGTTCCGGACCCGTTTTGAACCAGCGTACACCTACGTGTCATCTTCGAGTTGAGGACCGTCTGCGCCCCCACTAAATCCTGATCGGGAACTTCAATCCCTCCCTGGCCAAGTACATCCGCTTGACCGTTGGTGGTGCTGTCGTAAGTGCCGTACTTCAGTGAACTAATCGGCTGCGTCATTTCTAAAACTCCTATTGGTTTTACACATTGTTTGTAGTCGGGTTGCGATTCAGATCAACGATCAGCCGTTGTTGACGAAGTCACCGTGAACGACGATGTACTTGGGCGTCCAGCGAATCTGGCCACCGGCGAACATCGTCCACAGGAAGCTCAGGCCGCGTGGATCACGGACTGGCCCGAACGCTACATAGATATTCCCAGTCACGACCGAATCACTACCAATCGACTGGGCTTGGACCATCGTGGCCTCTTTCACCTGATCGGCCGAGTAGAAGTTCATGTCGAACGACGCAGCACACAGACTGAAGGTGTACTCGGCAGGACACTCGTGATCGACCGTCAATACGGCCCCCTCGAAGTCCAGGGCATCCGTGTAACCCAAGTTCTGAGACTCGCCGTGTGGCGACATGATCATGCGGTATGACTCACGCAGCTTATCCTTGACAGCTTGGTAGCGATCCGAACCGCTCTGATGCACGTTGGGCATCATACTGTCTACGGTATTCTTCTTCAGGTCGGTGTCGGCCCGAGAGAGCATCATGATACAGTTCGTTTTCCATGTGCTCGCCGCAGCCGCAGCACTGGTATCCGCCCACCGCGACGTGTTCTGGTTGTACAGAACAGGCGAGTTAGCATCGTAACGCTGCGATGGATCGCACTGACCGTCTGGGTAGTTGGTGGTCAACGCTGCGTTCATCGGCACTTCACCAGACGCTGGAACGGACCACGAGCCACCGTGTGACCCGAGTCCGATCGACTGACCGGCATAGGTCACGAGTTCATCAGGCGGAGCCAAGCGATCACCGGTGGTGGTCGCCACCGTACCGCTCTTCTGAGCGAACGTCCTGAGACCCGTCATGCGTTGCGATCCACCTGACGCATTCACGTCGCTATAGAGCGACTTGGCGTTGTAGACTTCCATCGCGATCGCCAGCTTTTCGGATCGCGTGTTGTACATATCCACGATCTGCGAAGGGCCGGAGTTCATCATCAACTCGGTCGCATCCAAAGCGCTGTTGACGCTCCAGAACACCGGGTTCACCACCATCGGCAAGTAGAAGTTGTCGTCACTGAAGTTCCCTTGCGAGAACGGCGTGTAGGGCGTCGCCTCCAACTGCTTGTAATCGAGCAGCCAGTTCCAATCTTTTCCATTGGCGTTGCGATTGACGCGACCACTGTAATCGGCCCAGCCGAGCAGCGGACGGCGACGGACGGTGACATCCTCGCAACCCTTGAGGTAGTTGGATGCTTGAGCGACTTGGACTGGGGTCAATGCCATCGTGAGATTCCTTCTTTGTTACAGCCTCTTTGACACTTCAATTCATCATTTCAATTGTCTTCGTCGGCGTGTGCTGCTCGCAAATCCGCAAACGATTGTCGCCACACACGCTTACCACTGAGTGGTCCGTGTGCGTTGAGTTCCGGTGCTCGTACAGCACCCCCATTCATGCGGGCGGAGATACGGTCGATCACCCGCGTCGGCTTCTTAACGGGCTTGGCCTTGGCGGCTGGTGCCGACAATTCAGCCATAGGCATGACCATTTCCAGTGCCTGTTCCGGAGCCACACCCTGCTCGTAAACCAATCGGTTGAAAAGGTTTCCGGCTGGAGACCATTTGGACCTATCGGTAGAATCCGCCAAGACAGACAGGTTCTGCGTGACGAACGAGACCATCGCGCTCTCTTGTGTCTGCTGCTGGATCGGTGCAATCCGCTCGTTCATCGACTGCTGGAAATCAGCCAACTGCTGTTTCAGCGCACGCAAGGTCGGGGAATGCTGAGCACCTTCCTCGAAGAAATCGTAAGGGTCCGCAACGAGGTCGTTGACTACCCGTGACTGATTCTGAAGTTGATTGTTCTTTGCCTGGCAGGCTTGAATCACCTGCGGATTCATGCGGTACTCGGACTTGGGCTGGAAGTACCCTGATGTATCCGTCTCCACGAGATTGGCTTGCAGGAATGGCGTCAGATGAGCGTCCACCTGGGCGGCTTCGTAGCGACGCTTTGCCTCTTCCTTGGCCTCAGCTTTCGTGGTTGGCTGTTGTGGTTCCTGTCGCTGCGAGGCGAGAACCTGCATCTGCTGTTCATACTGCTCAACTCGCTGGCGTAGAGTCGTGGCCTCTGACGCATCCCTGTTCATTCGCTCGATGTAATCGGCAATGGAATCACGGGTGACAGGGCCTTCCGACTGAATGTCGAACATCGACTGAAAGTCGTTGACAAACTGATCCGATTGCGACCCAAAGTCGGCCACATTGGATTCAGGAAGGTTAGTGTCGATTCCAGCACCGAAGTCGTCGTCGGACATTTACATGTTCCCTTGGGTCGAGTTAGATAAGTTTCCATGAATCGCAGGCGACGCTCGCCGTATTAATAGCCTTTTTTTCCGCCCTTGCCGCCCTTGCCGCCCTTGCCGCCCTTGCAGCACGGCCCAATAGTCGTCTTTGGCGTCTGGACAACCTGAACTGGGGTGCTTGGGAGAGTGTGTCCTTTGGTTGCTTTTGCAGGCTTCATACATAGACCCTAAAGGGAGTTAAGAGAAAAACATTTCGCGTACTCGATTACGCTAGCCGCATCTCCGTTTCCTGTATATGCTTTCAAAAGCGTATGTCGCGATTCTCACGGAAACCGCGTTTTCAGCCTCCGGCACGAAGCACGCAGATCACGGAAGCGAGCACATGGATAAACAGACGGAACCAGTTTTGTACCTGAGTCCTAAAGAGGTCTCGGCTATTATTCCAGGGAACCCTACGGACGACTCCATTCGTAATTGGATGCGTGAAGGGGTTCGGGTTAAGGTCGATGGACAGACCACTCGCTTGCGGATGAAGCACCTGCCCATAGGCGGGCGGATTGTGACAACGATTGAATGGGTCAATGAATTTCTGGCGACGCAGCGTGCGTTTCGAGATCAGGCCAATGGGTTTGGGTCGCAGGAGACGAGATGATGAGCCAGTTCAACGAGCCGTGGCGACTGACATGGAGCCGATCATCGCCCTGCAACACTGACGACCTATCTGTGGTTGCTATCCCAGTCGAAGGAAACGACTTCACTCATCACGTCCAATTTCCGGACGCTGCACTGGCTAAGCGTGCAATGATGTGCGTGAACGCCTGCGCTGAACTGACTGACGATGAACTTGGCAATGGGTTGATTCAGTCGCCGCTCGATCTCAGTGAGCTTTCAGATGAAGACCTGCGGGAGATATTGCTGGAACCGGCTCGCAGATTACTTGAGCAGGACGAAGCATTCCGACTGCAACTACTCGCACTGCTAGAAAAACACATTCAGGTTGAGGAAACCACATGCCAGACCTTGCCGCCGACTCCGTAAGCCAAGCCGTCGTGGGCTACGCCGACGTTGCCGATCTCTACGAACTCTGTGCCTGCCGGAAAGAACAGACGATGCGAGTCTGCCGGTCACACGAGGCACTAAGGCTGCATAGAGACTCATGGATGGACATCGCCAGCCAGCACTGCCTCAACGAGCAGTTCTACCGTGGGCTGCTTGAGCAGGTAGCGTCACATCTCGGCCCAGAGGTGTTTGTCAGTGACGACGGTTCCGTTCAGGACTCGCCACTGATGCTGAAGATACCAGAGATGGTGGCCGCGTTACTGGCCGAGCGAGAGTCTCTCAGAAAAGACCGCGACGATTACGCGGGAATGTGCAACGCAATTCGTCTAGGGGACTCTTCCGCAACAGGAGAGCAATCCACACTCGGCGGATTGAAGTACAGTGCGTTCGACTTTAGGATCACTGACGAATCATCGCCTACTACGTGACTTCGTTAGCCCTAGCCCACTGATGCCGCCTCTGGTGACTCACTGAGGCACACCAATCCAACGCCTGCTCCAGAGACTCACCACGCACCTCGGACCTGCGTTGCGAGAGCCTCTGAATGAACTCCCAGCCTTCCTGTGTGTGCTCAGACCACACGCAGTTCTCTGGAGAGTACGACAGAGATGTGTCTCTACGGACCAGAAACCTGGCCGTGCGTGCCTCGTAGAACTTCCCGAACTCACGAGAGTCTTGCCACTCAGGACACATCTCGCTTCGCTTGATGAGCCACATGTTCAAGTACGGACGCTTTGGAATCCGTCTGTGATCGACAGCACACGCGCGACATTGTGTCGTACGCTTGCCGACGAGGTTGCCCTTCGAGATCACCATCGACGTGCGGTGGCTACACTGACACTCACAGTTCCACATGTCCGTTGTCGTGCGTGAGCCAGAGGACCACGTTGCCCTTTGCTTGCCAGCGAAAGACACAACCGCCCATTTCCCAAACGTGCCCAGCGGAAGTAGCGTCAGGTCTTCTGTTGGCGTGTCTGTTTTATCTTCCATATTCATTGGCCCCTAAACGATAGACGCAACACACTTACCTGTACCGCCACACTTACCACACGGCCTATATGTCGTCGTCTGCGTGACGAAGTTTATATTCGCCACTTCATTCGCCTCACCACAGCAGTGTCGGCAGTTTCCTGTCTCGGCTTCATACTCGGACTCTATACGCTCCGCGTCTGTCTCTGAAACATAGAACACTCGCGTCTCAGTACGCTTATTCCAATTAGGCTTTCCCTTCCGCTTACCTGTCAGGCATAGCGGACATCGCGAACCTTCAATCTCCGTATAGATCGTCGGTTCTCCATGCGGGAAACATTCATAACGATTGAAGTGGAAATCTTCGGCCAAGAAGTTCTCGCGTTTCAGCCAGGCTTCTATAATTCTCAGGTTCAATATCTAACCCCCGGATATAGTAGCATCGCCAGATCGTGCCGCGCGAGAATCTCCGCGTCGGTGCGATATGTGTTGGCGTCAAACTCGCGAATCGCAGCGCGCTCTTGAAAGAGTTCATCATCGACAATACGCGAATTGCCGGTCACGAAGTAATTCTCCAGTCGCTCATCACCAACAAGCATCCCCAAGGCGTCGGCAATCTGCTGGTTCGTCGATCCACCTAACGCCTGTCGTATCTCTGCGATTGCATCATCGCGTTTAATGTCCACAGTGCTCTTCGCTCCCATCGTCAGTTCCTTCCAATTGCGGCTTGCTTCAACAACCAATCTTCCGCCTTCAGTTTCGAGAATGGGTCTTGCGTACACGATTCGCAAATCGGGTACACGATGACACGGGTCTTCCCCTTCGGTGCCCCCAGCTTTTCCGAGAACCCTTGAGACGACGGGATGAACACGCTACGCATGTCAGCATGTTTCCGACATAAGCAGCAGTCCATTTCCTGCTTCATCGACTCTTGAAGCATTTCTTCGATTTGCTCACCGGCATTACCGTGCGTCGATCCCATCATGCACCTCCCGCTTAATGAAGTCAGCCACTTTCAACACAATCCCACGGCAGAACTCCTCTCCGTCCTCCATGATGACGAACGGCTCACGCGGGATGTCGGCTGAGATGACCCACGAGTATCCGCCTTCGCTCCACATGGCGTATATCAACACACACGGCAACCTACTTCTGCGGAACCATTCCAGTGCGTCCAGTTTCGACTTCTCTTCGTCAGCACCCCACTCCTCCAGCGGTCCCTCAGCCGTCAGCCGGAACGCACCTCCGTTGTACATGCCGATCTCGTCATTGACGACGCCGTACATCAAAATCAGATCATCTGACGCACCACACAAAACAATCAGCCCCGCCTGCTTGGCCAAGTCGCACTCGGCGCGGCTGATCTCGCTACCGTACTCGCGACCATTCAATGTTTCCGCAAGCGACTTCGCTGTCATCTTTCCCATCTGAGTTCCCCCTAAGATACTGACCGGTCCAGATTGGCTCCGTTTGGAAGTCCGTTTCTGTAACTGGTATTCTGTAACACGTTAAGGTTGTCGGAACTCCGACAACCTCCGTTTTCGACACCTTTCGTGGACAATGAATTGGTGACACGGACACACCACTGAACGGTCGGAAGTCACTTCGGATCACGCCCGCTTCAAGGTTTCCACAGGACGAGGACAATCCGAGTCGGACATCCCGTGCTTCGTCGCCAACCAAGCTGCCCTGAGTTCGGAAGAACACTTGGACAGAGCGGACGCCTGAACGTCCAAGCCGTCCAGATGATTCTTCCGATAGCCAGCAATCCTATTCTCGAACCCGTCTCGCAACTTGGCCAGGTTCTCCATCGCTTCACGGACGGCACTCGCGCTCTCGACTACCGCTGAGGAAAAATTCATCAAACGGTTCATCGCATCGTCAATCGACTGATGATTAGCGGCATGTGAAGTAGCGGGTCGGAAGTCCGATAAGATCGTTGACGACTCGACCGGGTCCACTTTAGGAGCGGCGGACTTCCCCTTGGTCTGAGTGGCCACACGCTTGATTATCGAAGCAGACACTTGAGGAGTCCCGTCCTCTAGTTTAGGTGACGCTTTCACAGCCTCTTTCCAGACCTTCGCCTGCTCCTTTGGCGTCTTGGCCACAGAACCCAAAGCCCTAACCTGCCTCTCACAAACAGGTAACGAAATCTCGGGAACCGTGGTTCCCAAATTTTCAACTACTTGAGAAGCAGAAATCAGTTGGTTCGCGCGCCTCTTCGTGAAGCCAAATCGGGACTCCACATAGGCGTCGAAGCTGTCGTGACCATCCCCATACAGCTTCCCGTCTCTGATCGCCAGCAAAGCCTGACCGGCCTCAATGAACGATCGCATCCCTCGCTCAACAACCTGCTCGTAGTGATCCAAATCCTTCGACAGTTCTGTGGACATGAAAAAAGCCCCTTGCACTAGCCGCTCGGTTGAGTTCCGAGCAAGTGACCAAACGCCCGGAAACGTCATGTCACTCTGCCAATGCAAAGGGCTTCGATTCCGGGGATCGTCGATTCTCAGGCCGACGCACGCATCTTATCACACCAACAAACCTAAAGTGGACATCTTTATCCACTTTCACTCACCACCAGCACGCCTACTCGATCGCTTACGACAACGGTCGCCACAGAACAAACGCGGCCTGCCTAACTCATGACGAATGAACACCTCTCCGCACTCATCACAGAAACTCAACTGACACTCATCAACAGCACGGTTGACTGGATAGCCAATCGCGTTGATCGCCCCACAAGGATGTCGAAGTAACGGCTGGGCAACTCGTGGCACTGTAGTAGACCGCAAAATGAAAACAAACAGACTCGACAACAGGCTGAACAACGCTCGATATACACTTTGGATCACAACACAAATGGTCATAACTAGCCACATCAGGCGATGTTGATGGGTGTCTGGCGAAAGTGGAAATGATCCAGAGAGGGTATCTAAACATAGAGGGGGAGGTAGCTGGGGAGCCGCCCGGTGGCATCGGAGAACTCAAGTGGATGGTTTTGTCCACTTTCATGGGCGTTCCACAACCTCTTACGGTCAAACGCTTTGCGAGTTGCCTGCGCGGTGTCCGTAAACTATCGGCGGCGGCGGCGGCGGAACTGGCGTCGGTAAACATGGCCGCGACACTGGCCGGACGATCCGATAACTCACCTCTCACCTCTTCCCTCTTGCGTTCCGTTCACTTGGTCGATACCTTACC
>Ga0209553_1000633_pt1 | contig 18186 bp, 17 predicted proteins | sample LauGreFBDMM110DN_2_FD_188217 | JGI IMG/M metagenome (GOLD analysis project Ga0209553, IMG submission 188217) | Freshwater lake microbial communities from Lake Michigan, USA - Fa13.BD.MM110.DN (SPAdes) (version 2) | ecosystem: Environmental > Aquatic > Freshwater > Lake | place: Lake Michigan...
GTTGGGGTTGAATTGGATTTGTACGACGGACTTCCAGTCCGTCGGCGGTAACCTTTGTCGACGGACTGGAAGTCCGTCGTACCCGAAAATTGAGCCTTGACAGAGCAGTAGGTCCTTATTTCAAAAAAATCGCACCCCCAGCGAACTCTTGCCGCTTTCGTGTCTTGACCAAGAGATATTTTGTGGTTGCCGGATTCTGCAGAATTCGCCCATGAATCAGGATTCCCTAGGCGTGCGCCTCATGCCACTCGATTTGAACGCAACTCGTGTCAGCCGCAGTGCGCTCGCACCCGGTTTTCCACGGCATTCTGAATGAACCGGCCGCTAGCCCGTGCCGGCTGTTAGAAGGAAGCGCGTGCCATTGCCCGTGCGCCCGTGGTAGGCGGGCTTACTCAACAGTTGTTTGTGCTGCTCATCGAGACCTTTGGAGCGTCGCCCCGCTCGCATCTCGAGCGAGAATCTTCATCAACCCCCTAACGCTGACGGCAAAAAAACATTCGCAAGTTCTTCGCGTGGCCAAGACAACGGCCGTTCAATTCCCCTCATCAGACACACGAATTAATTGCTGCTCCGCCAGCCATTTGAGCGACTGCTTTTGCCATGCATCCCACATTGGTCCTTGATAACCGTTCAGACCGTGGCCGCCGGAAGGAAGTTCGAGGTACTTTGACGAAATCATGGCTGCCTGCAGAGCATCAAACAGAGCTTTGCTGTTGGTGCTCGGCACGGGCCCGTCGTCAACGGCATGCGTCAGAAACATGGGAGGCGATTTGTCAGTGACCTGCTTCTCGCCGGAGAATAAGTCGAGCAGTGCCTGCGACGGCATGGCACCCAGCAGATTAGTCCGCGAACCTCCATGCGTCTTCTCACCCATCGTCACCACGGGATATACAAGCACGGCAAAGTCCGGGCGACTGCTCGGGCGGTCTAACGGATCAACAGCGTCAAAATTGCCGGCGTCAAAATGAGTCGCCGCTGTGGATGCCAGATGGCCTCCAGCCGAAAAACCCATGATGCCGACCTGCGCAGGGTTGATCTGCCATTCGGCCGCGCGGGCACGCACAGTTCTAATTGCCCGCTGTGCGTCAAGCAACGGGACGAAGGCCCGACCAGCAGGCAGTCGATACTCTAGCACAATCCCGGCAATGCCATGCGTGTTCAACCATTCCGCGATCCCATGCCCTTCCGGGCCAGTGACGAGTCCACCGTATCCTCCACCAGGGCAGATTACAATCGCCGAGCCACTGGGGTGTTTCGGCAAATGCACGGTGATCTGTGCTTCCGACATTTCGAAAGTCTTGTCGCCGTTGGGAGCATTCTCAGGCCACAAACGCACGGCAAATGGTGCTTCAGGAAGTGGAACTGACGCTCCAGCATCTTTTGATGGAACCAGTAACGCAGTCAACACTTGCGCGTAAACTCGATGGCCAAAATCGTTCGGATGATTGACACCATTACCGGTCAGATCCCAATCCAGTTTGCGGTTCAGCATTTCGGTCCACATGGCGGTCATGTCGGCCAATGCAATGCCGGGTTCAGTGAGTTCCTGCAGGGCGGCTTGGTACTGGGGAAACAGTTCGTGCTTCAGCGTGACCCAGTCGCGATTACCAAGCATCGTGGCAACCAGAATGAACTCGGCCTGTGGTTGAGCTGCACGGACAGCTTTGATCATTGCTAGCGTCGTAGATTTGTATTCTTCGGCACTCCGACCTGCCGAATCATTCATGCCAAATGCCAAGACAACAAGGTCCGGCTTGGCGGCAACAACGTCGGGAATCTGTGTCAATCCCCATGGGGTTGCCGTGCCGCCCACAGCTAGGTTGGTGAGTGTGATGTGGGGCGAATATGTCTGCTTCAAGTGCTCTAGTAGCAAGTCTTGGAAAGGTGGCTGATGAGGGCTGCTGTTGGCCCAGCCAGATGCGTTGCAACCCGTGGAGATGCTGTCACCGAGCAGTACGATGGAAACAGCCTCTTTGTTTTGCAGCTTCTGAATCGTCTTCGACAAGGCCTTCTCATCAAACATGGGTGCGGATGGCCATTGCTCGCTGGCATGCCGATAGCTGATGCAGACCTGCATTTCATGGTACTCAGCCCCTCCTGCAAAAAAAATCTCGCCGTTCCCGTCGCGATGCGTCAGTCTATGCTTCTGAGAACCTGCCGGACGCCGTAATTGATCGCGCGTGAACGCCGGAATTCGCGAGTCCCTCGGAAGCGTGATCTCACGCGACCCCGCCGTCACCACGTAATCCCGCCCTGCCTCATATTTTATGCCACTCGGCATGCGCCAATCCACGGCGCGAGTCACGCTCTGCACATCCAGAACGGGAAACAGCAGTTGGGCTTTTGCTTCGCCCGTTGCGGGGTCTTTAATGAACAGCACGGATTCACCATCCACGGTGTCGCCCAGCCAAAACGGCCGCATCAACTCGCCATCATACGCCCACACAACTGCCGCGACATTTTCATCTGCGAGCAGTCTCGGATTCAGCAGCGACGTGATGTTGAGGATCGTCATCCAAATAGCAAACGCAGTGCAGCTCTTCATCAGAACTCTTTCAAGATTGGATGACACGAAGTCGCCGTCACTCTCCGCGTGACGCAGTTCCTGTTGCTGCGTGAATCCGATGATTTCAGCACAGGCACGGGTGACGCCACATAATGACAAACTTTCATGGGGATGAAAGCCAACACCCGTCCCGCCGTCGCAAAAAACTGCAGCCTGAAAAGAGTCACATTGAAGTCGCGGCTAAACCATGCCATGTATGGTAAACAGCAACAGCATGCGTTCCGAAGCTCCGCGAGAAGCCACGATGACCCCTGCCAAAAACACAGAAAAACCAAGCGGAGAGGGAGGGATTTGAACCCTCGGAACCCTTGCGGGTTCACCGGTTTTCGAGACCGGCACGATCGGCCACTCTGTCACCTCTCCGGGTTTGCCAGCTGCCTCTGGAGAGACAACTGCGCTCCGCGTTAATTTCGCACGAAGTATGATAAACTCGAAGATCACTCTGCGATAGTGTCCCGACATGTTCCCCCAATTCGAAAAACGGGTTAGCCATGGAGCCGAAATTGAGTCGCCATCAAAAACATCAGAAGTTAACGTTGACAGTAAGTGGCAACTTAACTATCTTCCGCGGCGTGACAGTCCTCAAAAAATTCGGTCTGGAAGAGGCCGAAGTTTGACAGCATTCGAGGGAGCGATTGGATGGACACCATTGGACAGCGGATCAGAGAAATCCGCAAAAGCCGCAATCTGACGCAGCGTGAACTTGCCGATCGCGTCGGCATTAATTTCACCTATTTAAGCCGTGTTGAGAACGACCGCTTGGATGACGAGCAGACTCCGCGAGAAGAGACAATCCAGAGAATTGCCAAAGCGTTGCATACTGACCCTGATGAACTCCTGTTGCTGGCTAGGAGAATTCCAGACGCTTACCGCGACCGCATTTTGGCACGTCCGGGAGTGTTTCGGAAACTCCTGAATTTGTCCGACACAGCGTTGGAAGAAATGTTGCGGCAGATTGAACAGCAATCGGGCCGTTCGCCTTCGTCCCGCTGAAGTCTTTGATGTTTTGCAGATGTCTTTCGTCGCAGGATTCGAGTCCGAATTGTGCGGCAGCGTTCGAAGATGAACGCTTCTAATCGCAGGGAGTACTCCTCGTGAGACGCCATGACCTGACCAACATGAGAACGCGCACCATCGATGGAATTACCGGCATGCGCATTCGTCAGTATGAACAGCTGACGGGTGCGCCGGTGATGTTCCCAGTCCCAATTGAGAAAATTGTCGAGCGAATTCTGGGCCTAGATTTTGACTGGATTGAAATCGAAGAGCAGACAGGCGAGCAGATCTTGGGAGGACTAATCCCGGAAGAACGACGAATTGTGCTCAACAGCCGACATCTAGCACTGTTTCAGTCAAAGCCGGGGCTAGAACGCAGTACGGTCGGCCATGAAGCTGGACATTGGGATATTGATATTGATCGGACGAGTCTGCATCATCCGCGACTTCCTGGCTTTGACCTTCAACCCTCTGTTGTGCGAAGACATGCGATGGATCGGCATGTGCTTGTTGAAGTCCTGAACCGTGCCGCCTACGACGATCGATATTTCGAATTGTATCGGGAACTGACCGCTGGTCAGGATTCTCCGGAAGTAAGGAGCGCGGTCGATCGATATCAGTCTTCGCTGCTCATGCCGGAATGGCTGATCAAAGCGGCGGTGAAAAGCATGGACGTAAAATCGTGGCCCGCACTCTATGAACTCGCCACACTCGCCCAAGTCACTATTTCTAATCTCATCGTGCGACTGCATCGCCTAGATATCATCTACATCCCGGAAGGGACGCGCGATGTGTACGCAGGTCGCGATGACTTCACCGGCCAGAAACACCTCTTTTAGTTTTCAGTTGGGTAGCGAAGAGAGCGTCTCTTCGTTTTTTTGGAATGTAAGTTGACAGTTTCTGTCAACAAGCAGCTTTCAGACGGAGTTGAACCATGCTTGTCTTGTCGCGCAAAATTCAGGAACAGATTTTAATCCCGGAGTTCAATATCCGCCTCACGATTCTGAGCGTCGGAAAGAACCGCGTCCAGTTGGGGATTGAGGCCCCCAAAGGAATTCAGATTACGAGACCCGAAACAACAAGGCGATCTGTGGAAGGAGCCGAGCAGCAGGTTTTTGAAGTCCAATGCGTTGAAATGGCAGCATTTTAAGGCATTTGACGAATCTTCGAGAGGATGCATTCATTCAAATCCCGCCTATGATAAGTCTTCCCTATCTTTGCAATCCGCGCAGGTTGTAACGACTGTATCGATTGAGCCCATTGGATTTGCATGGTATTTTCGGTGATTCGCAGAGCATCTGGCAACTATGTTGACTTTTCGGAAACGATCAGTTGTGTGTGTTGCTTGGCAAATCGGCGATCTGCCGGTCGTGCACGACGATAAGAGATTTAGCAAATTGCTGCAATTGCCTTTGGTAGCGAAGGCATAACTTAGGGAGAACACATGCGAGTCATTACTGTCTTGCGCCAACGCCGAGTCGGACGGGCTGTCGGTGCATTATTTATTACGGCATCCTTGTTGGCCGGCTCCGCCGTCTTTCCAACGACTCTGGAGGCCACTTCGGAAGCACCATTCGCCCAAGTTTTCGAGCTAAAAGTACCGGCCGATATTACTGAAGAATCGATTGAAGCCATCGACGCTGAGCTCGCAAAAGTTGCTGGGCCGCTTCTCCGCACGCTCTTTGACGTAAAACAATCAGCTGCTGAACGCCAACAAGCGGCGACTGAACTTCGCGCGCTGGCAAATACTATTTCCGCGGAGACGCCCGAGAAAGATTCGCTGAAACGTCGATTACAGCGGCGCGTAGAGTTAGTATCTGCGGCGATTGCGGCTGCGGGAACGAGTAGCGATTCAGCTGCCCCAAATCTGACGACTGCCGCTGCAACAACAGTGCAATGGTTGAATCTGATTGGAAATGGTGCCACGTGGATTGCATATCTGCATCTTGATGATCTGCAGAAGCCCGACGTCAGCGGCGATGTGCTCGGCCAAGTCTCAAGAAATTTGACACTGTCGGATGCCATGGATGCGGGTCAGAAAGCTTTTGCTTCAAAGCCGCAGTTGCAGCAACTCAAGATGGCAGTTGACAAAGCTATCCGCCGAATCGCTTACGCCAACGACGCCGAAGCAGGTCAGGGCGAACTGCAATATCAGATGGATCTGCTGATTCAATCCCTTTTGGACTACGAGCATGATCAACTGGGATCGCATGCGGCAAATGCGCGGTTGGCATGGCGGGCGTTGCGCAGTGATTTCCCGGCTGCGGCCGAGTTACTGCGGACAGTCGTGAACGATAATTACTTCAATCACAACCTCCATTTTGTTGTATCGGAAGATCTGCTGTCGCGATTGATTTCTGATTATCGCACGGAATCTGGCAACATTGCCGAATGCATTTTGGGAGCGTGGGTGACGGGATCGCAGGATACGACCATCAATTTGAAGGCCGACATTAAGCCCTCCAGTGATCGAGCGATGTTCGATCTGAGTGTCGCGGGTAACGTGCAATCCAGCACAGTGGCCCAGAAGAGTCCGGCGACCGTCTGGTCACAAGGCAACAATAATTTTTGGATGACTAAATCTGTGCAGTTCGATGGTCATCACATCAAGAGCTCGGCGGCGAATTTCAGTGTGGATACCAACAGTCGAGTCACGGGACTTGCCACGAAGTACGATGGTATTCCGATCATTCGTGGCATTGTACGAGGTATTGCCTCACAGCAAATCGCTGCAAGCAAGCCGCAATCAGAAGCTCTAACGGCGGAGAAAATTCGCGAAACCGCGTTGCCAAAGTTTGAAAGCGAAACAAATACACAGTTTTCGACCGGCAATGACACGTTAGACAAAATGTTTGCCTCACTGGCACGCAAGGATGTGTCTCCGGACAGTATCAGTGCTCGTTCCAGCAACACGCACATGGCACTCAGTTCACGCACGATTGGTAGTTCGCGTCTGGGTGGTTCGATGCAGCCACCGTCTGCCTTGATGGCAACGGGTGCCGCTGTGCAGTTGCATGAAAGTGCTTTAAACAACGCCATCGACGCGCTCGGCCTGCAGGGCCGCACAATCCTTGAAAAAGATTTGGCCAAGGAACTGGAAGTGGCTCTGACCGATCTATTTCAACGCGAAATCAGCTTAACTAAGAAGGACGACCCTCAGCCTGCAGTCGCAGAGGGTGAACCTGAACCTCCGACGTCGTTTGTGTTCAGTTCTTCTGATCCGGTCCGCGTCCACTTCAATCACAATCAGATCACGCTTGTCTTGCGAGCTGGTGTAATCCAAGAAGGCAAAGATGCAATTCCTGAGCAGATCATCAGCATCCCAATCGCCATGTCGTTGCAGGGTGGAAAAGTCGTGCTCGAGCCAGGCACAATTGGCGTGGCTAGCAAGGAAGAAGCAGACCGCTTGAAGCAGATCACCCGCGCGAATCAAATCCGTCGCATCTTGGGACGCCGCATGATTCGCCGTGAACTGAGTGCAACGATTGATCTTCAGGCCGCTGGCGACAAGACGCTACCTCTGACAGTGTCCATGATTCAGCTGATCGATGGGTGGTTATCAGCAGAAATGATGTAGCTCTTCCAAATCCCGGTACCCAGAAAAACAACAACCTCGGGGACATATCCCCGGGGTTGTGTTTTTGTTGATCAATGCACATTCGGCTGGCTCATCACCGGTCCCAAAGATCACGATGTTCGGTCGGTGCATTGGAACGTAGGGGCGGAGCCAACTTAGGTCTTGCGACGATGCTTCGTGCCGTCAAACGTTTCATGTCGGCGGCGTTGGCGGGACCGCAGTTCTTCGTTTGTCCCTGCGCACACCACTTCATACAGCACAGCGCGGGCATTGCCACTGCGGCGAAGGATGCGGCCTAGTCGCTGGCGAGCCTGGCGGGATGATGCCATGCCGCCGATCACGATCGCCACCTTCGCCGCCGGAACATCGACGCCTTCGTCCAGGACCTGATTGGCCACAATCGCGGGATAATCGCCCGCAGCAAAACCTTCCAGGATTTCCAGCCGTTCTTTCTTGCCACAGTGATTCAGCAGACATGGAATCAGGAACCGCAATGACACATCCCGCGCCATCGCGTTTGACCCGGCAAACACAATGCAGCGATCTCCCGCGTGCAGGCGAAACAGATCTTCCAGTGTTTTGAGCTTCTCTTCCGCACGATCTTCAATCGCGCGCTTGGCGTGATAAGACTTGAGCGCGCGCCGCGAATCATGAGAGACCGCACTTTCGGCACAGACGTCTTCCCAGGAGAACATCGGATTCTCCTTCCTCTGTTCGGACATGTAGCTGCGGACCTCTTCGGAAAGCAGATCGTAGCGTTTTTGTTCGCCATCGTTCAGATGCACGGGGATGCGGACGATATCGTAGTCCGCCAGTGATTTGCCTTTTACCTCGCCGATGGGCAGTTCATAGACGATAGGCCCGATGAGTTCGTTAAGGTCCGCATGACGACCGTCCGCGCGTTCGGGCGTCGCGGTCAGCCCAAGTCGGGCAGGAGCGACACACATCCGCGCAGCATCACGGCGGATTTGACCTGGCAGATGATGACACTCGTCGAAAATAATCAAGCCGAACCGATTGCCCAGCGATTGCATGTGAATGCACGCACTGTCGTACGTAGTGACAGAAACTGGCTGCACGCGGAACACATTGTCGCCGATGATTCCCGCGTCATAACTCAGGCAACGCAAAATCCGGCGATGCCATTGATACATTAGGTCGCGTACGGGAGAAACAATCAAGGTGGCGACTTTCGTGCGTTGCATAATCGACAGCGCAACCTCAGTCTTCCCCGTGCCGGTTGGCATGACAACGCAACCAGCCTGACCGGCCTCCATCCAAGCGTCAACCGCCTGCAATTGCTCGGGACGCAGTTCGTGCAATTCTTCGGCTTTCCACCGCACTTCTTGCCAATCAGCAACATCATCTGCAAACTGAATTCGCCGTCGCTGCAGCTCAGCAATCACCTGTGAGTATCGAATGGCATCGCAACGCGCCGCCCCGATGCGCGGATCGGCAACCCAGAACAATTTTCCGAACCAAGCGTCCAGTTTCACAAGGGGAATCCCGGTCAGAACCAAGGTTCCTGCGGCAAATACCAAGCGTGCAATCCCGCTGAAGGCAGAATGATCGGGCATCGCAACTCCCTCAAATTCGAAGTGTCCAAAACGTTGGTGGAAAGACGCAAAAAACGGACACCAGCAGCGGGACATAACTCCTGATGTGTTTTCATGGAAATGAACATTCAGCAGCAGCGTCAATCATCCGCGGCATCCCCATCTTTAATCACAAATCGCGCTTGCAGCCTAGCAACTTCCGTCGCAAGCCCAGCAGTCTTGACGGATCGCAGCACTTCTTCAAAGTCTTTGTAGGCGGCGGGAGCTTCATCTTTAGGGTATCGACGGCAGTTGCTGAGGATGTCATGGTCTTCGAACGACTGGTCGATGGACTTCTGATCCAGTTCTCGGATGGCCCGCCTGCGACTGAGAGCTCTTCCGGCACCGTGGTTGACACTGTAGCAACTGAGGGAGGCACCTTCGTCAGCCACCATGATGCAGGAACCTGCCTGAGGATTTCCGGGCAGCAGAATCGGATGCCCCGTACTTTCGTAGATGGTATCTTTAAGAGCATGATGCCCCGCCGGAAATGCACGCGTCGCGCCTTTGCGATGAACCCATGCGAGATTGTTGCGGACGACTTCCCTGCGTGCGATATTATGGCTGATAAAATAGACCAACTGACCAGTCGTGCCGGGCATAATTTCCTGAAATGCTTCCAGCACCAACGCGTTGATCAGCAGATGGTTCACGGTCGCGAAGTTAGCCCCCAGTGCCATATCGTCGAGATATGCATCTGCTTCGGCTGTTCCGAGTGGCGCGTAAACGAGTTCACGGTCTTGGCCCGGAAAAGGAATGTCCCACTTCACGAATCTGGCCTGCAGAGTTTTGAACTGACCAGCTGCGAGGTTATGCCCAATGCCGCGTGAACCGCAGTGTGATAAGAATGCCACATGGCCGTCCTGCATGCCGAAAACGGCGGCGGCTTTGCGCGCCCGGTCATTGTCTGCGACATGCACGACTTCGCATTCGCCAAAGTGGTTGCCGCCGCCGTACGATCCGAGTTGCTGCATCTTGCCGGGAAATTTGTGGCAAAAATAACCGTCTTGCATGTGACGCTCAAGCCGTTCGTCCAAGGCCGCTTGCGTGTCGTTGTGACCAACATGAAACGCATCCTCGCAACGCTCGGCCCACGCGGGCGGAATTCCCAGTTGCGCACACACGTCCGCAGAGGCGCCTTCGAGCATCACTTGACGCCCTAGCGTTTCGCTCACACGACGCGACTTTGGAACACTCTGCTGACCGCGACCCGCACCCGTTGGTGTCCGTTCACAGATGGCCTCGATGAGGGCGCGACGAATTTTGCGGTCGATAATTTCGTGGGCCGGAACGCTCAGTTGTAGGAGACTCATTGAACACTTGATGTCAACCCCGACCGGGCCCGGATAAATATGTGTCGGTGAAACCATCACGCATCCGACCGGGGCACCATAGCCGCAATGCGCGTCCGGGTTCAGCACAAGATCGGTGACACCCGGTGCCATCCGTGAATTCATCGCCTGGCGCAGGCACACTTCATCGAATGTATCGCGAATTGCCGCTGTTCCGATGACGGTGATCGGTTTTGTGTTTGAATTTGTCGTCGGCAAAATTGCTGTTGCTTCGCCCGTGCTGATCAATTTGTAAGACATACTGCTGAAGAGCCGCAAAGATTGACAAAGGTTCGCTGCACCCGGGTTTTACAAGAATTCAGACCCAAATCCTATGCGATCACTCTAGGTTTCGGTGTCCAGCGGCGCTCGGTCGATTCCGTGAGGTGCATTTTTGTCGTTGGCGTTGCCTGACCCACGGCATTTGGACTGACGAATCCACGCTCCCGCTGTACAGTTTAGCGGAGGGAGTTAGGCTAGCAGCAAGTGAACCGCGTAGCGGTTCGATACGGGGGCTGATGCCGCGCTGCTCGCCGGCGTTGTTGCACACACTTAAATTATAAAAAACAGACGCCGCTTTTGAGCTTAAGTTAGGGAGATGGCCGATGTTATGCAGATCTCTGGTCGTTATTTTCCAATTGCTATGGTGTGGAGTGGGGGCTGGCCAGACAACGGTGCAGCCCGATCCAACGCAGCTCGCGGGAGTGATTGAGCAAGCTCGGGTCCATTGGAACGTACCCGGGCTTGCGGTCGCGATTGTGAAAGACGGTCAGGTGTTTCTCGCCAGCGGATTCGGTGTGCGTGAACTTGGAAAACCGGAATCCGTGGATGGCGATACAGTCTTTGCCATCGCTTCAAATACCAAAGCTTTCACCGCTGCCGCAATCGCGATCCTGGAAGAAGAAGGTAAAATTCGTTGGGACGATCCCGTGCAGCAACATCTTCCGTGGCTGCAGCTTTACGATCCGTATGTGTCCGCTGAAATTCGCATTGATGATCTGCTCTGCCATCGCAGCGGCTTGGGAACCTATAGTGGTGATCTTCTGTGGTGGGGTACGCCATATACGCCAGAGGAAGTGTTGCGACGCATAAAACATCTTCCGGCCAACGGACGTTTCAGAGTCACATATGGGTATTCGAACCTGATGTTTCTGGCGGCTGGTGAGGTGATCCGTCAGGCTGGTGGAAAGTCTTGGCCTGAATTTATTCAGGAACGCATCTTGTCTCCGGTAGGAATGACCCGAACGGTGACGTCGGTAAAGTCACTAGATGCGTTGTCTAACGTCGCCTGTCCGCATAAGCCGACATTGGAAAATGTCAGCCCGATACCTTGGTACAACTGGGACACGATGGCTGCTGCCGGCGGAATCATTTCCAGTGCGAACGACATGGCGAAATGGCTGCGCGTCCTCCTAGATCACGGACAGATTGACAACGAGCATCGCCTGTTCTCCACCGCGTCATCGCGAAAAATGTGGACGCTGCATACCGTTTTGCCGTTCAGTGAAGCGGCTCAGAAGCGTTCGCCCACCACGCATTTTAAAGCCTACGGACTGGGCTGGAGTCTTTCCGATTACAAAGGCCGCATGACGGTTTCACACGGCGGTGGTTACGACGGGATGTATTCGCATGTGCTGCTGGTCCCGGAAGACAAGCTTGGGATTGTGGTTCTGACCAATAGTATGACCGGAATTTCGCCGGCATTGGTAAACACGATTATGGATGAATTCCTTGGCGGGGAAAAAATCGACTGGCTGACACAGGGACGCGAACGCGATCTTAAGGACCGAGCTGCTTTCTACCAGCGCATCAAAGATACCACGACGCCGAAAGTGGAGGGAACGCAACCGAGTCGCGACCAACAGGCGTATGTCGGAACCTATCGCAGTTCGCTCTACGGCGAGGCAACCGTGGGTGTCGAAGACGATAAACTGGTGCTGCGACTTAAGCCAAATTCTCAATTGGTGGCCGATCTCACGCATCTACATTACGACACCTGGGTTATTCACTGGCGTCAGGAGTTTGCGTGGTTTGCTGAGGGCACAATTCAGTTTGTACCGGATGGCCACGGAGTCTTTCAGGAGCTGCGACTGGATATTCCCAACGATGATCTATGGTTCGATGAACTTAAGCTCATGCGTGTGTCGCCCGCGTCGCCGCGTTAGCGTAAGGGTGATTTAATCAGTCGTTGGGCGCTAGCCCCTGTTGAGATGACGGAAATCACGATGAGACCAACCGGGGCTAGCGTCTTTCGGCTCATGAGTAGCACTAAGTCAACAGACTGCTCGCCCGAAGTTAGCGGACCGGTGCTTTGCCCAGCAGGCGACGCAGCAATCCGATCTGACCGGCATGCAGCATTTCATGGTGCGCGCAAAACAGCAGTCCGCCGAACTTTGTGGCGATCACGGCGTACGGCATATCAACAGCTTCGTCGAGCACAGAATCACTGAATGTCGGAAGCTCAAGCATGGCCTGTTCGTAAACTCGCTCAAACACGTGTAAAATGTCTGGGGGGGACGGGTTCTTCAACGGGTCAGGATCTGGCGTGGTTCCTTTGCTAAACTTTTTACGAAACGCAGACGACATCAGATTCTGATCCACATCGGCGCGGCCCCGCATCCGAAACAAACACAGGCCGTACTGGGCCATTGCCAGATGACCAAGCTGCCAGGCCAGATGTGATACGCCTTCTGTCGGCTGGCGAAACCAGTCGGACGGATCTAGATCAGTGAGGAGCGAATGCATGTATTCACGGGCGCATCGAATCTGGCCAATTGCCAGTTCGAGTCGGGATAAGGTCATGACTTTTTCTCTGCATTACGGAATGAATTGCGATTCCCGGCCATGCGTGTTTATCCTCTGGGCAACCTCATAAGTTCCACGCAAGAACGGGGCACGTGATGCACAACCTAACACGACTTCCTGGCCGAAGCAATCGGTCATTTTCCCCGTAGTTTCGTCAGCAGGCGATCCAGTTGATTGGCAAAATCCTGTTTGTTCCGAGCGCTATAGGGCGCCGGACCACCGGTTTCCATGCCCGAGCCTCGCAGTTCGTCCATCAGATTCCGCGCTGCGAGGCGAGAACCAACATTGTCGGCATTCAATTCTTCGCCACGCGGATCTAGGACGGTCGCACCGCGGGCGACGGCATTTGCAGCCAGCGGGATGTCCGCAGAAATAACAAGATCTCCGACGCTCACAAGTTCCACGATGCGACGATCAGCTACGTCGGCACCGGCTTTCACCAGTTCGAAATGAATGAGGTTCGACTTCGGAATCCACATCATTTGATTGGCAACCAAGGTCATCTGAATCTGCAAGCGTTTGCTCACCTTGTACAGGATTTCCTTTGCTTCTACCGGACAGGCATCCGCATCAACCCAAATCTGCATGGAAAGTTGGCTTTCTGAATCACAATAAATATGTCACGATGCGTGATCGTTCTGTGGGCGGCTGGATCAGGTAAGTTCAAGAGGAATTCCTATGCGAAAAATTCGGAGATCTTCATTCCTCATTGGCGTGATGATAAGCCTTGTCGCCGCACATGCAAATGCTGGCGACTGGGGTCAGTTCCTCGGTCCGAACCGAAATGGTGTTTCCACCGAGACAGGGCTGATTAACGCTTGGCCTGCCGCCGGGCCAAAAATCGTGTGGCGCACACCTCTTGGGGTCAGTATGTCTGGAGTTGCGGTCGCTGAGGGTGCCGCCTTCACCATGTTTCAGGACGAAACGTCGCAATACGTTGTCTGCCTCAATGCTGCTGACGGGAAAGAACGCTGGCGCACGTCGGTCGCTCCTAAGTATGAAAATGCGATGGGCCACGGTCCTCGCGCGACACCAACAGTTGCCGAGGGGTATGTGTTTGCCTTCACCGGTGAAGGAATTCTGGTGGCCCTGAAGGTCGCTGACGGCAAGCAACAGTGGACTGTTAATGTCCCGAAATTGCTCAGTGGGAAACCGAATGAGTATGGAGTGTCATGTTCTCCTCTGGTCACGAGCGATCGTGTCATCGTGCATTCCGGCACGAAAGCAGCCGCCGTGGCCGCGTTTGGAATTGCCGACGGCAAACTGGCATGGAAAGTCGGGAGCGGGAACGCGGGTTATGCTTCACCTGTCTTGATGTCGCTGAACGGTGAACCGCAGATCGTGTCGTTGACGGGTTCCAGTGTGCTCGGGATGGAACCAAAGTCTGGCAAAGAACTGTGGTCATTTCCGTTTCCCACGGAATTTGATTGCAATACGGCATCGCCGGTAAGGCTGGACGAGCAGCATCTTCTGCTTTCGGCCGGTGAGAATCATGGCTCGGTGGTGCTAGCAGTGAAGGTCGACAAGAACGGTGCAAAGGCTGAAGAAATCTGGTCGTCACTGGGCAAAGACAGCCAACTTCGCGCCGAATGGCAGACGCCCGTTGTGCACGATGGGCACTTGTATGGGCTCGACAATCAAGGCGGCGCCGGGCCGATTACAAATCTAGTTTGTCTCCGGCTGAAAGATCACAAAACGGTCTGGCAGAAGAATCGTTTTGGAAAGAGTAATCTGATTTTGGCGGACGGAAAGCTGTTCCTCACCACGATGACCGGTGAGGTTGTGATTGTCGAAGCCAGCCCTCAAGAATTTCACGAGCTCAGCCGCGCCACGATTATGGAAACGACGCGCCAGGCTCCCGCACTTGCCGACGGTCATCTGTTCGTACGCGATGACAACGAAGTCGTGTGCATTGATGTGAAGGCACAGTAAGCAATTAGACTCCATGCAGTCAAGATTCAGAGCATTGGCGAGCGGCATGCGTCAGCTTGCCGGTACGAGAACGAGGTACCGGAGGGCTCACGCCACTCCGCTCACCGGACTCATTTCTGGCCGCGCTGAGTATATTGCGAGACAAGACCAACGCATTTGTCGAGGCATTCGGAAAAATGTAGCCGTCTCGCTCCGTCGAGACGAGCATTGAAGAAAGCCCGTCGGCAACAATCTCGCGGGCCATACCGAGGGATGTGAGGAACCCACCTGCAACTGGTTCGCAATGTACAATCAAAAAAGCTCATCACGGCGGAGCGTGATGGTTACCTTACCTTACATCCATCCCCAGTGTCTTGACCAGAAACGCCCATTGATCAGACGCCTCTTCGATGATCTTGGCGGTTGGTTTTCCGGCACCGTGCCCGGCACGAGTTTCGATGCGGATCAACGTTGGCGCGGTGCCGGATTGGCTGGCTTGAAGTTGTGAGGCAAACTTGAAGCTGTGTCCGGGAACGACACGGTCATCGGTGTCTGCGGTCGTGATCAATGTTGCTGGGTACTGCGTACCGCCTTTCAGATTGTGATAAGGCGAATACCTCCACAACGCGGGAAACTCTTCCGCGTTGTCCGCATTGCCGTAGTCATCCGTCCAGAATCTTCCAGCGGTAAATTTGTGAAATCGCAACATGTCCATGACGCCCACCGCTGGCAGGCACGCACCGTAAAGATCTGGGCGTTGCGTCATGCAGGCTCCCACTAGCAGACCACCATTGCTGCCACCTTGAATCGCCAATTTCTTTGACGACGTGTACTTGTTCGCAATCAGCCATTCAGCTGCGGCAATAAAGTCATCGAACACATTTTGCTTGTTCTGCTTCGTACCGGCCTTGTGCCATGGCTCACCGTACTCGCCGCCACCCCGCAGATTCGCCACCGCCAGCACGCCGCCCATTTCCATCCAGGTAAGTCGGCTCACACTGAAGCTGGGTGTGATGGAAATGTTGAAACCGCCGTAACCGTACAGCAACGTCGGATTCGATCCGTCGAGCTTCAGACCCTTCTTATGGCACAGAAACATGGGCACTTTGGTCCCGTCTTTGCTGTCGTAGAATATCTGGGATGTCTCGTAGTCATCCGGATTGAACTTCACGTCCGCCTTGCGAAACAATTCGCTGGCACCCGTGATCATGTTGTAGCGATATGTGGTCGGTGGCAGGGCGAAACTACTGAACGAATAGAATGTGTCCGTGTCCTTGCGGCGTCCGTCAAAGCCTGCGGCAGTTCCGATGCCTGGGAATTCCACTTCCCGGACGAAGGTCCCATCCATGGCGTGCAGTCGCACCTGCGTCTTCGCATCCTTGAGATAATCGCACACAAACATATTGCCGACGATTCCTACATTCGCGAGGGCGTTGTCGGTTTGCGGGATAATTTCTTTCCAATTTTCGCGAGCTGGTTGTTTCAGATCAATCGCAATGACACGCCGCAGCGGTGCGTCGACGTTTGTCTTAAAGTATAAGACGTGATCATCGTTGTCGATGAATGAGTACTCATGGTCGAAGTTGTCGATCAACTCAGATGGCAGCCCAAAAGGTTCCGTCAGATCTTTTACCACAATGCGATAGCGATCGTCGGTACCGACCCAGACCGTAATAATCAGATAGTGACCGTCTTCAGAGACGCTCAACTGAAACCCCCAATCTGGTTGGTCCGGCCGTTCGTAGACGAGCACGTCTGCCGACTGCGCTGAGCCGACACGATGATAGTACACTTTCATGTTCGCATTGAGCGACTGAAATGCGGCACCTTCTTGCGGCTGCGGATAACGGGCGTAAAAGAAGCCGTGGCTGTCTGGCGTCCACTCAGCTCCACTAAACTTCACCCATTTCAATTCGTCATCAAGCACCTTACCGGTTTCGATCTCCATGATCTTCCATGTGTTCCAGTCAGAACCTGCGTCTTGAACTCCGTACGCGACGTATCGACCGTCATCGCTGAACGCCGATCCAGACAAGGCCACTGTACCGTCCTTGGACCAAGCGTTCGGATCGAGCAGCACTTTCGCGTCACTGTCGAGTGTGTCCTGTCGGAACATCACATTTTGGTTTTGCAGACCATCGTTCCGCGAAAAAAAATAGCGACCACCACGTTTGAATGGCGCTCCAATCTTTTCGTAGTTCCAAAGATCCGTCATGCGTTTCTGAATTGTGGCGCGTTGTGGGATCGCATTCAGAAAGTCGGACGTCAGTTTATTCTGAGCTTCTACCCAGTCCGCGACGTCCTTCGACGTGCGGACATCGTCTTCCAGCCAACGATAAGGATCTTCAACTTTGGTGCCGTGGAAGTCATCAACTTGCGAGACTGTTTTCGTCTTCGGATACACGAGATTTTTCTCCTGGGGCGCCAGCGGCTGAGACAGAACGACAACTTCGGCAATTACTAGCCAAGCAGTCAGCACAATTCGATTCATAGCGAGCCTCCGGGAAGACCTGCGAGTCCAGGTCCTGTGCGTGGGAAGATTGAGAACCGCTCCCGCGAGAGCGTTCCACGTTTTATACTTTCTGGTGGGATGAATGTTTAGCCTGAGCGTATTACGAACGCAGGTTGCGTCCTGAACTCGATTTTCCCAGTGAACCTACATTCATCTAAATTTCAGAGTGATTGAGTTCGCAGGCCGGGTCTTCCGCCATGCCCCATTGCTCCATCTGAGCGAAACCATGGATCAAAAAGTAATTGAGAAGGCAGAGGACTGGGACAAAATCTTCCAAAATACGCGATTTTCTAACCGCCAGAGGTCTCCGATTGACTTTCATTGGTACCTTGTTAAATTGCCCGGACATGATTGATCGCGTGTTTTTAGCAAAACAGGACTTTTTGGCTCATGGGACGTACAGAACGACAACGTGAAATTGCTCGCCGTAGAAAGCGAAAAGTTGGTTTAGCTAAGGTTCGGGCGCGGCATGCCGCGTCTAAAAACGAAGCTGAAAAGGTTCTCTTGCTGGCTAAAGCACGTCGCATGAGTCCGTTTATCACTTTGGATTAGACCAGAGTGGCGGGGTCTGCACAAAAAAGTGGATCTTCGGCGGTTCTCATGCCCGGTGATGCTCCTCACCCCAATTCATTATCAACAGAAAGCGGCGATCGCCAAAAAACGATGGCCGTTTTTTATTGCGCGACGCTCCGGGGCTGAAGCGCGCTAGCCCGACTGTCCCAGATTCACGACCGGGAGCAGAAAATCGCGTTCAAAAAGGTTCCTGACACGAATGGCACTGCCGTGATTGTAAGTTATATCAGGTGCAGTGCTTGCGTAATTCTGCCCTGAGAATGGTTCTGGGTTTTTGCATGAGTGGGTAGCCATGTCTCCGGCGTCTGAGGACACGGGGT